>JGI24700J35501_10929966_pt1 | contig 10825 bp, 1 predicted proteins | sample TergutTh196P1_FD_35501 | JGI IMG/M metagenome (IMG submission 35501) | reverse complement strand
GGTAGTTACTGAGCACTGTGTAGCTCATTTCTGGTAGTTTTACCACAGCATGTTCAGTCACAGCACATAATAAAGAGGATTGGTCACACAGTCCAGTTCATAAAATCCATGAATCATGTAAATCGCTGTTTGTTCATGAATATGAGCTATTGTACAATGTGTTACAATTTTGTATTGTGTGAACTTACACAATGATTACTCATCCAATGCACAGGTTAGGGGTAATGATCATGACATGTTTGACAGAAGTGCATTGTCCACACTTCCTGCAGGAAAAATAGGGTTAGGTGAAAATGGATGCTTAAGGTGTCCCCCAAACCCCGTCATTTAAAAGACAAATTTTTGGCATTTCAACAAGTATACATTCTACAAATATCATGACAACTGCAGTTCTATATTAAATATTGAAACAAAAATTATAAACACAATAAAACAGTATTACTAAATGTACTGTAACCACGACAAATTTAACCTACATGACAATGCAGGGTAGCCACATGCTGACTGATATAAAGGTCTGAGCAGCTGAAGCTGCCAGCTTCCTTGACGAATAAGTAACTGCCCCCCCATTCATGACCATTTACATATTTCAAGGTGTGGCAATTTTGTCCCTATATACAGTGTAGTCTTTAATCATTTCCAATCACATACACTAAGAACCATTGCATGGGACAAACAGTTAAACTGTTGTGACTGAAACACACAGCAATAAACGTTTCAATAAAAGTTACAAATGCAGCTAAAAAATTTTGTTAACACCTGAGTCTCAAATTTTTTGTACTCTGCTTGATTTTTAAAGCAGTTCCTATGCCCAACATGAAAGCATGTGGGGAAAAGGAGGCATCTCATCACTCAATCTTGGCACCAGCCTGACCACTTTCCCATTGGGGAAACACTCCTCATTCCCACTAGTAAGGTGGAACCCACAGCCAACTGGACACTTTGGAGAAGTGTCCATAATGAGAATCAACCCATGATTCCTTGGTTGCTTAATCTGTAGCCCCAGTGCAGCAACTACATTATCCCAGTTCCTATGCATACAGCAGCAATATTTACTGTCCATATGTACCATTTTCATGAAATGACATAAAGAGTTATGAAGTGTATTTTAAAATGATGCAACACACTGTCCTTTACTTTTCCTTATATACACATATCCTATATTCAAAAAATATTCTTGTTCACATAGGTATTGATTTCACTTACCCTTGGTTGTTGCTCGTCTGGTTCGAATCTTCTGTGGTTCAAAGCTGGTGTCATGCACTGAAATAGCATGTAAAAAATTAAAACATTATATCAGACTTAAAACAATAAATATCAACTATCTAATGCAATGAAATGTGAAGATTCATGACTTCCACATTTAAAGATCCACACAAAATAAAATACCATACCATCTACAGGGTTGCAGAGAAACATTAGAATATACAAGTATATACTTTTTTGCTGGTGCTTTCAAAGAATAAGACAGATCATCAAATAATCTGACAGTGAAAGATGTTTGAAATTCACAGTCCAGCCCTGGACATTTAAATCACTCAGCTAAGGACATCAGCACATGGTGTCCTCTATGTACACATAAGCATCACCATTACCTGGAGAAGGTGACTGGAAATGGCTGTTTAAGTAATAGAAGGAGGCTGAGAGGCTGCAGTCTACCAAGTTCCTAGCTTGGCATGTTCGACTTCGTTGATCAAATCTTGTGCCAGGTCCACACAGAAACATGTTGTCTGTAATTCTGTAACACATAATATTATGATGCAACATTAATATAGCTGGGAGAAAAAAAAACCTCTCTTGAATCAGACACATGTGAATTTATATACACTGCATGGCCTACGCATGCCAGGCAGGAGCATTAAGGCATCAGTCCATATTTGAGACATTTAGATAATTTCCACTGCCACCATATGGCTAGAGTCACTCCAGTATGCACAACATTCTGCTATACTAGCATTTGGAAAATGTCTTCAATATGGTAAAGACAATTACAGCATGAAGCTGAACATCCACCTTCCCAGGTAAAAGTTCTGAAGTCTTATAACTCCTGCCTCTCTCCCATATTTATGCATAACATTAACATTTAATTGCATTCAATTAAAATAAAAATTGCAAAAATTGCAGTACTGCATCACGTGGTCAACAATGACAGGTTCTGTGTTACGCAATTATTAATGCATCCATGGCGCAATGTCTTATAGGAGATATAAATATAAACAATATATAGTCAAACACAATTCAATTAATGATTTTATTAAGGTGTATTTTTTTAAATTGAGTTGTGTTTGACTACATATTGTTTATATTTATAATTCTATAAAACACAATGGGGATGTCTCACTTGAAAGTTACAGGAGATGTTCATAGATATTCAGGTAGTTCAGATATTTCCTGTTTTTGTGGGACACATCAATAAAAGCCCACCACTGGATACCTAATCTCAGCCACTTCCGAAGTTTTACCTTTGTACAGAATCCATGTAATTCAGTTGGAATGTTACATCTCCCCATTGCCACATGCACTGTTCCAGTGGTACCTTTTAAATATTGCCTGTCTCTCCACTACATGGTGTATGTCTCAAACTATCTAATTCTCCTTGATCCTGTTAGTCTAAATATTATGAAATTGCAAAAATTATGAAGCTTTGCACTGTATAACTCTTTCCATTCCCCTGTTAAATCTTCATGTGTGGATCCACATATTTCCTCAGCATTTTGGTATTCATACTTCCAACACACACAATTAAAAATACAAATATAACACACGTGTAAAACATGGGCATATCCACATTACATTAATTCTGAATGGATAATATGGCTTATATGACCAACCATACCTTTTTAAAGAGGCCTCTAGAGTAGTTAATATGGCTTAGTCTCATATTATAGTCAATAACTAAACTACTACTCTCATAGTGGAATCTGAAGTTTCAGTATCAGCAATATTAAATACGGGATAATAAGGCAGTTCTACCCACTCATACCTTGTAACTAAATTCTGTATGACCCATCTCCATATTGTTGTCTTACTTCCTTGGTGTTCCAAATGGCCATTTTTCAACAGGTTTCCATACTACATTACTCTATGCATTCCTCTCTTCTGCAAGCCCAATTATATGACCAGCTCATCACAGCAACCTGCATTTTGCACTCCCAACAATACTAACTGGTATGCATTACAAACTATATATTACTGAACTGTTAGCTTGCTCCTTCCTACCTATGAAATTCATAAAACTCACATATCCTTCTCAGCACATTGGTTTCAAACAAATTTACGCTCTTCTCTCAGAGTAAAACACTATGTTTCATTCTTTACAAAACAACATGGCAAAATTAACATTGTTTACGGCTGGTCTTTAGAATTTTGTAAAGTAGACGGAGTCACAGCAATTTCTGAATTGAATCACTGCGTGCTTTCTCATACTTTCTCAGAGCTTATCCTTCTCTTCATTTCAAACACGAACCTTAACTCTGTAACAGTGAATGCTAAAGTAAGATCTGACTGTGACAGGTAAAACAACAAGCAGTCACAAAATGGGATTTAGTAGGAATAGAGATAAATACCACCCCCACTTTCACAGGCATGCAAACAAACACATCATCTTGATTATATTTAATACTGACACTTTTTCCTACCATTCACAGTTTAAGTTTTAATTGCCAAAAGTTATTCCCAGCAAACTCAAAGAACCAGCACAAGAACTCTTACACTTGTCATAACTTGTTTGATATTCATCATCTTAATGTATCTAATAAAGTCCCAAATTTAGTTCTTTCCAGTTTGTTTCAGAATATGCTCTTATGAAAGTCCGATCAAACTATGACGTATTGGAATTTAATTACCAACAACTTATGGTCTATGCTAGTGATGTAACTCTATAAAAACTGCACCTAAAATACACACAACAAAATATTTTATACACAAGGAAAGAGACAAATATTAAACAATACTCAGTTAATAATAAATTATATTATATAAAATTTGTGCCATGCTGTGTTTTTGTTTTCAGTGAATATGTAATTCTTGACTCACTGCCATAAGAACTTCAACTTTTGTTATGAGGAGATATAATCCAATCACTCACTTAAAACACACCTGTTAGCTGTATCATTCTTCCTGGAAAGACCATAACTGAAGATCTCTGAAAAAGTCTCGCACTCTGTCAAACTGACTTAAAAGCTCAACAATTGCACTTACAGTACAGGCTGCAGATTTTCAAAGCACTAAGATATTTTATTTGAAATTTCAATATTTAAAGTTCCAAAATGTTAAAGTTTTGGTCCTTGATTATTGTAAATAAGTAATACAATTCAAAATCTTCAGCCTCTCTGCTCCAGCACACTTCCATTTACCACATTTTTTAAAACGCTCTACTTACTTGCCATGTCTACCTATGGAGCATATATGGAACAGCTGGCAATCTGCCTCCAGGTCAGCATAGTAGCCTCCTGGAATCTTATCAGCACAAGTGAAGTTGGTCTTGGGTACTGAAGTTTGAGGATGAAATGGAGACTCTCCTAATGGTTTTGAGGCAGCACCAGACTCCATATGAGTCTCATTGGTTGACAGGATTATTTTATTACTATCTGGCCTTGCCACATCTTGATACTGGCTGGAATTATCCAATTTCCGTCCACGGTTTCGAATTCTGGAGTGTGGGCTTGCATGGTGACTGTATAAAGTTCTTTCATCTACAATTTTTGAATCAGAATATTTGTTATCATCTATTCTACTTGCTGCTTTCAAAGGATTTGTATCATCTCTAAGTTGAAAGGTTAATGGTCTTCCTGGCAGATGTTCATCATTTTCATGAGCATTGCCAGTAGCTCCCATTCTAATCTTATGCCTGCTTCTTTGTCTGGAACGTCTTGAATGACTTTCAACTCTTCCTTCTTGAACCAGGTTACTTTGAGATGGCTGTTGCTGAAGATGCCTGTGTTGTCCTCTACCATGAGTTCTTGCAATAGAGACATTCTTTGTAAGGTTTTGCAACATCTGAGAACTTTTGGCACCTATCAAGGAACTTGCTTTGGGTTTTCCATAACTGCTTTCTGCAGATCCTGTAGTGGGTACTACTAACCCAAGAAGCACAGGAGATTCCTCAGTAGACTTTACATGAAGTTTAGGGTCACCTCTGAATCGTTGAAAACTTTCTGTATGATCAGACAACCCTGACATTTCTGAAGGATGGTGGTTATACATATCTCTTGCAGTATTTTGCTTATAAGGTCTTGTGCCTTTCACAAGCATTCTTTCATAACCTTGACGGTTCTCAGTTCTCACAGAAGAGTTTAATGCAGTACTTTCTAAATGTTTTGGGTCAAAATTTGGCAAGGAAATATCTGACACAGTGCCAGAATACTGTGGTGCCTGTAGTAAAACTTCAGGTACTATTGTTGAATCTTCATTTGTTACAGCAACAAATGGGCTGGAACTTGATCTTTCTCTGTTTTGCTTTGATCCCAACTGTTCTGCAATACTTGCCCTTCTTGAATGTGATTCCAATTGGATTTGTTCTCGTGCGTTAGTGTGAAGACTTAATGCTTCACCACGACTCATATTTGAACCTCCTGACCTGCTTCTTTGTCTACCGGTTCCAAATAATTCAGTTGGCAGTCCAGCCTGTGCTACAGCTTTTCGTTTGTACCTCGTACTACCATAATGTGACAGAAAGACAGGTTTTGTCTTTGTGAGAATCTTCTTCAATGCTCCACGTTTCTTTCTAACAATTCGGTGTCTTGTTGGCGAAGGTGTTTTAAGTGTTGTTGAAGGTTTGGCTATTTTTGGCACATCTCTAAAGAATGGGTCAGAATGAACATCTCCTTCTTGGTATTCATCATAAGAATTTGGAGATGTTTTTTCTGTGAACAGCTGTACAGATACTGCGGAGTTATTTGTCACACCTGATCCCTTAGGAGTGTTTCCAATACTTGAGGTCAATGATATTACTGGAGAAATATTTCCAACCTTCCCTGTTGCGCCAGTTCTTGCACTTGAACTACTGGAAGTGCTGCTAGTAGTTGCAACCACTGCTACTGAAGGAGTTGTAAACAGCTGGCGGTTATTACCGTTTGGATTGAACTGGAAGGTGAGGGGATTCGGAGAGATTTGAATTGTCTGTGAAACGAAGCCACCATTATTGGCAATGTTGGCACGTATTTGATGAACCAGAGGATTAGGAGGAACCTGATGTGCATTTGTCTGTGGTGGAAAAGGAGAACTGTTAGGTGGCCGCTGAGTGGCGTGAAGGGGAGGTTGTGTACCTACAGAATGAGGAGAGAAGGGCTCAATAGCAGGAGCAGAATATCCACTAGGGCTCTTTGTTGTAAAAAGGACTGGGGGTTGTCGGGTTGTTGATGAGAACAAGAACTGACTTTTGTTATCTGGGTTTGGAATTGGTTTAAAGCCATGATGCTGCTTGTTCTCATTTTCCCTTTGTTGGCTTAATATGAACTGAGTATTCAGCTGGTGTTTGGAATGAGCACTTGTGTCTTTAAGAATTAGAGGAGTCTGATGTCCATAAAGGTGGGATGAATGAATTGATGTGGACTGGGAATTTTGTGGCTGCTGTCTGTTTGATTGGTTTAAGATCACACCACTTTCTCCTGTACCATGTACTTTCACATTATGCTGTGGTATATTGTGATGCCCTGGACTAACAGGTCGAATCCGACTGCTATGTGTGGTTACAGGAAAATGATGGCTAGTGCCTCCATTTATTACAATTCCAGGATGATCCGTAATAGAATCATCCTCTTCTTCTTCTTCCTCATCCTCCTCACCCCCTTCATCTTCATCATAGTGGCTAGAATTGTCTGTAAATTTACTCCCTTCTTGATTACTAGTGGAAGAAGAGAAGGCGTTATTTATTGCAAGAAATGCTGCTATTGATGGAACTGTGGTGGTATGGAAATGGGTCAAATGCTGATTGGGCTTATATGTTGTGGTAGGAACAAACGGATGGACAGGTGTTTTTGGAGTAGTTGTGGAAGCAGGGTGAGCGGTATTTGGGTTAGGACTAGAAGAGTGAGTAGGAGGTTTAGAAGTGGATGCTGTGTGTTTCAAGCCGGCACCATTGGAGGATGTATCACTAGTCTCTGTGTTCTCCTCTGACTCTATTTCTTCTTCTTCTCCTTCTTCTTCTTCTTCTTCTTCTTCATCTTCTTCTCCTTCAGCATCTTCTTCTGGGAAACTGAAATGTTAAGGAAATTAGGGATTAATAGCAAAATACACTGAGGTGAATACCATACAAATCAATACACAATGGTTTGTGGAACAAAACAAGTTATTGTTTTAGTACTCAGTCTCACTATACATTTTAGGTCTCAAAATATCAGTTTACCTTACTTACACAACAAATCACTTGCAAAAACAGATTAATGAATCAGATGCTTTTACAAGTGGAAAAACAAATATTCTTAAACAAATGTTCATAAGTCTCTTTTTTTTTTTTCTGAAAATATGTGGTTAATTTGCTGGGAATCCGACAGAATTGTATTACTGTGTCTAATATTTAATTTATAAAATAGCTTATTTCAAGGTCATAATCAATAAATAATAAAGAAAGTTTACATAATAAACACGTGTTTGCCATACACTGAATTCTGTCAGTGCTGTTTATTCATAACAGTTATTAGCAGAAAAAAAGGAAAGTCAGTACAATGTGTAAAGATGATCGTCCCTTGACAGTTCCAATGCAATGGCTCCTCACCTGAGAGCAGCATTGTTTCCATACAGCTCAAGGTTGAGGTTGTAAAAGCCCTCAGTCTTACTGCAATCTACTTCATCCACACGTTCACACACCCTGGTTTCTTGGTCAAAGACTGTGCCATTCAGGCATAAAAATTTAATGTCTGTTGTCTCTCCTACAAAACAAGAACAAAGTGACACTACCAAATGCATAATTATTGACTTCTAAACAGTTTATCTCACACTAAACAAGGTACGACTAAACAATTCTCTCATATGGTTCAAAACAATGGCAACAGGAAAAACATGGCAGTACAGTTGTAGCTGAAATTAAGAGTAGTAAAAAAAACCAACAAAACAAAAGCAAACAAACAAAAAAAACGTGTAAGTTAAATCATAAGTAGTGACTGACAATGGTAATAGAGTTTACCTACAGACCAATGAAACTTTTTAGAATATAATAAATTAATATCACACACTTAATTCAACAACTACATACTTACAAAACATGCAACAGAACTCAGTAGCAAACAGAGAACTGAAGTTTACCATGTGAAAGAAATAAATTATATTTGTCTTCCTACTACCGATTTACATACATAAATATCTCACATTCTCTTCCTTATTTAATCCTCGGTACCTACATGGCTAGTACAGTTTTCCCAGGTTCCCTGATTAGACACTACATATATACAGCTATTCAAGATTGTACATCAATGGCAGCAGGAATTAGTAATTTCAATACTAGAAGGAATGAAACAGAGGTTGTTGTTTGAGTGATATTTGCAGAGCTAACTTGTAGAATTCTGTCATGAATTTGAAGGTAATTACTTTAACACCATGACTTATGTCAGCACTGCACCAGATTTTGGTGCTCTCTGAAAAAAAAAAAAACCCTTAAAAAATGTAAAGCATATTATTGTATTCTGATGTGTCTTGACTTGTCTCAGGAAGGTAATTATCAAACTTATTGGATACTTCCAGTCACTCTATGTTCGAAAGATTCCTGTTTATTTGAACACACTGATGGAAACATACAATAATAAAGTATCAGACCTATGATTTGTGCTAATAAAGTATTTATCTTGCAGTGTCAGCTTGTCTTCTGCATTCCATACTTAGTAAGCAACAGTTTCACACATCTACAGTAACAACACATGGTGCACAATGTGACTCAGATTCGAGCAGTTCTGAATTGCTGACAGACAATTAAGCTTCCTATCTTCAGTACGATCCAAATGACGTAAAAATGTATGTTATGAATCTGCAAGTTGTAATTCACTGACAGTAGAAGTTCAAGCACTAGCAAAATAAAAATTATATACATATTTCTTCACTTAATGTTACTCACAGCAATTCTTTTCTTATGTGACAAGTTGATAATTTTCTTACTTCTATTTATAAACTGATCCTATGGAGAGTTGCCAGCAAGATTTCAGAATAACAAAATAATTCCTTGAACACACTGTAGTTTACTCTGCCAAATTTGGGTTTTCTGAAATCAATGCTTCTGTCTCACTTCTTTTCCACATTTCTGAGTATGACACTGCTACTTTTCTTGACATTACCAAGCAATGTTTGGGCGACAGTAATTTTATTTTAAAATGTTTACATTAGTAACAGTCAAACAGAGAAAACATTGCTTTCATGGCTTCTTACACTCATCTTAATCTTTTTACATGAATATGAGTGCAAAACTTCAAAGAGTTGTGGAATCAATTACAGCAAAAAACATTAAGAAACAATAATGTGGATCAAATAAGATGTACCAAATTTAATGCTGTATGTGTTACGACACCATCAAACATTTAGAATGCTAAATAACACATTATTTAAAGCAGTGATGTTACTACATTGGTACTAACTCTTGATAAAATAATTTGTTGAACAGCACAGACCTTTTTGTCCAATTGTGCAAACATGAAACATCTGGCAACCCGTCTCGACATCTGCATAGTAACCTCCAATAACTTTACCCTCACAGGAAAAATTGGTGTCTGGCAAGTTATCAAAGTCCAAGTACTAAAAATAAAAAATTATCTTTTAATTAATGGACATACTACACACGTATAAACACAAAAGCAATATGATGTAGAAAAAAATGTTCATCATCATAATTGCTACCTTAAACACAATATCGAGCGTCTTCATGTAAACTGTTACTATCTGTATGGAAGTATTTCTTTTAACCAAGAAGCCAGCGGTCCTTTGGTCTGGCATGCAAGACTGCTCAAAGGAGTTTTGGTGACTCTCAATTATGGAGGATGGTAAAAGACTGCATTTATGCAGTAACGCCAAGTCTTCCAAACTTCAGACAGTGAATGACAAAAATCAGTGTTGACAAGGTGGTAGTGATATGCCATAATGTTGTTCAGTCAGCATATAATCACATGCTTCTCTGCATAGGCAGCAACGAACAAGTTGATAGAATATATGGGCATGGGTGCCAGCAAAAAGGTGCAGGGTGGTGCACGTGAACCATCTTGGGATTTTGACATACTTACCTAGTGTATATTTAGTATTTATTCAATCAAACAATAAAAATTCTACTATGCAAAATTAATCTCATACATATCCTACAATTTTAGTCTAAGGGTAATTTACACAGTCGCTATCTTGAAATAAAAATTTCAGTCAATTTCTCTGCAACTTATAATTAGAAATTCTGGTTACGTTACAGATGGCTAACGTACACCTCCTTGCAAAACATCCTCCTCTGCTGCTGTATGTGAGTACTCAATAAATTAGTTTCCTCATCATTTTTGTTATGGAAAAGATATATTCATAAAAATTCTAAAAATTTACTGAAGGACACTATATACTGTTTTAAGAGGGCCAAATTATATTGCTAGTAGTTTGTATGTATACGAATGGCACAACAATAAGACTGATAAGAAAGGACAAATTGGTAACACATCTGGGATGAACAACCAGTTTTAGGAACTGATGATTTGTCTAGTTTTATTTCCTCCTGTGCACAAAATGCATAGAATGATCACACAATTAGACTCACGGTACCCACAGGAAAAGAATGGTCATGAATTAGACAAACATTTACTGCAGTTTGAATTTTACATGACAGTCTCAAGCTGCATGGTATATTACCAAGACAGAAAGGGAGATGTAGCTAAAG
>JGI24700J35501_10929967_pt1 | contig 10827 bp, 9 predicted proteins | sample TergutTh196P1_FD_35501 | JGI IMG/M metagenome (IMG submission 35501) | reverse complement strand
GAGGTTTTGGGTGTGGCTTGCGGACGAGTTACAGGCTAAACACAAAAATTCCCGCTACAATTAGGAGCATTCCTAATATTTGGCGTTTGTTAAGACGTTCCTTTAAGATAATCCAGCCTAAAACGGCAACAAAAATATAGCCAGTTGCCTCTAACATTGGAGCAAGCGACAGCGGAATATACCGTAAAGTGTACATACTTAACAAAGTGGCTATTCCGAACAAGCCGTATGCACCAACAACCCAACGGTTAAGATATTCTTGTATAAAATTTTTGTAACTTTTTTTGGTGGCGTGTTTTAGCAGCATTTGCGAACACGAGGCAATAAACGAGCCTGTAACCATTAAAAGTGCGTATCCCAAAATATCGTTCATTTTATCACCACCAAAAGCATTCCAATAATTACCATAACTGCACCGATTGCCATTTGCAAAGTAATTATCTCTGAGAAAAATACTACCGCCCAAAGCATTCCTAATAATACGGTGATTGCCCGCGCGCCGTATGCGGTTGTCAGTGGTACTTTTTTTAGCACTTGTTGCCAAATAATTGCGTAAACGCCCAACAAAGTTAAAGCCGCAAAATATCGCCATAATGCCGAAAACGACACTAACGGAAATCTGCCAGCCCAACTGGACATTACCAAACTTAATGAATATATCACAAAATTACCGTACATAACGGCGTAAATTTTGGCTTTTGATTTCATGTTGTCCACCAGATTATTCTACCAAAATTGGATTAAAATTTTCGTGCCAAGGTAAACCCCATTTATTGAGAGCGGTCATAAATGGATCTGGGTCAAATTGTTCAACGTTAAAAACGCCTGGCTTTTGCCACGTGCCATTTAGCAGTAGCATTGCGCCAATCATTGCAGGAACGCCCGTTGTATAAGAAATTGCTTGCGATTCAACTTCTTTGTAGCAATCTTGGTGATCGCAAACGTTGTATAAATAGTAATTTACAGGGTTTCCGTTTTTTACACCGCTAAAAATACAGCCTATGTTGGTTTTACCGACCGTTCGCGGGCCCAACGTTGCGGGATCGGGCAAAACGGCTTTCAAAAATTGGAGCGGTACAATTTTTTGTCCCTCAAAATCAATCGGCTCGATTGCGGTCATTCCGACATTTTGCAAGCATTGCAAATGGGTCAAATAACTTTGACCAAAGGTCATAAAAAAGCGGATTCGCTTAATTCCAGGAATATTGATAGCAAGCGATTCCAGTTCTTCGTGATACAGCAGATACATATCTTTTTTACCAATTTGAGCAAAATCGTATTCTCGTTTAATTTCCATTGGTTTGGTTTCTATCCAGTTGCCATTTTGCCAGTATCTGCCGTTTGCGGTTACTTCTCGGATATTTATTTCGGGATTAAAGTTTGTTGCGAACGGATAACCGTGATCGCCGCCGTTTGCATCTAAAATATCGATATAATGAATTTCGTCAAAGTGATGTTTTAGAGCATACGCACTAAAAACGCCCGTAACGCCAGGATCGAACCCGCAGCCTAAAATTGCTGTAAGTCCTGCCTTTGCAAAACGCTCGTTATACGCCCATTGCCATTTATACTCAAATTTGGCGGTATCTAGCGGTTCGTAGTTGGCTGTATCCAAATAATGTTTGCCCGTTGCCAAACAGGCATCCATTATAGTTAAATCTTGATACGGCAACGCCAAATTTATTACAATTTGCGGATTATATTCATTTATAAGTGCAACTAACTGCGAAACGTCGTCCGCATTTACTTCCGCTGTAGCTATTTTTGTGGCTGTGCCAATTTCTTCCAACCGACTTTTCAAAGCATCACACTTACTTTTTGTCCGACTTGCTATCATAATTTCACTAAAAACCTCACTATTCTGGCAACATTTCCGAATAGCAACGCTAGCAACGCCACCACAACCAATTATCAAAGCTCTCATTTTATTCCTCCTAAACATTAAAACCTTGGGCGCTGCCCAAACCCGCAAGGACGCGCGCGCCCTTGACCCGCTATTTTTTATTTGCCGTAGGGGCGGATAATATCCGCCCGTTATGCTTGTGGACGGATATTACCTGCTCGTCCGACAGGCGGGTCCGCCCCTACATTTTGCACAAATGCAAATTTTTATTCTACACAAATGCAATTTTCATTCTGCACAAATGCAATTTTTATTCTGCACAAATGCAATTTTCATTCTGCACAAACGCAATTTTGTATTCTGCACAAACGCAATTTTTCATTCTGCAAAAATACAAATTTTCAACCCGCAAATTACTCCGCAATTACCAACAACAATTCACGGATAATTTTACACGCTGCAGCTGTGGAAATTCCGCTTGTATCGTATGGCGGAGATAATTCGCATACATCACAAGCTATTATATCAAATTTTTGCAACTTTAGTATAGCTTTATGTAAATCGTTGAAAGATACGCCGCCTGGTTCGGGCGTGCCTGTACCTGGAAATACTGCTGTATCTAGCACATCTAAATCTAGCGAAAAATATATTGGAATTTTTTCTAAATTTTGTGAACTTTCCACAAAATTTTTGAAATTTTCTAATGTAAATTTGTGCATATTGGTGTTTTTTTCTGCGAAGGCAAATTCTGTGATGTCGCCCGAGCGGATTCCAAACTGGTGAAGTTTGCCCGTTTCTCCCAATAATTCGTGGCAACGGCGCATTACTGTTGCATGAGACAATTTTTCGCCGAGATATTCATCTCGCAAGTCGGCGTGTGCATCAAAGTGAATTATGTGCAAGTTGGGATATTTTTTTATTGCGGCACGCATTGCACCCAAAGTACATAAATGTTCTCCGCCAATCATAAACGGAATTTTTTCGGCTTGCAAAATTTGTGCAGTTTGCTGCTCGATAATGTTCAGCATTTTGGGAACATTGCCAAAAGGCAGTTCTAGGTCGCCCAAATCGGTTACTTTTATTTGGGATAAATCTTTATTTTGGTACGGGCTGTAAGTTTCCACGCCAAAAGAATCGGCTCTTATTGCCTTGCCTGCAAACCGCGCACCTGGTCTAAATGAAGTTGTGCCGTCAAACGGAGCGGTAAACATCACAATTTTCGCCAGCGAGTAATCGCTATCGCAACCCATAAATGTATCTTTTTGCATTATGTACATCTCCATTTATAAATTAAATTACTATTTGATTTTATCATAAATTTTGGTATAATGAAAAGACAAATTATTTGTTACAGAAAGGTGGCAACAATTTTTGGATAACGATTATAAAAAGTATTGTGATATGCTAAACGAGCAGTTTGTAGAACCTTTTAACGAGTTTTACAAAAATGCAGATGAAAAAATGCGCAAGCAAATACAACCTTATGTCAACAACATATATCGCCGTTGGAATTATTCTGCTTTTATCGAGAATGCGTATCTTACGCCAGCTAGCGTAAACGAAATGCTTAACCACGAGTTTAACCGCGAACCTAGCTTACTGCCAACAGTAACATTACAGGAACAGCCGCAATTTGCCAACTTTAAGTTTGATTATACAAGCTATTCGTTGCAAAATCATCCCATAATAGCCGATTTGCTGACTGTTTTTGAACTTTGCCAGCCTATCATAAATCTTAAAAATATCGAGCAAGTGCCTAATGAAGTTTTGTCTCCAATGGCACAAGTTGTACATATAAACGATTCTTTTTACGTTTTGTTTTTGTTAAACTTGCTAGTGGAACTTGATTTATTGATAAAACTTCCGTCCATTCACACGGAAAATTATCAACCTAAAAAAGATGTATCCGATTTTTTTGATTCACCTGATATTTTCGAAATAATTGTTGATACTACGGTAAAAATGGCGGCTCGTTCGTTAAATGCGTTGTTTCCTATCGAAAATATAACGGTTTTTAGCGAAGAATATTTGTATAAATCTATAAAATACGTGGCAAATACGGACGACTTTTTTTTAACCCTGTTCGAATTTTTTGGGATAAACCCCAGCGATTTGCCCGTTTTAGATGCTTTTCCCAATAATTTGGACGGAGTTAGCGAAAAATTTTTGTTCGATTTGAGCATAATTTCTGGCACATATATTTTGGGAATGATGTTAGATAAATTTTTGTTTACTCCGTTTGGCTATTATTTGAGAATCATCCGACCATTTTATACTCGCCCGTTCATTTTTGAAGAGGATGTTGCCGAAGTGCTGAAAAATTTCGAACTCAACAATATGTCCGAAAAACTCGGTGCAGATGGCGATGGCTTAGAAATGGCTTTTTATGCTCCTTGTAGCTGTTTTCATCTTACCGATTTGGGCATCGAATATTTTCAAGTTGAACGCGACGAAAATAATTATTTAGATATTGGTGGACAAAGTTTTAACTTTTCCAATATTGCACCTTTGTTTGAATTTGCAATGTTTTCGCAAGTGCGAACCGCCAAAATTCCGCAACGGCAAATGTTCGAGCCAGAAATATGCGTATATTCACTAAAAGTACAATACAGCAAAGATTCGCAATTATGGCTTAACATAGATGTATCTGATACAACCGATTTGCACACTTTATTTGCAGAATTATCTCATTATTTTGATTTTAATATAAATGCAAAATATGTGTTTTCGCTAACAGAAAAAGAAAGCCCGTTCACAGGATATTTTTCGCCAAATCAACCGCAAATGCCAAAAAGCGCAGCCAAGCACAATCTCGCCGATTTAGATGTTGACGATGGGCAAACTATATTCTTGTACATTCAGCAAGTTTTGCCTAGCAAAAAAATTATAAAATACAAATGGCTTTTGGAAGTTGAATCGATTCACAGCGGGAAATATAATGTAGCATATCCTGAAGTAACAAAATTGTGCAAAGCCTTGCAAGAGGAATAAAAACAGCAACATTATCTTAAGCATTAAACACTAAAAATTAGGAGGAAACCCTTATGAAAGTAGGATTAGTAGGATTAGGAATGATGGGAAGTGCCCACTTAACTAATTACGAAAAAATGAAAGAAAATAACACAGGAATAGAATTAGTAGCAGTTTGTGATGTAGATGCCGAAAAATTAAGCTCTACCGAGGCGACAGCTGGCAATTTGGATGTCAGCAAAAAAAAGCTAGATCTTTCCCCTTACAAACTTTATTCCGATATGGAAGAAATGATTAAAGCCGAAAATTTGGATTACGTAGATTTGTGCTTGCCAACCTTTTTGCACGCTCCGCTCGCAATAAAGGCAATGGAAATGGGTTTGCACGTATTTTGCGAAAAACCAATGGCTCGCAATTCGGCGCAATGCACCGAAATGATAGAAACCGCCAAACGTACAGGCAAAAAGCTAATGATTGGACATACTTTGCGTTATTGGGATGCTTATGTGTTCGCCAAAAATTACGTTGAAAACGGCACTTTTGGCAAATGTTTAGGTGCGTATTTTTATCGTGGCGGCTCAACGCCAATTTGGTCTTGGGATAACTGGCTGCTCGATGACGAACGTTCGGGCGGTTGCTTGCTCGACCAACATATCCACGATGTTGACACAATAGTTTGGATGTTCGGCTTGCCAAAATCAGTCAGTACATCTGCACTTAATGTGGTAAAGGGCAGCGGCTTCGATATTGTTTCTACCAATTATATTTACGAAGACGGCAAAATGGTAAACGCACAAGATGACTGGACAATAAACGGCGGTTCGTACGTTTTTAGTATGCTCTTTCGCATGAATTTTGAAAAAGGGGCTTTAATATTCGAAAATGACACTTTGACTGTGCATCCCGAAGGCGACAAAACCTACAAGCCAAAATTTGACGGAAAAAACGCCTATTACGAAGAAATAATCCTGTTCAACAAACTGTTAAACGGCGAAGAAAATTTTGACTATATAAAATTGCTAGAAAGCCACAAACAAACCATAATTTTAGCAGAAGCAGAAGTAAAATCGGCTAAAAATCACGGGCTTTTGCAGGAGGTAATTGTGTGAAAAAGGCAATAAATTACTGGGCTTTTGCAGGAAAGCCCATAAAAGAAAGTATGCTGTTGGCAAAACAAGCTGGTTTTGACGGAATTGAGCTAACTTTAGAAGAAAACGGACAAACTGGGCTAAATTCGACCGCCGCCGATTGGGAAGAAATTGCAAATTATGCAAAAGAAATAAATTTGCTTATCCCAAGCGTTGCAACTGGCTTACATTGGGGAAATCCCATTACTTCGGACAATGCAACGGTTCGGCAAAAAGCTATTCAAATAGTAGAAACTCAACTAAAAATGGCGAAAACACTCGGCGCGGACACAATTTTAGTTGTGCCTGGTTTGGTTGCCGCCATTTTTATGCCCGATTTTACGCCTGTTCGTTACGATATAGCCTACGACCGCGCATTAGATGCCTTTAACCAATTAAAATCCCAAGCAGAATCCGCCAAAATAACTATCGGATTAGAAAACGTATGGAATCAATTTTTATTGTCTCCTTTAGAAATGCGTGATTTTATCGATAAAATTGGCAGTCCGTACGTAAAAGTATATTTTGATGTTGGCAACGTAATTTACATCGGCTACCCAGAACAATGGATCGAAATTTTAGGTAACCGCATATGTAAAATCCATTTTAAGGACTACAAACGTGCAATCGGCGGATTAGACGGCTTTGTAGATATTTTAGAGGGCGATGTAAATTGGCAAAACGTAATGTCTACCTTAAAAGCCATAAATTACGACAACTGGCTAACTGCCGAAATTTCCCCCAACCAATCACTAGAAAATACCGCAACCGCAATGAACAAAATAATGAAAATGTAAACCAAATGTAAACCAAAATAGCGGGTCAAGGGCGCGCGCGTCCTTGCGGGTGTGGGCAGCGCCCACGGTTTTAGGAGGTAAAAATGAGTAATATTGATGTTTTGAGTATGTGCTTGAGAAATTTGTTTAAGAGGAAGTTGAGAACTGTGTTGACAATGTTGGGCGTTGTTATTGGAACGGTTGCTATTGTGGTAACTGTTTCGTTGGGCTTAGCGGTCGATTTGCGGTTTCAGCAGCAAATTGAGGGAATGGGCGATGCTACTATTGTTACAGTGCAAAACCCAGCTAATCGTTTTGGTGGCGGAATGACCTTTATGGGCGGCGGCGTTGTTACGGTAATTGGCGATACGCAACAAAATCAACCCGAATTTTTGGATTTAGATGCCGATGCGGTTCGTATGTTCGAAAATATTCCTGGCGTTGTTGCTGTTGCCCCAACAATAGAAACCCAACTGCACTTTCGAAGCGGTAATTACGGCGTTTTGTGGATGAATGTTATTGGCGTTCCACCTGCGGCAATGTCCGCTTTGGCATACAATGTGGACGAAGGTCGGCTATTGCAAGATGGCAACAACCTCGAAGTAGTTTTCGGCACAAGAGCAGAATCTCGTTTTTTTGAGTTGACAGGAAATATGTGGTGGAGCGAACGCTCCTGGCAAGCCGCAATGGGCGAAGAAATTGAACCGCTAATCGATATTTGGTCCGATAGAATAAATATGTCCCATAACCAAAATTTGGTTTTTAACGAAAATCAAGCACAAGATTTAGCTTTTGGCGATACCGAGTCAACTAATATTGTTCGTCCTTTGCCTGTCAATGTCGTTGGGCTTTTGGCAGAAACTGGCAACTGGTCGGTTGACGAAGGCGTTTTAATGGATATAAATATGGTTCATCGTATGCGAACCGAAGCGGATGCAGCTCAACGTCAACAGCAAAATGATTCCGTTGCAATGGATGACTCTTTTGGGTGGATAAATTTGCGTAACAATAGTGCCGCAAGCACCAACTTTGATTTTGCCTATGTTCGTGCCGCCGATATTGACACGGTTTCGGAAGTACATCGCCAAATTGAAGAAATGGGCTTTCCTGCAAGCTATAACGCCCAATGGTTGCAACCATGGCGCGAAATGGCACAAAGTAATCAGCAAATGTTAGGCGCAATCGGAGCAGTTTCGCTGTTTGTAGCGGCAATCGGAATCGCAAACACAATGGTAATGTCAACCTACGAACGCACACGAGAAATTGGCGTAATGAAAGTTATCGGTGCATCTATTTCGGATATAAAAAAATTATTTTTGATTGAGGCGGCTATGATTGGCTTGTTTGGCGGACTTTTAGGCGTTGCCTTTAGCTATTTGGCATCCTATTTGCTAAATAATCATTCGCAAGTTGCATTTTTGGGCGGTATGATTGATTTTATTGGTGAAGATGGTGCGGTTGTTTCGTTGATAACTCCGTGGTTGAGCGGCGTTGCGTTGCTGTTTGCAGCGTTGATTGGCTTGGTTTCGGGATATTTTCCTGCTCGGCGCGCCACAAAATTAAGTGCGTTAAATGCAATCCGAACGGAGTAAAAGCCAAAATTGCATATTGTTTGAAAATTTCATATATAATTGAACATCTATAATCAAAATAAAAATAGGCTGTTGTAGAAAAACAGGCGGATATTATCCGCCTGTTTTTTTTGTTAAATTGATTTACTATATCCGCTCGTTGCCAACCACAATTTTAATATATTCGAACAACTTAAAAATATGCTGTTGTAGAAAAACGGGCGGATATTATCCGCCCCTACGATTGTGATTTGTATTAACGAATAATATCCACCCAAACGTTTGACAATTTGTATGTACAAATAATATCCACCCAAATGTTTGGTGATTTGTAGGGGCGGATATTATCCGCCCGTTTTTCTACAACAGCCTATTTTTAAGTTGTTTGAGTATATATGCTACAATTTTATCAATTTACCCAAAAATAATTATCAACATAAAAAAGACACACATTCAATTCAAAAAAATTGGTGTGTGCTTTTTTAGTAAGCTAACAAAATTTTATTAACAAGTCGGGGTGACAGGATTTGAACCTGCGACCTCCTGATCCCAAATCAGGCGCGCTAGCCAAACTACGCTACACCCCGGCTTTTACAGGAGTCGCCTAGCGAATGACTTTCACTAGACTATAATTATAATAACACAGCTTAAAATAAAATGCAACACTTTTTGAAAAATTTTTTTATTTTTTTCAAAAAAATTTTTTTGCCTAAATTTAGGGCTTTGTAGCAATTTTGATTATAAAAAATTGCATTTTGCAAAAAAATATGTTAAAATTTTTTTATAAAAAAAGAAAGGATTGATAAAAATGAAAAAAAATCTAAAGCCACTGAAAATAATAATTTTGTCAACCGTGATATTGGTTGTGTGTTTTATCACTTTACAAAGTGCAAACATAGTGGCAAATGCTCAACCTGGAACCTCGGAAGATCCGCTAGTTTCGCGGAGTTACCTTGACAGGCGTATTGCCGAGTTGGAGGCTTTCATTTTACAAATGGAAATTCCTGCACAAGTGGAAATTCCCCCGCAAGTAGAAATTCCGCCACCGCCAGCCGCAACTACACGCGAACTTTTCGAAGTGGTTCGTGCCGATGCTGGTAGCATTTTAATCGGCGGAGCAAGCACAGAGATTATTCTTCGGGCTGGCGAGGCATCTGTTGTAGCGGGCCCAAATGGGTTGGCAAATATTACCGCTGGGCATGATATAATGAACGGACAGGCTGTTCCTCTCAATAATTTGCTTATTGTGCCAGCGGCTGATGGGCGCGGCTTGCGATTTCACACGGATTCTTATTTAATGGTGAAAGGCGATTTTACCGTTTCGGTAAATTAGGACAAAATAATGCAGAAAATAGAACTATTATTAGACGGAAGTTTGTTTTTTCGTGGAATTTTGGCTTTTTTTAACGCAATTATCCGCTTTTTTGAGGGCAGTTTTATTGTCCGCCTTTTTATTGCCGATTTTGACGAAACTCGGCTGAAAAATAGCCGTTTTGTCCAGTTTGTTGAGTTTCTGCTTAATAGGTTTCCCAAACTGCAAACCGCAGAAAATTATTTGCCGAATGTTTCAAAATTGCCAAAATTGCCAAAATTGCCAAAATGGTTGCAAGGTAGCTATTTTGCTACAACTTTACCCGCCGCAATGAACACGCCGCTTGCAGGAAATCCCATAAAATGGCTTGTTACAGCCTTTCCTATTTGGGGATTGCTGGCAATTATTATGGCTACTCCGTTTTTGCCCACAATGTTGCTTGCTGGCATGGTTGTAATGGTTTTTGGCGTTGCTTTGTTTGTCTACAACTTCAAATTGGATATTACCGCAACGGCTTTGTTTTTCTATATAATTGTTACTTTTGTAATGGCGTACGGCTCTCTTGCGCCTGCAACTAGCATTCCTATTGCATTTTTGACAACCGCTATAATGCTTTCTTATGTGCTTATGTACACCTGTTTTAGCAGCCGCTCCAGTTTGAATATTGCAATGGCGGTTGTCATTACAATCGCCGCTGTTACTGCATTTATCGCTTTTTATCAAATTTTCATTGGTTATGTCAACATGACTTGGGTTGACCGAGATTTATTTGCCGCTCTTTCGTTGCGTGTTTACTCAACTTTTGGCAACCCAAATGTTTACGGTGCTTACCTACTTTTGGCGATTCCTCTTTCCGCAGGACTTATTTTGTACGTTGAAAAGCCAATTTACAAATTGTACGCACTCGCTGTTACAGGCGTTTTGGTTGTCGCTTTAGCGTTGACATATTCTCGTGGTTGTTATTTGGCTTTGGCTGGTGCGGTATTTTTCTTTATGTTATTGGTGGAAAAACGGCTTATTGTGCTGTATGCCTTGGGTTTGGCGGTTGCTCCGTTTGTTTTGCCCGATAGGATTATCGCACGGCTTGTCAGTATACTAAATTTTGCCGATACGTCAACCTCGTTCAGAATCTCCATTTGGCAGGCTTCGATACGCATTTTGGAGGATTTTTGGATGGCTGGGCTTGGACAAGGCATCGAAGCCTACAATATGGCTTATCCGTTTTATT
>JGI24700J35501_10929968_pt1 | contig 10829 bp, 8 predicted proteins | sample TergutTh196P1_FD_35501 | JGI IMG/M metagenome (IMG submission 35501) | reverse complement strand
GGAATACCACCAGCAGCGAAATGTGGAGGTGCAAAATTAGGTGAGTAGGTTATTACATGCATACATTTATTACGAATAAGCTCAAAAAAGAGTTATCTTTCTGTCTTTTTTAGTTTAATTGTTATGATTTTTTTTGCTGGAGGGGAGACCTGTTTCTGGTGTAGTATGTAAATTTAAATGCCCACTGAAAAAAACGCAGCCTTTCTGCCCATACAGTAGGGCTTTAAATTGGACCGGCAAAGGGTTAAAATCCCTCCATTCTTGGAAGTAGTTGGAAATTAAAGCCAGTATCATTGAAGGGTTAGTGAAGTTCAGAACCCAAGAACACTGTGGGTCATTTTCATGGATTTCAATAAGCTGTTCCTACCTTAAAGCCAAACTTGCCTTTACACTATGTGCCCCACTTAAACAAAAGAAGCTTCTAGTGACCACATTAGAATACTAAAACCACTATACTGGCTATGGAGGCAATGGCACTACCAAAATGAGATTACACACACTTTTAGTTAGATTAAGTCTTACTTTCAACTATTTAAACATATAAACAGTTGAATGAAATGCCTGTAAGCACAACAACTGTAAATCAAGCCAGAAACTAAATTTTGGTTTCCATTATTAGCCATGTCATACATAATTCTGCAGGGTATGTGGTGGCATGGTTAGTTGAGGCACTGCACTACAAGCCAGAAGGTCGCGGGTTCGATTCCCAATGGGGTCACTGCTTTAATCTTTCTGGCCGCATTATGGCCTTGGGGGTCAACTCAGCCTTTAACAGAAATGAGTACCGGGAATATCTCCTGGAGGTGGAGGCAGCCAGTGCTGAATGTCTAGAAATTCTGGCAGGCTCTGACTCCTGGAGCCCTAAGGGACTGTCCAGGCCTGTAATGCGATAGCTTTTCCATAATTCTGCACTGTAGTAGCCCTCTTATATCACCAACACCCTTAAAATTTACGTTAAAATCTACAACTTTCCTGCTAGTTTACCGTCATGAGTGATGTCATCTGATGATATATCAGGTACAGGACTCAGAAGTACATCATCAGATTCCTGATTATCGTCTTTGGTATTTGATGATTCACTTTTTTCACCACTGATTACAGAGTGATTACTTGCTACATCATCAAGTATTTCACATTGTTGAACTTTATCTTTGCTTCCTGGTTGCTGACTACTGTCACTGTAAGTTACTTCTCTTGATTCTTTTCCTTGTGGCACCACCTATATTGGAGAGCAATAAATTATGGAAAGATTGTTTGGTAGTTGAATAAATTCTACTAATTCAACTGTAACCCAACCCCTCAATTAGTATGATTCCCTACCATACGCCATGTCATAAGTAGAGAGGTTTCATATTTTTGTGCCCACAATAAGAACTTTCAAAATAAAACTATGTGATTTGTACGCTGGCATTCTTCACTCTCCTACTGTTTCACAGATCACTCTCAGCTCAGTCAACCTCTGCCTCTCATTAAGTGAGGTTGACTGCTTTCATGATTTATGAAATGACACTCCTACAATCCCTCAATGTATTTCATGCTCCCAAAAAAATGTTTTTGTTTGATTACAACTTTCATGCTTTTTGAGGTTATTTTATATGTTATTACTAGTACTTCATAAGTACTTGGAACCAAATAGGTATTTTACATTGAAAATAAATTCCACTGTTTTGGATGGACTTATCAGCTCCAATTAATCATGAACAATGAGACTCTACTGTGTGTGTGTGTGTGTGTGCAGACCACATTCAGTCCTTGTGCTCACATGTAACTGTACATGTGCACTAATCATGGAAATAATCTACGGATCCCATCTGTAGAAATATGTCCCTGTCACAGACACAAATAAACATAAAAATCTTACTATATTTATACAGTAGTGTCCAGTCTTCATTCTCTTTATTATTACACAGAAGCATGTTAGAACCATGACAGAATAGTCAGTTTAGCAACTAGGCTACTGGCTGGACAATCTGGGATTCAAATCCTGGCGGGAGCAAGAGGCTGAACTTTTCTCCAAACTGTGCAGACTGGTTCTAGGTCCCATCCAGTTTCCTATTCAATGGGTAACGGGAATGGTGGGAATGAAGCCGCTGGGGCATGAGGCTGACCGCTTACCTCCATCTAGCACTGAAGTTGGGAATGAATGAAGCTATACCTCTATTCCCCATATGGCATGTATAGGGACAACTTTACCTTTCTTTACCAGAAACATGACAGATTCCAAGTGATACCCAATGAAGAAGTGGGATTTCATATGTTCAGCAAAATATTACAGTCCTTCATTTTATGAATTCAGAATTACCTATGTAGATAAGTCCCTAGATATTACAGTATTCAGTCTCTCAACATTTGACTCATAACCCATTTGTTTACTACATGTGTAAAAAAATGTACCAATAAATACTACTTTTTAAAGACATTATTCTCTAGCAGCCCTGAATACATCGGTAACATTCAATAATGCCGCAAACACAGACCGCCTTGAAGTAATGTGGTGAGTTCAGCTCAAGGTCACAAGGGGAGAAAAAAAATATGCATAAGGCATCACAGGCAGTGATAAGGTTATTTTTAACAGAGCATACAAAGAACTAGTGCATGAACTCAGCATAGCTCTAGGCCTGGCCAGCCTCCAGTTTTACATGTAGCAGAGAAAAGAGAGTGTAGCATATAGTCAACCACACTCTTCCATCTTGTGTTCAATTTTCTTTGCACATTATGTTACCCTGATGCCCACTGTATACAATTCTGTAACTTTTAATTGCTGACCTGATTATTTAGATTTGGAACCCCTTCCTGTGACTTCTGCTTCTGACTGTTTTCTTCATGAATAAGACGTCCACAGCCATCCATGAGCACGGGGGTAAATGGACCAAGCTGTATCTTATTTTTTGGAAGAGGTGACAGAGATACAGCATCAGGTTCCAGCTGTACATCATCATCATCCTCATTCATAACTGAAAATGGTCCAAGAGTCATCTTCTCTTGTGAGATATGAATGTTTTCACTTGCAACATCATCATTTGGCTCAACTTGGTGTCCACGTAAGTGAGCTAACAGAGCACAACGATTGTAGAACAACACAGTCTGTGCACACGTACGACATCCGTATAAGATAGAAACACTACGACGCTCTATGTGATGCAATAGGCTGGACTCCAGAAGGAATCTGTCAAAGCAACACAAAATTAAATTATATGATGTATATACAGATTACTACAAAATGCCATAAAATACTGATACCAATTTCAAAAACTTTCAGTACACTGAATTTAGAAATAAAACAATGTAATGTGGATTTCCAAAATATGTAACAGGTTTCTATCAGTGTACATGTAAAAAAGACACTGAAGCATATATTAAATTCAGTCAATGGACTGTGGTATAAGGAGGTTTCAAAAAGTGAGGTAACACACTGTAATGACAAGGACTTTATTCTGACATCAGGGAATACACAGCACATGGGTAATCGATGGTTCACATAAGCCTCTGTCCCACCATGGCACCAAGGCTGGTATCATGGCATAGAAGAAATTAAAGTCAAATGTCTGTAGCCAGGAAATAACAGCCTGATTTATGTCAATGTCTAATGCAAATGATTTGCCAGTCAGGCATTGCTTAAGGCATCTCAGAGATGGAAATCACTGGGCCCATGCTGCAAGCCACTCTCATTACTGGTTACAGTGCAACAGCTGGAAAGTTACAGACCACCGACCCTAGAGTTCCAGTTTGGTGCCCAATGATTTCTATCTCTTTTGACCCCTTATGAAGCACTTGGCTGGCAAGTGATTGTCACAGGTGCTCGCATGAAGAAACCATATACACAATTGGAATCGACTTCTTCTACACTAGGATACAAGCTTTGGTGCCATTTGGGACAACTGTATATTAACTGTCAATGGTAATTACGTGGAGATCTCATGTGCAGAATCTGCTACTCATGTGCCATGCAGATATGAAGGTCACACTTAAGTCCTTATCATCAGGGCTTATGATACCTTATTTCTTGAAACTCCTTTGTAATTTATTGCAGACCACCTTATATTCAGTAACTTTAACTGCATACTGGATTTTTCTGACTTCACACAACTCATCAACTCTTTATGCATTAGACACCCCAAACTGTAACACATGTTGAACACAAACTAAAATTTCAATGAGTAAATAATATTCCTTTACAGAGGAGTCTTTTCAGCAGTCAGACACTCAACAGTGAAACATACAGCAACATACATATATCTTCAACAGTAATAACAATAACAGTTCACATCCTCATCTTTGAATCAGTAACCAACTCCCCCAGATTTAAATGCCTGTTCCCACAGAATAAAGGTCAATATTGATCAGAATTTAAAATCTGAACAAAAGACAAACCCAAGTCTGGGGCTGTCCCACTAAATTTAGGGCATCTGTTCACCGACTAACATATCCACTGCCTGTTATGCCACAACAAGTGTACATGAATATACTTACCACCACCACATGTATTATCTGAAATTTATAAACATGAATACAATAAACTAAAACACCAAATGATCAGTCAACAAAACTATATTTTATCAGAACCACATGTTTTGGATCACTTTATCCTTCATCAGGTGTATACAGACTTGATATTATAGGCAAATGCAACTCATAATATTTCAATCTCAATACTTGTGGGATCCCACATTACAAAGTAAATGTTACAATAAAATTGTAATATGGAAATAAGCCAATGCTAAATAAATGAGACAAGATAGGATTAAAATCATTTGTTAAAATTTTTTAAAATTTATGGTTGAATAGGCCAAGAAGTTACATATGGAGTCTGCAGGTTCTGCAGGAGATGAATATGTTTATTTCTTTAACTTCTTCATTAGGCCAAGGGAATGTAAACCAATGTTTTACATTATAATATATCACAACTTCTGTAATTAACTTAATATATTAATAATTATATCCTGTTGGCCATGTTTTAAAGAAAACACATTTTGTTTATATTTACATTTAATAACTCCTTTATGTTTTATGTTTACAGGTATTCTTGAAGTGTTTAGTTTTACTACTGTTACTTATATCTTGGTGTGTTTACATCCTCTCCTCTCACTAGTCAACTCTCAAGTTCTCCACCAGTAAGACTGTAAAGCAATAAAATTGTCAGATGGTGCTAAAAAATGTTATTATATGGCTGTTTTAATTAACAACCATGAAAATTTAAGGTGACAATGACACATTTCGAACAGAATATATCTGATGATAAGCCCAGAAATGTAAAAAAAATTAATATGAACGTGTGACTTTTCTTTATTTTTTTTAAAGAATAATACATGTTAATTTTAAGGCATAAAGATATGCTAGGCAATCAGACAAGTTGAAACACAGGATATATTCTCATTTAAATTCCCTTGGAAACAAATATGTTAAACAAATAAAACATTTTACCTGTAACTCAGATTATATAGAATCATTATTTTTCATGCTGACAATTGCTAGTCACTTCCCCTCAGCATAACCATTGATACACACAAGCCCACTCAGCAACTTTCTCCCATGCTGTTTATTGCAGAGTGTATGAGTCCTCTGCTAGTCACTGTGTTTATTCTTTATGATCCATACACTGAATATAGTTGCCACAGGAAGTTTCACGTACATGTCAACAACTCACAAACATGTGAAAAGTTTTCAAGCAACAGGTTCCATTCTAGGCAGCAAGATATGTGCTAACTGCATCTGTGTAGAGGAATTGTAGTCCACAGACTCTATTACACATACCATGAGGCAAGACTGAATGTTGTGAACTGGTACCTTCATTGTAGTACATCATGGAGAAAGAGACCCCCCCACTTGTTCTGTTTAGTGGTGAAGCTTGGTTTGAACCAAGTGGCTAAGTGAACTCTTAGAATAACAGGTTTCCCATATTAATCCACAAAGTGCCATTACATGATGTTAAGGTAAAGTATGATGTGCTACAACTGCAACTATGATTACTGGTCCCATTTTCAGCAGCACATTACAAGGGCTCATGCTACAAACTATCCTGTGCATTGTTAAGTGTTTTTGGTAACAGGATAATAAGCAGGGGATTGTGCCCTCTTCATTTACCAGATCTGAACCCATGTGTTTCTCATTTCTGAGGCATCTGAAGGAATAAACTGTATGGCAATAATCCTGGTCATGAGTATAATCAGAAAGAAAGCATTTTCAGTGTCAGCAGCAGGATTTTGATGTCCAATGAATCTGTTTGTTAGACATGTGTCTGCAGACCAAATGAAACTCTTTACAATGCCTTATTTAAATGTGGTGCGTAGAAACCTAATATTAACTGCAATACAATCCACTAAAACATATACATCTTCACTCATGGCAAACTGGAACAGCATCGATCATTGTGCTGCCTGGTCTTAAATAAAATGGTCTCAGTGTGGACTGACGTGTGTGTGTCATGATAAAATAAAGTCCTTATATGCAAAACCATGTATGTTGATGTCTGTATGATTGACTAATGAATTGAAAAGGACTTTTGGTGCAAATGAACCATCAATAATCATTATGTACGTTACTTTAAAGTGTGTGACACATGTCACTTACTTGTCCCCACAGTCTCTGCAAGAGAAGAACTGATCAGAACTGAAGTGCTGATTGGGTGCTTCTGGAGGGACATATGGAGGTAAGGCTTGCAACAAAAGCTGGTTTTTAACAGAGTTCTGAAGATCAGGTACCAAATCTTTGGTTGGACTTGATGCATCTACAGCTTCCACAAGACTCACCACCTCCTGGGAGAGAGACAATTTCTTTAGAGCAGAGCTATGCAAGAATGCTTGTAAGTAATGGTGCCTCTTTTAATTCAGCATTAAGTATGTAGGCTGAAAAATGGCTCTAAAATCCTCTCATCTAGAACTAACTGATACATTTATAGATTTCCAAATGTTCTATGTTTCTAATTCATATGCTTCTAAGCAAGACTCAAGTAAGTTGATTATATAATAACAATTTATAAATATGAAAATACAAAACAAGTACAGCAGAATCCTGATAGTCTGAGGTGAATGGGATTGAGTTTGCCTTACATTACTGAAAAGCGGATAATATCAATTAAGGACATACGATTACTTACATAGTATGATATGTGTACTGTATTAATAATACTATGTATGTAACAGTGTATTGAAATATCATTGTATACAGTACAGAAGTAGAAGAAGAAGAGAAGGTACACTAGTAAGTTAGACTGTAAAGAAATCAAAATTTCCCCTCTCATTGAAGACTCAAAACATCTTTTAAGGCAATGGCTTGAACAAAACCACCTCAAACAAATGGGGCTGAGATAATCAAGAGTGCACTGTATTACCTTTCTAACTTATATTTTAGAAACTACAAAACTGGAACAAACGCATTTCATATTACACTGTTAGTCTACTTTAACGCTTAACATTTACCTGTTGGTTTGGTGTTCTAAAATTCATCCAGAATCAATTTCCTTTACTTTATTTGAATATCTGACTTAATTCAGGATAATATATACCTTTTTTTTTAATTTATTGACCCAAGACATCTCAGGATAACCAGCAGGGCAGTTAAAGCATGCTTACTAGATGAACACACTGGTTTATCCTCTCTTTCAACTTATGAACCAGCTGACTGATGTCCACAAAATATGGTACGAACATTATGTCATTAGAGGCCACAAAACTTCACAGTTTTAATGGTTTACAAACTTTATGTTCGAATGACCATGCATCTTTGATTAGTAAATAAAGGTGAGACCAACTAGATTCAACAATAGTGATTTACTGGTAATCAATTGCTCCTCAACATGTTTTGGGTGTATTTACGCCCATCATCAGGAGGTCAGACTGCATTACACTGCCTATGGTTTTCTGTCCTGTTGTAGCTGTTGTGATGCTGGAGAGTCGGGTGGCAAGATGTATGCACTGTGAGGAGGAAGTTGCTACAGCTACAGCTACAACAGCACAGAAAACCACAGGCAGTGTAACACAGTCTGACCTCCTGATGATGGGCATAAAGATGCCCAAAACATGTTGAGGAACAATTGATTACCAAAAAATCACTACTGTTGCATCTAGTTGGTCTCGCCTGTATTTACTAATTGTTTACAGTTGTTAGCGGTAACATTGTAGACAAATAAACTTATAATGAGGAAGTGGCTCTAGTACTAATAAAAACAGAGCACTGAAATGACACACTCCATACACATTTCTCTCCCCTACCACTAACACTACAAAATGTTACCAAGTGACAGTATCATTAAATAAAACACTTCTCATTTCTCACATCAGCAAAGAGGGCAAGAATTATCAGTTACTTCATTAATTAACAAGTCATCCAGATCACAGTAGACACTGTCTATTAAATATTCAGCTAGTACTTAAGGTTATTTGGAAGAAGAATGTGGAAAATCCATTCTGATACAAGTGGTGACCATTAATAAATTTCAAGCTAATGGTTATTTATGTGGAACTATGTCTATGGTATTATCTGAGAATATATCCTCATTCTGTTGACTGTGTTATACAGTACAGTTCCACTGATTCATGCTGCAAGCAAGATTGTTATTCTTACTTGTATAAAAACAGATTCATCTTTTAAGATTAATTTCTTTCAATGTTACCACAGAAACATGGATGGTATGGGTACACAGATGTAATTTTTTAAGTTACTTGTATGGGTTCCTGGAAGAAACATCTTAATACCTACAATTTTTAGCCCTGCTATAAACACAAGAATACTTTGTACTATGCCCATGACTGCTACCTTTCCCATCCTTAAAAATTCACCATTCATAGTTCTCCTATTATCCAAATGAATGTTATATAACATAATCAGAATTGGTAAACAACTTATGAAATTATCAAACAAATCCTCCTAACATTAACTACCACTATCTGAAGCTTCAGGTTAGAGTTATGGGATGGGTACAATAATTTTTAACACAGAAACAAATGTCATATCTTAGAAACCCATTCTTCTGAGATATGATGATGTGCCACTGTGTGAACAGTTTGTGATATTTCATGACAATGTAGTGGTTTCATTTTCAACTGTTAAGATGTCTATCAAAAATGATGCCCTGCCCCTTGAAGATGAGGCTACTATGTTGCCTCAAAATACTGGAAACTGATACCCAGTTATAAAGTGTCATATCTCAGATGAACAGTATCAATAGCAACAGTGCTGCGAGAACCTCAGAACTCACAAATGTCACATAATGTGGGTGTTCTGGCTTGCATCCAGGATATTTCTTCAATGTGTTGAACCTACACGTACAATTTCAAATGAACCAGCGTGAAGGTCTCCATTACATTCCTGCTTATGAGCGATTTAAACATCTAGCTCACAAATACATAACACCCCATTTCTGTTTCACTGTCTACCATGTTGTTAAATTTACGCATGTAATATGCATACCAAAATTTTCCAATCATGCTATACTTACAAACATTCCTTCCATTTTTGCTGTTGCAAAAGTTGAAAAACACTGTACTCCAGAATCTTGAACATCCAAATCACTTTCAGCTAAAGGAAGAGCTCTGATTTCAATAGCCTACATCTGTTAAAATACACGTACCTCAATTTCTTGTGAATCTGCCATTTACATAGTTTCTCTCAGTATCTCATTAAATGAATCCACTGCTTGATGTATTTAAGCAATATGTATTCTTGCTTATACATTTCAGTAAAATGGTACTAAGACTTACACTTAAAAATAATACGTGGAATATGTATTGACAATAAAACAGATACATTTAATACTTGCAATTCACCTGAGAACATAAAACAAAGAATACAACAATACAATAATGTAATTACAATGTGGAGATGAGTTTTATAAATGTATGAGCTTTCATGTTCTACAATACAGAAGAATGATTACTGTATGTAGAAAACTTAGCTCATTTCTTGCAAACTACAAATGTGAAAAATATTACTATTAATATTATTATTAGCATCAGCATTATCATTATTATCATATCATCATCATCACAGTTTAAAACATGGTGATACACATGTCACTAAAGCATACTGTTATGTGCTCACTTATTCATGAACTGCAAATGCAAGCCACATTTGTCAAATACTGTTTTCCAGTGCTTTTTGATGTATGGTTGCTACATGACTGCCACCAATTTGAATAACTTTATATTCCAAACTGTTTATTTGAAGAATTATGGAAATGTGAGAATGTGAGTAGTATGTATTGAACAATATTCTGTTAAGGTATCTGGGTAAGAATATATCATATGAAAAGTGCAGGTAAAGGTTTTATGAAAACTGGTGTAACATAATTGTAAACAACAGGGTACAACAGTAGAAACACTGACCACTGTGTCATAACTATTATCTACTACATAGAAGAGAGTAAGCATAACTTCCATGGATTTGTATACAATTTCTTGTTTTCCCACTCACATGATTCCCAGAATGTACAGTATGACAAACCTTATCTCATGAAACTCTTACCGTTTAAAAATATAAATCCTGTGATGTCTAAAATACAAGATCTTGTATTGACATTCCTACAGCAAAATATTGCAGATTATAGTATCCTTATTTTTATCTATATTTCATACAAAAAACAAAGCCACTACGATAGCTTTCGCTTTCCATGCACACAGAATTTCCTGCGACTCCCACAATGCACTGTGCCAGCAACCTCGCATGTTATGAGAGACACCTGTTGGCGGGTTTTTAAAATATGTAGCAGGTTATGGTACGAGCATGTGAGGGAGAATGTGTGCGTAGTAGTTGGCGGTGCTTGCGAAGGTCTTTCATTTTGTTGTCATGGTTAGTACCGTGTATGTGTTACGTAAATCGTGTGCTTAGCTTGCATT
>JGI24700J35501_10929969_pt1 | contig 10832 bp, 6 predicted proteins | sample TergutTh196P1_FD_35501 | JGI IMG/M metagenome (IMG submission 35501) | reverse complement strand
AGAAGAAGAAGAAGAAGAAGAAGAAGAAGAAGAAGAAGAAGAAGAAGAAGAAGAAGAAGAAGAAGAAGAAGGGGTGGGTAGGCATTCACTGTTCAAAATCTGGAAGCAGAAGCACAAGCTCAGAAACTGGTGGCCACAAACCACCAAATGTCTCTGAAATTGATTGAGGATAACTGCACATCAACTGGGAGATGACTTACCACATTCTTCACAAAGACTGAGGTAAGAGGAAGGATACACATGAAGTCCATTCCACACAGTCTCACGGACGAAAAAAAGTAGCACAACATCACAACTTGTTCAGATTCACCTCAACCAGTCAGATTATCCCCCACTTTGTCAATTGCATAATTACAGGAGATGAATCTTGATGTTTCATTACAATCCTCAAACAAAATTTTAGAGAATGGCATGGAAGAAGCACTTTCTGGCACACTGCAGTGCTATGATCAGCCATCCACCTTATTCACCTGACCAAGTGCTGGCCAAATATTTCATATTCTCCAAAGAAAATGCCACCGCCAAAGGAAGAAAATTTCAGGACATCAAAGACATTAAGACTGTTGTCGATGACTGTTTTGTGAAACTTTTAGATAGACGTAAAAAATGTGTTGCAGTCAAAAGAGATTAATGTGAAGGAAAATGAAGTATCTTTCTTCTTATTTTATGAATATATGTTCTTACAAACTGAGCCCTAGAACTTTATATTTTGACACTGTATAATTCGTAAACATTGCACTGCTCCTCAGCTAGACAATCAGGGCTGCCACATTGCCTGAAGGACTACATTATATTTTATAAGCACCTCATTAAAATTCACAAAACCAACAAAATTTTCAAACAACATTTCCTAATTTTAAAGTAATGTTACCAAACTCAAGATCAAACAAAACTATTCAACTTCCTTATTCTGAACTCAGATGAGTTTGTGCTCTTCAGATACCAGAAAGCTTTAACACACTGCTCACATAAGTCCACTGTTGCACTCATTCTGAGCCACGTAAATTCAGTTCTTTTATTTTATTATCATCTTCCATTTACGCATATGTCATTCAAGTGGTCTCTTCCCTGTAGCCTATCCAACCTATATTCTGTATGCATTTCTACTGCCCTGAGTTACTTTTATAGACATGAATTCTTAACATTACCATGTTATTTATTCTCAATCACCATCAGCTAGCTCTATGTCTGATTAACTGGGATCAGCTGAGTTCTATGTCCCAAGCCCCACCATATTTGCAGATTTTTAATACCTTTGTGAAAGTGATTGGTATGCTGGGATCAGGCTGCAGTTGCTCGGGAGTCAGCTCAGAATATTGCTGTTGCTGTTTCTCAATTGAGCTCAAAGCTTCTTTGATCTCTCTAGCAGCTGCTAAGACACGAGTATCATCTTGCTGTATGGTTTGTTCACACTGGACACAAACACCAGCCACCTAAATTCACCAAACAGAATTTACCAAATTAAGTACAGTAGCAGCAGTCACCTGCATATGGATCAGTTATACATTTCTACTGCATACACTTAACCTGGAATTGAATGTTATACTGATGACGCTGACTTATAACTGGTTAAGAGAATACCTGAAATTCATTTCAATACCAGTAAAGCAACTGTCACTAAAATAACATAAAATCAAGTACAGTTAAACCTCTATCCATCAATCCCACATGCATTGTTTTCCTTCACATACTGTTCACTTATTATCATCTCGATAAATCTGACACATTTACGACCTTCCTGCAACTGCTGTTATCCTGCATTTATCATGTTCTAATCATGGTACCATCAGAAACAGTGGATAGATGTTTTCACTGTATACAAATGTGGGATTTGGGGTTTTCAAAGCAGTGACTGTGATCTGACAAGGTGTGGTCTGGTAGAAACTTCTTACATTTGTACAAATGTGTTGCCTAAATCTTCAGGATCAAACAGATTACACAGCATCATACGCGGAAGACAGAACTTCATTTTTAAGTGTACAAATGCCATAAAATCAAAACTCAGAACAATAATAAAATTTCTTCTGTATGATTATATTTCTTAGTATTTCATACAGACAAAGGAACAGAAAAAAAAGTTCATCATTTTTATAATGTTTGAGTATTAACCTGTGAAAGTGATGTGGCTAAATCTTCCTGCAGTTGTCGCAGCGAACAGAGTCTTTCTCGTATATATGTATCTACTGCAGTCATGGCTGCAGCCTCCTGTAGCTGTAGTGTTTCCAGCAGTTGCTGGAAATATGTCTGAACAAGTGCACGAGCAATATCAGCAGTTCCACCCTCTCCTCCTGTACCTTCCAACCTCTGAATTACTTGTTCTGTTCAAGTAAAAGAAAAATTTGAAATTAAAAGATTACACATAAGCCACAACAAAAAAAATAAAACAGCTCAGTCATACACCCATCAGCTGTTTTGTAGGCATATGGAAGAAATTCTCTCTGTGAACAATATTTTGTAATCTGATAACATGACTACCTACTATAAATTATGGCCAAATTGATAGAAACCATGTCTGACAATTAGGGTCTTGAACTGACTGAAAGCTTAAGTTAAGTTTAAATTAATAAGAAATGTGTAAACATTTGCATATCACAATCACGTAAAATTGCCACAGACTGGTGAATCTACAAATCTCTAAACCACACTAACTTTTGTACCCACACATACAACACACTTGTCCTGTCCAATATGATCACATTTCACACAAACCACAATGGTCGGTCATAGATAAGTATGGATCAGACAGAAATGATGATATGCATGGGGAAGCCTAACTACTTTCTGGTACAGTACCTAGTTTTATTACTAGCTGGACGATGTAGTCTGTGCTCAAGATGTCCAAAAGTATGGTAATAGTACCATTAATAATGAAATGCTGCAGGAAGGTGAGCAACAAATATCAGCCTGTGCATACCCTACTTTGTGTGAGCTTGCATCCTATGACAGTGCAACATTACATTGATGATGTCTGCTAATGGCTGCACTAGAAATTCTCAAAATCACAAATTATTTTCCTTACTGGTCAGCATTATTGACCTTCAATTAGGCAGCACTTTGATGCTCACAATACTGGGCCAACCTTCCTGTAAGAGTTGATCTCACTATACAACCTTTTTCTGGTGAGTGAAGACCCACATTTGCATACAACACCAGGAAGGCATGAGACCATAGAGAAATATGCAACACCACTTTTCAGATGCCTCCACTGGTTTTCCCTTTCATAATTAGAGTTTTCTACAGCAGTGTTCAACATAGAACCAAATACATGGATTAGACTTTTACCTACACTCTTCTACAAGTTTTGTTAAAGAGGTTAAACAAATTATGTATATGAGACAAAACCTACTTTAAGGAGACCTCAGTGGGCACATACAGCACATCCCTCTGTGGCATATGGTCGATGGTTTTTCATTTCATTACACAACAATCAAGGTTTTCACTTATAACGTCTGCATGAAGTCTGCCTTGAATGTAGTTTCCATAACATTTCTAGCTGACTTACTTCCGTCCATGATTTTCATTAATGGTCACATTATAAACATACCCAATTTGTGTGCAGTTTCACTCATTTCTTCCATAAATTTTCTCATGTGCTGGACAGCATTTATAACTGTCACCCGGATGTTTTCAGCTTCTGTCTCTACCAAAGCATGCTGTAAGAATGTGTTAAAATATATTAGTCACAAAAAGTCTGATAGAGCTACACAAGCAGTGCCAAGTATATTAATTCCCTTTAAAATGGGGCATAAATGTGTGACCACTGCAATAATGTGTCCTTCTGCCCCTGTAGATTTTATTACTTTTATTGTACTTTCCATCGTCAATGATAAAACTGTCTTACAAGTTACTACACTGTACACCCTCTCCTGTCAATGTTTGCTCCAAATGGTTTCCACAAAACTTAGCACAAATGTTACGCTACCGAAGGCTATACAAACACCAATAATGTACTTGTACACAAGGAAGTCATCAACAATACTGGTCGGAGAACATAACAACCATGTTACAGCTTACCTTATGGTTCTTGTGACGTCCATAATCCTTGCATATAAAACACATGATAGGCCCTGGTCCGGACTGCAGTGTTTGGCAGTCATCTTCCAAACATGTAAATTCAGCAACATGTGAAGGATGCGATGGACATTTTGGTTTCTCACGAGGTTTGTCAGACAGAGGCACTCTTCGATGCCTTGCAAGTGTGCGAGTAGCATGAGTTAATTCTGAGCATTCCTCACAGAGGTGTGATGTGCATACAGTACAATACAGAACTGCTGTATGCTGTTCATTCTCATCACAGGGAACTGACAGCTGTGAAGATACGACAGCATCATGCACTACCTTTCTATGTACATTCTGTACAACAGAGCAAAGATTATGATAGATTTTCATTTCTAAGTAATAAAACCACTTTGCAGCAGACTGGGTGCCCAACATTTTTGAAATCAGTATGGTTTAGTGACTTACAGCAGATCTAATTCTCATATGTACAGTTCCAAATGATGGAGCAGGAGAATTACTTCACTCTTAAGATGGGAACTACTGATTTCTCCACAACCAGCCCACTTCAAACCATGTCATTAAACTACAAGGAAATATAAAACTCAGTAGATCACCAAGAACCTCCCTCTTCTGTTTTATATATAAGAAAATGTTTAACATCACTTCACAGCATACATCAGGACAGTCCAAATGGTATGCAACTGTGTGTCACCATACCATATACAAGTACAGTACAACAGACATTATTTTAGTGAACAGAAAAAAAGAATCTTTCATTATTATAACTGTTGTTATTAATTCAGGATACTTAAAAATGTGAGCACATAATGCTGAAAAACTAAATTGCAAGATGCACAATAATGTATGGGAAATTCCAGACAAAAAAGAAGCAGGGCAGAAGTTAAGTTACAGTCCCCAATCAGTCAATTAAGAAATCAGGCCCATGATGATTATATTACAGTGTGATCATTTGTCAGCTACCCAGAAACTGTTTGCTGTTCAGAGAGGAGGAACACACATTACTCATATCATTTAAGGAAACACAGGTTTGGAACAGTGACAGCCATAATAAACTGCAGAACAGCTGCCACAAAGTAAGCTTATGCATTACATTCCAGTCAACTGGAATCCAGAGCCCCTGCTATTGTTAACAACATGCTGCTATGTTGTGGCTAAATGATGCCTGTGAGATACACAACCAAATAAATGTTCATGGAGGATACCAACAAGAAAAGTGGTTGCATTTGAAAATCAGAGGATCCTGGCATAAATTTCATGGTGTTAAGTTACAAACACAAAACCTATTCATACAATCACCAATAAATTAAGACAGGCTGTACACTACAGTACAAAAGGCAACAAATCCAGAACACTTATCACTGAAGGGAAACAGAATGAAATCTGTAGGCTTTAACACTGTGGTACTACAAACCCACAATGCACTCCAGAAGCCACAATTCTCTGAAACCTTTCTTTCCTGTCAATAAAATTATATTACTGAAAATGAGTACAGCAAAATGATATTTTGGCAAATATGTCACTGTGAACTACCTAAGCAGAGCAGCTATTGTGAGTTAAGAGTGTGACCAAAAATGGAATAATGCTGAATCAGCCAAAAACCCTCCATCTGGGAGGATCAGTGCCAGAAACTCTATTGCCAGAAAACACTGTGCAGTCAGTTATTTGTTCTAACTCACACAAGGTGACAAAACTAAGTTACAACAACTGTCTGGATCCCACTGCTATCACGACATGTAATGTACCAAACCCTTGGGTACTGCTGATCACAGCAGTGAAACAATCTACTTTAAAATCCATCACATACCCTACAGAGAAGACTGGGGTTTCAAACACATTAGAACTGCCAAAAAAAGTCTAAAACTGAACCCCATATAAAAAACAGTAATGGGCTGGCATGTTAACAGATAGCAGTGATTTATGGTAGCTGTTCATGATGGTTTACTGGGGGGGATGTTGAAAAGAAATTGCAATTTTTATATATTCTTGGTTTGCTGAGGCTGCTATCAGTTTGAATCTGTTGATGTCTGCAGCAACTGTCCCTCCAACCCAAGCAGCAACACCACATTCAGGTAGCTCTCACATGACTGCATTACATACAGGTGGCAAGACATTCTCAGTGAAAAGGCACAGACCAACACAATAAATAACCAGGAATAAACTACCAGTCACAAACCATTAGTCTATGTATGAAAATTTTTCTCTCATGGGAGTCATTAGTTTAACTTCTAGTAAATGCTTACATGTCAACAGTCCTCAACAGTAAAACAAATCAAACTTCACTAATTTGAAGATTACAGTCTTCTGGGATATGATGTTTTGTTGACTGGTAATTTGTCCAACAAGCAGACAACCCTCAAGAGAGAGGCAAAAATCTCATCTGAGACATTCATAACAAACTACTAGTCAGCACTACATTATATCACAGAACATCCACAAGTCTGCAAAAGACTGACATTGTTCATTACATATTATTTAAAACTTGTTCATACAAAAAATGTTTGTAACTTAATGTGCTGCTTTTATGGAGTACGATACAATGTGTAAAGAAAGTAACAGGAAAATTTAATACTGTCACATAAATAACAAAATCTAAATTTCCAGTACCTGACGTTCTTTTTCCAATAAATCTGCAGTGCAGAAAAGTGTTGCCCTTTCATGGGAATACTGAAGCCTTTCCAGCAGTTCCAACAGGGCAAAATTCTTTTTCAGCCCCCAAACACCTGAATTTCCTATTAACACAAAAACACAAAAGAATTAAATTAAATTTAAAGACAGTGTTTAAGAAAGGTGATGCAAGTGGTACACATTAATTCGAATGAGGAAGTTTCTTGAAAACCAGCTGCTCTGGAGACTGGGAATGACACTGAAGAATAAAATCAACAAGAATCTTAAGGAAATAAGTCACAAACAGCCAACACACACATACCAGCTGTTCAATTGACAACCATCTGTTATTACTCCAACATTTTTCAACCCATTTTACATGATAATCCTCAGGGAGTGTTGTTTCAAAAACATATAGTCAAATATGAAGGTTTACATTAATACATGCCTGACAGCTAGCTGCTTTTTATGACATGAAAATATGTACACTCATATAATTTGACTGGTTGTATTTTTGTTCTCTTGGCTGTTATATATACAGATCTATACAGTAATCTTATACCTAAAAATAATCAACTTCTGTAGGAATTAAAATTCAAGTTACAACTCTGTGATGTGTTACATTTGACTCCACTGCAGGTATTGATCCCTTTTCTATCTCTTGTTAATCCCCCCTATATACTATTAATGACAATATGTTTAATTCTTGTGTAAATTTTAAGTGATGGTTCTTAATCTTGTCACTATTCTTTTATAAAATCACATGTCTACACACCGAGGGCAAGTTCTTGTTTGCTCAAGACATTCACATCTTGCATCAATATGAACACTACTTGTAATTATGTCACAGCACATGCACAGTGATGGTTACTGGAATATGGAACTGGATCGCTATAATAGTGTCGCCTCTTCTTTATACTGTGTACATTCAATAAGTATGCATCTAGTAAATTTATCAAATAACAAACAGAAAAGTTTGTATTCTACTAAAATGCAATCAATCTTTTTCTGAGTTACATTTACTATTATTTTTGCTGGGTACAGCGTCTAATGAATACTCAGAATATCTACATTAACCCTGTGACACAGGAATTATATGCTTGGCATGATGTGCAGGATATTGGAATTTAAATGACAGCTGCATATGGAAGGCCACTAAGTAGCCATCATGTTCAGCATATTAAGCATCACACTGTGTGATGGACATACCTGACACAAGCTGTCCAAGGGTTAATACTTTAAATTCTATCAAAATGCAACCAGAGTTATTGGGGTTCTACTGATTCATTTTTTACTGGGTAGGATACAACTTATTTTTAAACTGGTATTGTAAATCCCTTGCGGATATGAGAATCTGTAATCCTTAACACATAGCAAGGGGTTTATTAGAATTCTGAACATAGTTTAAAAACCAATCATACCCTATACATCTGAATACACCATGCATTATTACAGCAATCAGACCAAAGACAGTGAGATGGGTGGGGCATATAGACAACTTAATAACTATAAACAACACTCATATTCCAAAGTGGTTGCAAGGTCAAGCCATTCCTACAACAAACATATGAAAATATGTGATAAGTTTACTTTAAGGTGGCCTCAAGCATGCATTCTAGTTATTCCTGACAGGTTACAGACTACACTTTAACCAACAAAACAGGCAGCTGGTAGCAGGAGCAGGTGGCATCACTTTTTCCTTCCACATACAAGAAAAGCATAATGTCTTTGTCAAATACCTCCCTGAGGATGGCCAAAAAAGTCTGAAACATGTAGAAGGTTTACTGTATGATTGTATGAGGGGGTGCTGAGAAGTCCTTAGCCCGACCTACTTCCTGATGTCATAGGACAGAATCGATAATGTCACTGGAAAGAGGGGTCTGTTCAAGTACTGAATTGCAAGTCTTTTCTTGTTACAGAGGCTGAAAGGAAGCACATCAGGCGACACGCATGATTTCAACAACATCAAGACACGAGCTGTCATCAAGTTTTTTTTTCCTGCACGGCAAGGCGCAGAAGGAAATTCACGCCATTCTGACAGAAACATTACGGGAACATGCACCATCGTATGCCACCATCAAAAACTAGGTGGCCCAGTTTAAACGCGGCAATTTTTCCACCCGTGATGCGCCTCGTCCTGGACGATCCAAAACAGTAACCACCCCAGAGATTATTGATCAAATTCATGAGCTAATCTTGAAAGACCGCAGGATTTCAGCTAAATCAACAGCTGAGCAACTGGGCATCTCACATGAGCAGGTTGGGTCCATCATTCATGAAGATTTGGACATGCGGAAGCTCTTCGCAAAGTGGGTCCTGAAATGCCTGAACGCGGATCAAAAAAGTCTATGGTGCCAGTCGTTTGAGCAACTTTTGGAAGTTTTTCGGTGCGATCCAAATGATTTCCTGTCGCAATTGGTGACCAGGATAAAACCTGGTTATATCACTATTACCCAAAGACAAGGCAACAATCAATGGTGTGGCAGCATAGCGGCTCACCCCGTTCCAAAAAATTCTGAGTGCAAAAATCCGCTGGAAAAGTTCTTGCCTCGATTTTTTGGGTTCAAGACAGCATCCTCCTCAATGATTATCTTCCAAAGGGCCAAACTATCAACGTGGAGTATTACTCATCTCTGCTGGTGCAACTGAAGGACATTTTGAAGGAAAAACGCCACACCACGGGAAGGTCACCAAGGGGGTCTTGTTCTTGCACAACAATGTCCCGGCTCACCAGGCACTTGCAACCCAGAAGAAACTGGCCTACCTGGGCTTCCAATGTCTTGATCACACTCCCTATTCTCTGGATCTGGCCCCATCGGACTACCACCTGTTCCCTGGACTGAAAAAACAATTGAAAGGTCGCCATTTTTCATCCGATGCAGAGGTCATTGCTGCTGCGGAAACCTGGTTGGACGGACAACCTTCTGAATTTTTTTGAGTGGCTTGCAAAAGTTAGGGCAACAGGCTAAGAAGTGTACAGAGCTTCGTGGGGAGTATGTTGAATAAATCCCGAATGTGGTCACTGTAGCTTGTTTCCTTCCTGGTCAGGCTATGGACTTATCAGTACCCCATCATATATATTTTTGTATCAAACTATCCTGCAGTTGCTAGAATAAACATTGTAACATCAATCTTCATAATAATAATAAAATAGTGTCTTAATTGTAACACCACCTTACTGCACAGAACATGGATAATATTAAAGCCCAGACCAGCTTTAGCCTCCTCAAATATGGACTATTTCAATCATCCCCATCATAATACAGGGATTTATAACTATGACGCTGAGAATGTGCTTATAAATCCGGGCAGGCCTACCCTAGTTCAGCGCTTACATGGCTTACACAGCGCCATATACAGAAAATCTTCTACAGTACTTCGTTGCTAACACAGACGTACCAACTGGTGTGGGTTGTCTGTCGAAGGGACACTGCACAGCATTATCTCTCAACGGAAGACGAAGCAAACAGGCATGACACACTGTATGGCCGCAGTACAAAAGGCGAGGAACTTTATCGCCTTGAAGCCCGAAAACATCCTCACATACACGGCATTCCAGTACCTGCGATAGTCAACAGTTCTTTGTGTACAGGTATCACTCCTCACATAAAAAATCGACTTAATTTTACATCTGGTAACTCTTTTTGTTGACCTTGCTGTTGAAATATGTATCGTACTCCCTGAAGATGGCCCTTTGAGGGCTGAAACATGTCCGAGTTACACAGTGTTAAATAAACTGGTGTTGATAATAACTGTACGGATTAGTCGGTTTTTTACGTGAAACAGTGATATTAGTGCAAGGACATGAACAAGACGAAAATGTATCAGTCAATTGTATTGCTAAAACACTCATTTGTCCTTCTTTCTACTCACATTAGCTTTACTGTTTGCCTTAACTGGTCGATTGAACGTATACGAATTAAAATGATCTATTTCACCGGCCATATTTGTTTTTAATTATTTATCAACTGCCAAACCTCGTCAGACATGTTGGCTGCATTCAATTACTAGCACTAAAATTTCGCACAGCACTAACGCCACAAACGAAAATCGACCATAGAGGGAAAATTAAGTTTGTGAACCAATTATGGCGGATTACGATTCAAAGATTTGTTTCCATGCCAACTGTCTCGTGGTTCCTGTTGCGGCCGAAAAGACAAGTCGGTATAATACAACTGGTCGAATTTGATCAATGGCTTCCCGGGGGG
>JGI24700J35501_10929970_pt1 | contig 10835 bp, 15 predicted proteins | sample TergutTh196P1_FD_35501 | JGI IMG/M metagenome (IMG submission 35501) | reverse complement strand
TACCTCTCGGATTTTTGTCCTCTTTTATAATAACGGCTGCGTTGTCGTCAAAACGAATGAGGCTACCGTCCGGACGGTTAGCACCTTTTTTTGTGCGTACTATAACCGCTCGCACCACCTCTCCTTTTTTTACAACTCCTCCCGGCGTGGCATCTTTTACAGTTGCAACAATTACATCTCCTATATTGCCATAACGCCTAACTGAACCGCCAATTACTCTTATACACAAAAGCTCCTTTGCACCAGAGTTATCTGCTGCAACAAGCCTGCTTTCCTGTTGAACCATGTTGCTCCTCCTTAGACTTTCTTTATTATTTTGCTTTCTCAAGTATAGTAACTAGCCGCCACCTTTTGTCTCTGGAAAGAGGCCTTGTTTCCATAACTTTTACTTTGTCGCCAATGCTGCATTCGTTATTTTCATCGTGGGCTTTCAGCTTATATGTTCTTTTTATGATTTTTTTGTAAAGGGGATGCCTAACATTATTCACAATGGCAACAACGATGGTTTTATCCATTTTATCGCTTATTACTTGGCCTATCCTTGTTTTACGATTGCCTCGCATTTGATCCTCCTACGCTACTTCCTTTGCTTTCATTAACATAACAGTTTGTATACGGGCAATGTTTTTGCGTACTTCTTTTATTCTCGCCGTGTTGCCCAACTGGTTTGTAGCATTTTGAAAACGAAGGTTAAACAGCTCTTTTTTTGCCGTTGTTAGCTCTTCCTTTAATTGTGCTTGGTCTTTTTTCTTTAGCTCTTCCAAATATTCTTTAACTTTCATTAACCTTCACCCCCTGCCTGCCTTTTTTCTTCTAGGGCTTGATTTTTTTCTTGGTCTGCTTTTGAAATTATTTTGCATTTTAAGGGTAGTTTGTGAGAAGCAAGACGCAAGGCCTCCCTTGCGGTTTCATCTGCTACACCGCTCAACTCAAACATTACCCGACCCGGTTTTACAACAGCTACCCAATATTCGGGCGAGCCTTTACCACTTCCCATACGGGTTTCGGCAGGTTTTTTTGTTACCGGTTTGTCCGGAAAAATTTTTATCCAAACTTTACCACCACGTTTAATGTAACGTGTCATGGCTATACGGGCGGACTCTATTTGGTTGGATGTAACCCAACAAGGCTCTGCTGCTACCAAACCAAAATCGCCATAAGTTATTGTGCTACCACGCAAGGCTTTGCCGGTCATACGCCCTCTAAATTGTTTACGTCTTTTTACACGCTTTGGCATTAACATATTATTCATGCTCCCTTCCAGGGTTTTTGTTATCATCTATCTCGCTTTATCTGGTTTGAGTTCCTTTCTTTGTTCCCTTCTTTGTTCTTTTCTTTGCTCCTTAGCAGGTAAAACCTCACCTTTGTATATCCATACTTTAACGCCTATTTTGCCATACGTTGTGTCTGCCTCAGCAAAACCATAGTCTATATCGGCTCGCAGGGTATGTAGTGGTATTGTTCCTTCGTTGTAGTGTTCGATGCGCGCCATTTCTGCTCCGCCTAACCTACCGGACACAGATGTTTTTATGCCGAGAGCACCCATTTTCATTGTGCGACCCATAGCCTGTTTCATTGCACGTCTAAAACTAACACGTTGCTCCAATTGTTGTGAAATATCTTCAGCTACAAGTTGGGCGCTAAGCTCCGGCCTTTTTATCTCTTCAATGTTAAGGAAAACCTTTTGGGGAGTTAGCTTTTGCACCTTTGCCGTTAGCTTTTGTATTGCATCTCCGTTGCGACCAATTACAATACCCGGGGCAGCGGTATATATAGTAATTTTTACTTTTTCGCTAGTGCGGTGTATTGTAATACGAGGAACTTTTGCGTTGATTTTTTCGTTATAAAGCTCACTCTTTATATATTTGCGAAGTTTATTGTCTTCTACCAAATATGTACTGTAATCTTTTTCTGCATACCACACCGAGTCCCAACCTTTAATAATGCCTACCCTTAAACCGTGGGGATTTACTTTTTGGCCCATGTATACCTCCTATCCTTCATTTTTATTTTTCTCATTTAGTATTATTGAAATGTGGCTGGTGCGTTTTAAAATCGGATAAGCCCTGCCTTTGGCTTTTGGACGTATACGTTTCATTGTTGGGCCTTGGTTTGCTATGGCTTCTTGCACGTAAAGGTTGTCTGTGTCCAGTTGCAGGTTGTTTTCCGCATTGGCTATTGCACTTTTTAATATGTTTTTCACAATAACCGCAGCGGCTCTTGGGCTATAGTCTAGTAGAGCCATTGCTGTTTTCACATCTTTGTTTTTTATTTGGTTAAGCACCACACGAGCCTTCAAGTCAGAAACACGGATAAACTTTCCGTGAGCCTGAGGCCTGGTATCTTTTACGGCGTTTCTTACGGTGCGTTTGTATTTGCCGCGGTTTTCTGCCATTAGTTACTCTCCTTATTTTACCTTTGAACGCTTTTCTGCGTCTTTACCATGTCCCCTATACGTGCGGGTGCCGGCAAACTCGCCCAACTTGTGGCCTACCATATCTTCTGTTACGTATATGGGTACATGCTTGCGTCCGTCATGCACAGCTATAGTGTGACCTATAAATTCAGGAAATATTGTAGAGCGACGAGACCATGTTTTAATAACATCTTTTGTGTTGCCGGCATTTTGTGCTTCTATTTTTTTCATTAGGTGGTCGTCTACAAACGGTCCTTTTTTAAGAGAACGTGCCATATATAAACTCTCCTTGCTGTTTTGTCTATGCCCTTATTTTTTGTTTCTGGGGCGTACAATATATTTATCACTAGCTTTTTTGCCTTTACGGGTTTTGTAACCAAGAGCCGGTTTACCCCATGGTGTGCTTGGTCCCGGGCGGCCAATCGGTGCTTTACCCTCACCACCGCCATGTGGGTGATCGTTGGGATTCATTACAGAACCACGTACAGTCGGTCTGATACCCATATTGCGTTTGCGTCCCGCTTTACCGATATTTATAAGCTCGTGGTTAATATTTCCCACTTGCCCTATGGTTGCACGGCAATCAATCGGCAACAAGCGCATTTCACCGGACGGAAGGCGTACCGTTGCTTGACTCCCCTCTTTTGCCATAAGCTGAGCAGAGTTCCCCGCACTGCGTACAAGTTTTCCGCCTTGCCCCGGACGCATCTCTATGTTGTGGATTGTTGTACCCACAGGCATATCTTTCATGGAAAGTGTATTGCCCGGCCTTATTTCTGCTGTAGGTCCGTTCAATATTTTATCCCCAACTTTTAATCCAACAGGGGCTAACATATAACGTTTTTCTCCGTCTGCGTAAACAAGCAATGCAATATTTGCGGTGCGGTTTGGATCGTATTCTATACTGCTCACTTTTGCGGGTATACCATCTTTTCTGCGTTTAAAGTCTATCACACGATATTTCTTTTTGCTGCCGCCACCACGGTGTCGCACCGTTATTTTTCCTTGGTTGTTGCGGCCACTGTGCTTTTTAATATGTACCACAAGGCTTTTTTCCGGAGTGTCTTTAGTAATTTCACTAAAGTCGTTAGATGTCATATGCCTTCTGGACGGCGTATATGGTTTGTAGCGTTTTATTGCCATTATTCCCTCCTGTAATTATATGCTTATATGCCTTGGTACAGCTCTATTTCCTTACTGCTTGCCGTTAATTGTACAACAGCCTTTTTGCGATCCGGCTTTTTTCCTACCGTGCGACCGCGGCGTACTTTTTTGCCGGTCAAATTCATTGTGTTAACGTACTCTACTTTTGTACCCTCAAACATTTTTTCTACTGCTTGTCGTATTTGTATCTTATTGGCATCCGGATGCACATAAAAAGTATATTTTTTGTCTGCCATAGTTTTCATTGTTTTTTCTGTAACTACAGGCTTTTGTATAACGTCATAATACTGTAAATTCGCCATTATGTATACACCTCCTGTATTTTGTTTATGGCTTCCACCGTTGCTACCATGGTGTCATATTTTAGTATTTCGTATGGGCTTATCGCATTTACCCCCGTTGTTTTAATGCCGGGTATATTTCTTGCGGAAAGCACCACGTTTTCATCCGGTTCATCCATAACAAACAGAGCTTTTTTGATATCCAATGCAGAAAGTACATTTTGCATTTGTTTTGTCTTGATTTCTTCAAAAGCTAAATTATCCAACACAATAAGTTTCTCTTTAGTTACACGTGTGGTAAGAACAGACTTTAGTGCAAGGCGTTTCACTTTTTTGTTTAGCTTAAAGGAAAAATCCCTTTGCTTTGGAGCGAAAACCACACCACCGCCGGTCCATTGAGGGGAACGTATGGAACCGTGTCTGGCACGACCGGTACCTTTTTGCCGCCAGGGTTTTCGACCGCCACCCCTAACCTCTGCTCGGGTTTTTGTGCCTTTTGTGCCTTGCCGATTGTTCGCCAAATATTGTACTACCGCCAAATGCACCACATGTTCGTTTGGTTCTATACCAAATATGGATTCTTTAAGCTCCAATGTAGAAACTTGCTTGCCTTCCAAGTTGTAAACATTTACTGTCATGAGTTCCTCCCTACTTTACCGTATTTTTAATGAAAAGCACAGTACCTTTCGGCCCCGGTACAGCACCTTTTATTAGGATAAGATTTTTTTCTGCATCAACACGGACAACCTCTAAATTTTGCACTGTAACTCTTTGGGCACCCATGTGTCCCGCCATTTTTTTGCCTTTCATAACACGACCCGGGCTTGTGGCAGCACCCATGGATCCAACACCACGGTGATATTTGCTACCATGGCTCATAGGTCCGCGGTGCTGGTTGTGGCGTTTTATTGGTCCTTGTGTTCCCTTACCTTTAGATATGCCTGTTATATCGACTTTATCACCGATGGCAAAAACGTCAGCTTTTATATCGCTACCAACTTCGTGGGGAGATATGTCTTCTATGCGGAATTCCCTAACTACTTTTTTGACGGGCAAGTCAACTTTGTTAAATTGACCTTTAAATGGTTTTGTTGCATTCTTTTCTTTTGGATGCTTTATAAAACCAACTTTGAGAGCTTCATAACCATCCTTTTCCATTGTTTTCTTTTGGATAACTGTACAAGGACCCGCTTCCAGCACCGTTACCCCAATCAATACACCTGTTTCGGAAAAGATTTGTGTCATCCCGATTTTTTTAGCCAAAATAGCTTTTTTCATTCAATGATTCCTCCATTAGCGGAACAGGAGCGGAACACGGTTTTCTCCCATTCATAATTTTTTCACTTTCTATTACTTTTTTACTTTTTCTTTTATTTCCTCACATTATCTTCAGGGTAATATCCACCCCTTCCGGCAAATCTAGCCTGGTTAGTGCGTCGGCTGTTTTTTGTGTGGGAAGCATTATGTCTATTAGCCTTTTGTGTGTACGCATTTCAAACTGCTCACGACTATCTTTATGTTTGTGAACAGACCGCAATATTGTTACTACCTCTCGTTTTGTAGGTAGCGGTATTGGCCCGGATACCTTTGCACCGGTTTTTTTTGTTGTTTCTATTATTTGGGCTACAGACTTGTCAATTAACTGGTGATCGTACGCTTTCAAGTTGATACGGATTTTTTGTGCCATAAAAAATAACCCTCCTTCTTATTTTTTTGATTTTAGCAATTCCATTTGAAGCTATAGCTAACCTACAATCAAAAATGGAATTGCTATGTATTATTTCTGTTTAAAATCGGTGTAGCCTATCGGTCAAATCACCTCAAATGTCTGACACTCAGCTTTACTTGGGATACTTATTTTAAGTCAGAATTGCCACAAACTGTATACACGTTTCCTAGTGTGTCATGCAAGCGAACAAACTCCTATACAACCCAAACGCCTTAGTTTATACCAGACTGGCTCTGCGAAAATTAACCTATAACAGGGCAAAAACAAAGGTACAACCCCATTCATAGCAACCTCTCGCTTCGTAGCTTTGTGTTTTATTTGTCTTACTAAAACACGGGCAATCCTCATCATACCATAAATTTATTTCTTTTGCAAGTTTTTTGGAGATTTTCCGAAAAAACAGCAAATTGCACAAAATAAATGAGTTAAATACAGAAAATTTTGGTGAATTTTTCAAGGGCTGTGTAAAATATGTTAAATCCCTTGCTTTATTATGTGTTTTACAAAACCGTATACCATAGCCAAGCCCAAAAACACAACAGGAAACCCTGCTATTGTTGTTACCATTCTTATACCGTCCAGCCCTGCCGCCAGTGTAAAAATTAATGCTGTAGCTGCTATTAATACGCCCCAAAAAATTTTTAGGGGTATTGGGGGTTCATCTGATTCTTGTGCATTTTTTACAGTCATACTCGCAATAGTGGAAACCATAGAATCTGCAAGGGTTACAAAAGATAATGCAACAACCCCGAGCATTATCGGTTGGGTTATGGCGGTAAATGGCGTTGCTTCAAATGTGGCTATAGTCATTGCTTCTGCACCATGCTCCAAGAAAATTGCGTAATAATCTATACCTCCAAAAAATTGGTTGTACAATGCAGTGCCACCAAAAGCGGAAAACCACACAAGCCCAAAAGCCGAGGGCAGTATCCAGTTAACTACTACAAACCCCCGCAGTGTGCGACCGTAGCAAAGTTTTGCGAAAAATAGACCCATTAGCGGACCGTAGGCTAACCAGGCTACCCACCAAAACATATCCCACCACTGGGGCCACAGCTCGCTGTCGGGAAATGGTGCAGTAAATGTCATGCCCTCTACAAAGTTCCCTAAAAAAGAGCCAAAAGATTGGGTAAATAAGTTGAAAATATAAGCCGTTGGTCCAAATATTATAAAAAATATCATGATTATAAAAAAAAGACCGGCGTTTTTTCTGCTAAGCCACATTATACCTTTTCGTAACCCGCTTATACTGCTGATTAGATAGGTGGTTACAATAACAGCGGCTATTACTAGCATTACAGCCGTACTGTTTTCCGGTGTTCCGAAAATTATACTGGCTCCTTGTGTGAGTTGCAAAAGCCCAAACCCAAAAGAAGCAGCCACACCTCCAACCAATGCAAAAACAACAAGAATATCTACGATACTGCCGATTTTGTACTTGTTTACGTTATCTCCCATAAGGGGAACAAGACCGGAGCTTACATTAAAAGGTTTTTTCATATTGTGTATGGCATATGCCATAATAATACCAAAAGTTACATAGATTGCATAGGGTATAAATGTCCAGTGCATAAATGTGGTACGCATTGCCCATATTACCGCCTCGTTGCTACCCGGTTCAAGATTAAGGCTCGGAGCTGGTTCCATAGCAAACAGAATAGGTTCCACCGCTCCCCAAAAAACAATACCTGTACCTATCCCCGATATTAGTGTTAGGGCAAACCACTGATAATATGTTAAGGTAGGTTTAGCTCTGTTGCCCCCAAGGCGTGTTTTGCCGATAGGGTGAAATATTATTACAAGAACAAAAGCAACAAAGATAAGCATCGTAAGGCTAACTAACCAACCAAAATTCCACATTAAAGATTCAAATAGCATAGTAGACCGAGTTACAAGTGTTTCCTCGTCTATTATCCCAATTATTATTACCGTTATAAATATTATAGACGGTACAAGCAACACACCCCAATATATTTTTTTCTTTTCCAAGCTCTCCCTCCCTTCACACTTTTTTTCAAAAGTTGTCTATACTATAAATATTCACATTTATAAGGGTTGCTATTTTTGTAGTATACCCTTGGTACACGTTTACCTATATTTGTAAGACACTGTACCTCGCGAGTAGTAACATCGCTAATATTGGTAAGGTCGAAGGCACTAGGGCCATCGCCGCCAATTATATCAGCAATATCCCCCACCCCAACATTAGGTACGTCTGTCACATCAACTAAAAGCTGATCCATGCACACACGCCCAACAACGGGGCATTTTATGCCATTTATACTAACATGGCTTTTGTTACTGAATTTTGATGGGTAACCATCTGCATAACCGTATATTAAAATCCCTATTGTGGTTGGTCGTGAGGCAAAATAAGTTCTGCTGTATCCCACACTTTCACCTTTAGCAATATGATTGAGAAAAGCAATGCGACCCCGAACCACCATAACAGGGCGAAGATCTATACGTGTTGGTATTTCATCTGATGTGTAAACTCCATATAACAATGCCCCGGGGCGTACCATACCCATATTCATTTCAGGGTTGCTCAATATTGCCCCGCTGGCAGATATATGTTCAACAAGGTTAAGACCGGCGTTTTTTAGAGGTTGTGTTACTTGCAAAAAGTTTTTGTACTGCTCCTGAGTGTAGCTTGTGTCTCGAGTTTCACTAACGGCTAAATGGGTGAATATCCCCTCCATCTTAATGCCCGGCAGCTTATCTATCTCCAAAATTTTTTGCACAGTATCCGGTGTTGTTTTAAAGCCAATACGCCCCAACCCACTGTCTATTTTTATGTGAATAACGGCGGTTTTGCCAACGGCAACTGCTGCTTGAGAAAGTTCCCGAGCGGCTGCTACTGTGGCAATAGCTTGGGAAATATTATGTTCCAAAAGAAGCGGGTTGCTAATACCCATCGTTGGTGCCAAAACCAAAATGGGGGCTGTTATGCCGTTTTGCCGCAGTTTTATAGCTTCATCCAATGTTGCTACCCCAAGAGAAGAAGCACCGTTTTCCAAAACTACTTTACTTATTTCTATGGAGCCATGACCGTAGGCTTCCGCCTTTACCACAGCCATAAAATTTGTATCCCCAACAAATTTTTTTGTTTCAATAACATTATGGGCTAGATTATCTAAATCTATTTCTGCCCAGTTTCTAAGATTTTCTGTCATTATAATAATTCCCCCAAAAGAAAAAAGGGCTATATATAGCCATAAAATCCAAAAAGGGGCGTGTTGATCCGCATAAAAAAGCAAAAAATGCCACAGGAGCGTATCCGTTTCATGTGTTCATTTTTGATTTTTCAACACACCCCATTTTAATGAAGCCTACTCGTCGAAGTCACTCTCTTTGGCGTAAAGCACATCATCGTCCATGCCGAAGTCTTCGTCGTAGTCGTCAAACATGTCGTAGTCTCTTTTGTATTTTAGTGCCAATAGTACAGCACCAACTAATACAACGGTAACAAGCACGCATACTGCTACAACACCCCAGTTGCATCTTTTCTTTTTTGCAACAAAATATTTTTTTGGAGAGATGTAGTCTTTGATGTCATCCATACTCATATCTAATTTCCTCATAGTTATCTCCTTTGTTTTCTTGTGAGATTTGTTGATTTTTTACTCAATCTCTTTCCTCGCTACTCATTATAAACTATTATGCGAAATTTTTCAAGTATAAGTTTTTGATTTTTTTGATTTCAAACAAAAACGTGGTCATTATTACTTCTGCACCAATTTTTCTTGCTTTGTCCATATCATCTGTTGTATAATCTATACACAGTGATAATAATATTTCTCGGCACAAAAAAATTCTTTGCCCACCCACACATCGCTTCAGCCATAGAGTTAACTATAACTATAAAAAAGCCCTAAAATTAAGCACTTCCACAAACAAACGGCACAAAAACGGCACAAAAAAATTTAAAAAATATTTTCGATTATGTCGGTTGCTCTTTTAAGCATATCGTCATTTACGTGCGAGTATGTAGCCATTGTTTCTTTTACGTCATGTCCAAGCAACTTAGCCGCTGTTTTAAAATCAACTCCATTTGAAATTAACCTTGTTGCATATGTATGCCGCAAATCATGTATTGTTATATCTAAATTCAATGCTTTGCAATTCTTTCTGAATGCAGCAACCACAGAATTATATGAAACCGCAATAATTCTGTTATCTATTGATATTACCACCTGCTCCCTTTTAGAATTAGCCAAAACCGCCAAAGTTTTAGAGGGAACAGGTATTTTTCTTTTGGAGTTTTTACTTTTCAAGCTACCAAAGCCATATTTGCTATCAGGCAATTTTTTCCACTGTTTATTTATGTCTACTATGCCTACTTTAAAATCAATATCAGCCCATGTAAGCCCCAACATTTCACCTACACGCAAACCCGTTGTTACTGCTAAAAGAAAAATCGGATAGTATCTAGGACTTCCTATTTCTATTTGTTGCAATAGTGTTTCCGTTTCTAGTTCGGTTAGTGCTTTTATTCTTGCGTTTTGTTCTAGTTTTTGGGCAGGAAACTTTATTTTTTTAACTGGGTTTGTAGTAATAATTTCATACACTTCTATAGCTTGATTAAAAAAATATTTTATTGTGTAGCAACTCCTTATTATTGTGCTAGCCTTGAAGCCTTCTTTCGATAACCTATCAACTTCTTTTTGTATATGCAGAGTTTTAATTTTATTTATAGGCATTTCGTGCAATGCTACGAAATTGTTAAAAAACGTTCGATATGCACGCACCGTATTAGGTTGTTTATATAATTTCTCATGCTCTATTAGTTCCATTACAAAATCCTCAAAAGTTATATTGATTAGGTCGGTATTTATAGTTGCATTTAATTCATATTGTCGCTCTAGCTCTTTTAAGGCAGGTTTTGTAGCTTCTTTTGCGAGGGCTTTGCTCTTAAACCCCTGCTTGCTTATTCGTTTCCAATTACCTTTTTCTTTATAACGGATTATATACTGCCATCCGCCGTCCTTTTGGCGATATGATATGCTACTTTCCATGACTTTAAACTCCTTTCTTGTTATATTTCTTGTTGAAGGGGGATTATGTGCATTTGGGGCTTCGTTACCGAAACCCCTTTTCCCTTTCTTCTAAACCATTTCTAAGCATAGTGTATCTACCCACATTGCAGGGCGAACACCACCGGAAGCAAGGGAGACATCGATACCATAGAAGTTGACACCGCCGTCATCAGAGACATCCGCAGCACTGCCACTATCGAGGCCGG
>JGI24700J35501_10929971_pt1 | contig 10836 bp, 10 predicted proteins | sample TergutTh196P1_FD_35501 | JGI IMG/M metagenome (IMG submission 35501) | reverse complement strand
GGCAAAAGGAAGGCTTTGGCCTTATCACAATCCCTCCTTTGTGCCTTTGTGCCTTGGTGTGAGATATTTCCGGGGTTGGTGTCGTTCATGCGTTTGTTGTGAACGCAAGCCAGACGAAAAAGCCGCCCCTTACAGCCTTTCCAAATCCGCCCTTTCCAGACTTAGCGAACCGTCTTCCTTGGGAGTGGCAATCTCTTTGAAATAATTGGCATAGTCCTTGTCCATGAATGCAATGTGGGACAACGCCCAGTCTTTTAGGAAATTTGTAAAATCCAGAAGCGTAAAACGTTTGCCCTCTTCAAAGTTTTTTACAGCGTCAATAACGGTCAGGGTAAAATCATGATGCGCTTTTTTATGCTCATGGTAGCCGGGGAACTTTGTTATAATCATGAGCTTTTCTTCGGTTTGGAAGTGCTCTTTTACATACTTGACAGCCCTGTGGATGATTTTTGAAAAATACTCGCGCTCTTCCTTCGGATTTCCGCTGCTGTGGTTGTACATATCGTTGATCAGCTTGATTAAATCCTTGTGCTGATCGTCAATTATTTTGATCCCGCAGGAGAACGTGGGCGACCACTTTACCACCACCTTTTTTTTAGACAAACCATACCTCGCGGTTCTAAAAGAACATTATTTTTTGACGGAAGTCGGCGATTTTCTATCCACGGCATTGAGCATTGCCGAAAGCCTTTCTTTTTCTATAAGGTCGATCAACCGGGCTTCCGTGTATCTTTTCGCCTCTTCCGAAAAGGCCCCTACGGTAATGCAGACACCCTTGCCGGCCTTAACTTCTTTTATGTGCGAGTGAAAATCCCTTACGACAAGCTCGCCAATGGAACCTTGGGTTCTGATAAAACGGAACATAATCAGTTCCTGCCATTTTATGCTGTCAACCTCGCAAAGCAAATCTGCCCATTCGTTTTTGTGCACGGATATATTGGTAATTTTAACCTTGGACTTTGGGAAATAAGCCATGACCAGCCGGCGGCACAAAGCGACAAAGTCCGGCGAGGGAGCCATAAGAAAGACCTGCATATTGCGGTTGGCGTTAAGCTCCTGATACTTGCTTAAAAGAACGTTCACGTCTTTGTACGAAGGGCTTTCCGCCTGCAAAAGCCTTAGATAGGGCATGGCCTTGTCAACTTCCTGCTTTTGGATATGGCTTAACGCCAGCCGGTAGCGAAGTTCTGCCAGAGTGTCTACTTTTATATGCTGATGCCTTAAACCAATAGAAAAGTCCGCAATAGCCCCGTCGTACTGCCGAATTTCCATGCGCATTGCCCCCGCCGCAAGACAGGCGCTAGGCCCCATCACAGGGTCGCCGCGCAAATGGTCGAAAATGCGCAGAGCCTGCTCGGTCTGCTTGGCCTCGCTGTAACATTCGGCCAGGGTGTAAAGCGATTCCTTGTCGTCCGGGGCAAGGTCTATCGCCTTGCGGATAAAAGTCATCGCTTCTTTGGCTTTTTTCATACGGAAAAGAGCATGGCCGATACTGCGCAGGGCGGCCGGGTTTTCCGGCTCTATGGCGCGCGCCTTTTGTAAGATGGCGACAGCCTTTTCGTAATTTTTTTTGTCAAACTCTATAACGCCCAGCCAGTAGTTTGCCTCGAAATTATTTGGATTCATACTGCGGGCGACGGAAAAACCCTTTTGCGCCCTCTCCATGTCGCCCTGCTTTTGGGCGCAAATGCCGTACCTAAGATGCACGGAAAAAACATCCGTGCCCGGCACAGGCTGCCTGTTCATAAGGGTTACAAGGGTTTCATAGTGTTTTAATGCTTTTTCCCATTTTTGCTCCTCAAACAGCGCGTCTGCAAGGCTGTACAAGGCGCCGGCATCGTTAGGATTGGCGGCAAGCCGTTTTTCAGCGTTGCTAATTATCGAGGCGTTGTCCCCAGAGCGTTTTTTGGACGCACCGGAAGACTTGCGACTTGATATAATTAAAAACAGGCTGACAGTAACAGCCAGAGCCAGTACAGCCAGTAAAATAGGAAGCATATCCATATTGGATTATTATCGGCAGTTTTACCCCATTTAATTAGAAGCCTACCGCAAAACCGGCACAGTTTTGTGGCAACCCCGCCCCTCGCCCCCTCTATTCTTCGTCAGCTTCGCCGGACGGGAAAATATACATATCCGGCAGCTTGTGGGTATTGTCCACAGCGGAATAGGCAAAGGCCGAATAAACCTTGCTGATTACCGGAATGTCGAAAAAATGGGTAAAAACATCGTAATCTTCGGAATGGACTTTGATCGAGTACTTGAAAACGCGGTTTACCCCAGGCCCTTCGGCTATAACCGGCATAGGCCAGAAAGAAAAGGCACCGGGAGTGCTGGAGAAGACCTTGTAAGGATTTTGCCAGTTGTGGTTGCGCATTTCCACCCTTTCGGTGTCGCTCCACAGCTCCACGCTTACGTCTGTAATCGGGGTAAAGCTCCTGCCGTCAAAAATGCGCCCCACGATAGTGGGGATGTCAAAAATGGGCTTGTGTTCCAAACTCCGGGTAAAGAAAGAGAAATCCTCGTCGTGGGAAGCTGTCGAGCGCATATTGTGGTTTACAAGACGCAGGCCGTTGAAAGCCAGATAAGTTATATCCGCCTCCAACTGCTGGCGCTGGGTAGAATGAAAGTCCATGCGAGTAATTCCCCGGTTGGATACAACATACTGCGGGTTTATGCGGTTCAATGTATAGCAAATAGTGTCAAGACGGCATTGCTCGCACAGGCAAAAATTCTCAGGGTTTTTTGCACTCTGCAAGCTTTCAAAGATATCTTGCACGATTTTAAATACAATCTCTTCATTAGTGTTTATGATGTCCATAAAAATATCTCCCTTAAAAAAATCGCATTTTACAGGTTTTTAGCCCAAAAGAAATGCAAGATTGAAAAGCAACCTGCCGCTTAAAACAACATCTGCCCGCATTAAACGGCCTTTGCCTGCAAAGCGCCCCCTTTACGAAAGTTTGCCCGCAATGCGTCTGCAAAATTGGCAGTTACCACTTACATTGTATCAAAAAAAAACTGAAATGTCGAGACCCATAACGCATTTTGCCGATAAATTTCCCGGATAAGGCCACAACAAACGCATGAATGTTCAAGCCTCTGAATTTACTCCCATTTTAATCACACAAAGGCACGAAGACACAAAGGCACAAAGTTCTGCTTAGAAAGTGCCGCTTAATCCCTACATTACCCCTATTATGCTCTATTGTGAGGAAAAAGGAAGGCTTTGGCCTTATCATAATCCCCCCTTTGTGCCTTCGCGCCTTCGTGTGAGCCTCTTCTTCTGCGGCCGGCAGGGGCTTTCTCGCTTGGCAACCGCTCGCGAAACAAAGCTCCGTGCCTTTGTGCCTTCGTGTGAGCCTCCTCTTCTGCGGCCGGCAGGGGCTTTCCCGCCGGGCAACCGCCCGCGAAACAAAGCTCCGTGCCTTTGTGCCTTCGTGTGAGCCTCTTCTTCTGCGGCCGGCAGGGGCTTTCTCGCCGGGCAACCGCCCGCAAAGCCAAACTCCGTGTCTTCGTGTGAGCCTCTTCTTCTGCGGCCGGCGACCCCTCGCCGGGCGTTTTTCAGCCAACGGCCTCGGCTAGGCGTGTGAAAATGACCCCCAGCGCGTGCGCCCCAGCGTCCGGGTGGCCAAGGCTCCGCTCGCCGGCGTTTTCCGCGCGGCCAAGACGGGCGACAATGTTCCGCGTGGACTCTGCGCCGGAGACAGCCGCCTGCGCCGCATCGGAAAAGGCCTCGCGGAAGCTTTTCCCGGAAGAGGCCGCCTCACGCCAGGCGCGCGCGGCAGGAATAAGCGCGTCGGCAAGAGTCTTGTCGCCAATATCCGCGCCGCGCCCGAAGGAGCGCTCCCCTGTTTCCTGCACCCCGTTTACCGCCGCCTGCATAAGATCGGCAAAATCCGAGACGGAAAGCGTTTTTTTATCGCCGGCCGACTTTGCCGCGTATTTGAAAGCAAAACCCCAAATAGGGCCAGTAGCCCCGCCGCAATGTTCCATTATAACCTTCGAGCAGGCATCCAAAAAACCGCCGATTGAGGCCGCTTCCCCGGCAACGTGATCCCAGTCTTCCTTCAATCGCCTGAACCCCTTGGCCACACTCATGCCAAAATCCCCGTCCCCGCCGTGAGCGTCAAGCTCGCAGAAAGGAACCTCGTTTTCTATGGCAACCTCGCTCATTTTGTCCACAAGATAAATCATGTTTTCAAGGCTAAAACCGCCCGCACCAATGGCGGCGCATTTCGCGTCCGTTTGAACCTTGTAAGAAACATTCGCGCTTTTTTTCGCGGAAAAAACCGCCGGAAACTTCGGCGGCTTCGCCGCGCCGCTAACCGTAAAAGCCGGCGCGTCGCAGGGTGCGTCCAAAAGCGCCTTCAATTCATCGTCCAGCTTCAAAAGGCTCAAGGATGCGCCGGCCATTTCAAGGCTGGTCATGTAGTTTCCGGCAAAAAGCCTGTAGGTCTTTATCCCGGCCTTTTCAAGCTCGCCCATCGCGCAGTAGGCGAAAATGTACAGCTCCATAAGGGCAGTCGCGCCGAAGCCGTTTGACATAAGCGCGACTTCGCCGCCGCTTTGCAGTCCCAAATCCTTGACAAGCGCGGCTATCATCCTTTTTGCAAGCTCGCCGGCGCTTGCGATTTTTTCCCTGTTCACCCCCGGCTCGCCGTGGATGCCGATGCCGAACTCCATCTGTCCCTCGTCAAGGCTGAATGTGGGACTGCCCTTGGCCGGGACAGTGCAGGGGGAAAGGGCGAAGCCGAGGCTGCGCACATTGTCGGCGGCCTTTTGCGCCAAACGTTTTACCCCGGCAAGGTCGTCTCCGCGCTGGGCGGCCGCGCCTGCAATTTTGTGAACGAACACGGTGCCGGCAACCCCTCGGCGGCCGACGGTGTAAAGGCTGTCCTCCACGGCAATGTCGTCGCAAACCTTGACGTAGTCAACCTCCAGCCCGTCAAGGCCGGCCATGAAGGCGGCGTTTTGAAAGTTCATAATGTCGCCCGAATAATTTTTGATGATTAAAAGGCTGCCGCGCCCGCCTGCCGAGTTTTTTACCGCCTCGTAAACCTGCACTTGTGAGGGGGAGGCGAAGACATCCCCGCAGACGGCGGCATCGAGCATTCCCCTGCCGATAAAGCCGGCGTGAGCAGGCTCGTGGCCGGAGCCGCCGCCGGACAAAAGGCTTACCTTGTTTTTGTCGATTTCCTTTTTGCGAAGGTACTTGTAGCGGCTGTCAAAGACAAGGGCCGTGTTCGCAAGCGCGATCCCTTCTCCCATCTCCTGCACGATGTTTTCGATCTCGTTAATCAGTTTTTTCATAACTCCTCCTTACTCCCCTAGGAATAAAAAATCAATGGTTGCCCAGATAGGCCTTGCGTATCGCATCGTCGGTAAGCAAATCCTTCGATGCGCCGGAAAGCGCAATCCTGCCGGTTTCCAAAACATAGGCGCGCCCGGAAAGCCGCAGAGCCATGTTCGCGTTCTGCTCCACCAGAAGGATGGTTACCCCCTGCCGGTTAATCTCTTTAATAAGCTCGAAGATGAGCAAAACCAAGTTCGGGGCCAGCCCCATAGAAGGCTCGTCAAGAAGCAGAAGCTGGGGGTCGCTCATAAGGGCGCGGCCTATAGCCAGCATCTGCTGTTCGCCGCCGGAAAGAGTGCCGGCCGCCTGAGCCTTGCGCTCTTTAAGGCGCGGAAAAAGCTCGTGCACGCGGGAAAACGGGTCGCGGCTCTTGTGCAGCCTGTCCCTGCGGCTGTACATCCCAAGGCGCAGGTTTTCCTCGACCGTAAGGCCTGGGAAGACTTCCCGGCCTTCAGGCGACAGGCTGATCCCTTCGCCCACAAGCTTGTCCGGCGAGGACGCGCTTATGTCCCGCCCCTTGTAAATTATAGAGCCGGATTGCGCGCGAAGCAAGCCCATGATGCAGCTAAGGGTAGAAGTTTTGCCGGCCCCGTTGCTGCCGATAAGCGAGACAATCTCGCCCTCCTGTATTTCAAGATCGATGTTTTTAAGCGCGTGGATGTTGTCGTAATACGCGTTAAGCGCGGTGATTTTAAGCATCCGGCACCCCCCCCAGATAGGCCTCGATCACCTTGGGGTCGTTTGCCACATCCTTGGGCAGACCCTCGCAGATCAGCTTGCCGTAGTCAAGCACATAAACCCTGTCCGAAATGTTCATGACGACATTCATGTCATGCTCGATTAAAAGAACGGTAAGCCCCCGCTCGCGCAGGGAAAAAATAAAGCGCAAAAGCTCCTCGGACTCCTGCGGGTTCATGCCGGCGGCAGGCTCGTCCAAAAGGATAAGGCTGGCCCCCGTGGCAAGGGCGCGGGCAATCTCCAGCTTGCGCTGTTCCCCGTAGGGCAGGTTGCCCGCGTACTCGTGCGTCCTGTGCAAAAGCCCCACATCGCTTAAAAGGCGCACCGCCCGGACAGTGTTCTCGTGCTCGGACTGCTTAAAGCGGCGCGTCCGGAAAACACTGTGCAGAAAACCGTAAGGGGCAGTTATGTGCGAGCCTATCAGCACGTTTTCTATAACGCGCATATTGCGGAAAAGCCTGATATTTTGGAAGGTGCGGGCGATTCCGCTTTTTACGATTTCCTGCGGGATCATGTTGTGAATAGCCCTGCCCTCAAAAAAAATCTCCCCCTCGTCGATCTTGTAAATACCGGTTATGATGTTAAAGACAGTTGTTTTGCCCGCCCCGTTAGGCCCTATAATGCTGACAATTTCGCCCTTTTTTACAACGACATCCACAGAGTCCACGGCTTTAAGGCCGCCGAAGCTAAGGGATATGTCTTTTATTTCAAGTAAGTTCATCGCGCCGCCCGCCCGCTACCTAAGTTCCGGCGGCAGAAGACCCTGCGCCGAAAGCTCCGATCTTACGCTTTTTTTGAACCGGTAGGGGAGCCGCGACTTCCAGCCCAAAAGCCCCTGCGGGCGGAAACGCATCATTAAAACCAGAATCAGCCCGTAGACGACAAAACGGTACTCCATTAAAAAACGGGCGAACTCCGGGAAAAGAATTAAAGTGGCCGCCCCGAAGAACATACCGCGCATGGTTCCAAGCCCGCCAAGAATGGCCATGCTTAAAATGAGAATGGAAACGTCAAAGCCGAAGACATTGGGGTCGATGTAGCCCAAAAGCGGGGCGAAGAAAGCGCCGGCTATGCCGGATATCGCCGCGCAAAGCACGAAGGCCAGCACCTTGTAGCGGGTGGTTTTTATCCCCATCATTTGCGCGGCAATCTCGTCCTCGCGGATTGCGACAAAGGCACGGCCGATTTTCGAGTTGATGATTAGAGCGCAAAACACCGACACGAACAGAACGAGAGCCAGCATGAGGTAGTACAAGCCGTTGTTCGCAATGGTAAGACGCATACCGAAAAATTCCGGCAAAGGGATGTTCCTTATGCCCAGCATCCCGTTGGTAACGCTCATCCAGTTCATCGCGATTACGCGCACAATCTCGCCGAAGCCGAGCGTTACAATCGTAAGATAAGTGCCTTTAAGCCGCAGGGTGGGAAGCCCCAAAGCCAGCCCGCTTGCCCCGGCGAAAAGGGCGGCAAAAACAAGCGAAAGCCAAAAGCTCATGTTAAGCCGAATCATCATAAGAGTCGCCGTGTATGCCCCGATTGCGAAAAAGCCGGCGTTCCCCAGGGAAAGCTGGCCGACATAGCCTGCCACAAGGTTAAGCGCGAGAGCCAGAATGCTGTAAACGCCGACAACCATAATCATTCGCATAATGAACCGGCTGAAGCCGAAAGAGGGGATCAACAGCAGAAGCACGGCCAAAACCGCGAAAAGCCAAAAGCGTCTTTTGGAAATGAAAAGCTCTATCTGCAAGAGAGCGTCGGAAACCAATTCTTTCACAAGCTACCCCCTTAAACCTTGACGATTTCTTTTTTGCCGAAAAGTCCGGCAGGGCGGAAAATCAGCACGATAATCAGGATGACGAAGGCGATTGAATCCCGGTACTGGGAGCCGATGTAAAGAGCCGCGACATTTTCGATAACCCCGACCAAGAGGCCGCCTACCACTGCCCCCGTAAGAGAGCCTATGCCGCCGAGCACCGAGGCCGAAAAAGCCTTAAGGCCCAGCATGAAGCCCATGCCCGGATACACGATCTGAAAGTAGCCGCTTACCATGCCCCCGGCAATGGCCGCAGACGCGCTGCCCAGAAAAAAGGTAAGGGCGATGATCGTGTTTACGTTTATTCCCATAAGGGAGGCGGCCTTGGGGTTTTGCGCCGTGGCGCGCATGGCAAGGCCGATTTTCGTATGATTTACAAGGAACAGCAAAAGGGCTAAAAGCACAAGGCACACGCCGAACATGACAAACTGCCTGGAGCTTAACTGTATGCCGCCGACAAAAACAGGCCCAAAGTTAAAAAAGTCCGGGAAGGGGCTGCGGTGGCTGCCGAAACGGGCGATAAGCAGGTTTTCCACAATGTTGGAAATGCCAATAGTCGTTACAAGGGCGGCAATGGGTATGGATTTTTTTTTGCGCAGGGGCAGAAGGGCGACCTTGTCGATCATCACCCCAAGGATGCCGCTAACAATGACCGCAAGAACAATGGCCAGAACCGGGTTTACATGAAGGCCCACGAAAAAAAAGGCGATGTTGGCCCCGAAAGCCAGAACCGCGCCGTGGGAAAAGTTTATAAGGCGCAGGATGCCGAAAACCATGGAAAAACCCACCGCAACCAAGCCGTACACCATGCCCAAGGAAAGGCCGTTGGCGATCTGCTGTACAAGGAGAGACATGAAACCCCCTACTTTCTACTGCTGGAAAAAGACCTTCCCGCCGGTGTTCCGGCAGGAAGGCTTGATTGACTTTGCCCGCAGGCCGGGCCTACCGGCCTGCGAGTACTTTGCTAGCGAAAAAGCCCCCTGTTAAGGGAAGGGGACAAACCTGCCGCCGCGGATAACCACCTTTTGGAAGGTTTTGTCGGCATCCCCGTTGGCATCGAAAGTCGTGTGGCCGGTAAGCCCTGGGAAAGAAATGTTCGCAATGGCGTTGCGCACGGCCACCCTGTCAAGCGAGCCGGCCTGCCTTATGCCCTCAAGGAAAATGCCCATCGAGTCGTAGGCCTGAGCCGCAAGCGAGGAAGGGGAGGAGCCGAAACGCCTTACAAACTCTTCCACGAAGCCGCGAATTTCAGGCCTGTCGTCTTCCGAGAAAAAGCTCACCGGGGCGATAAGCCCTTCGACCGCCGTCCCGCCCAGGGTTATAATCTGCTGGGTGTAGGCGTTTGACATACCGAAAAGCTGGACGTTGGCGTCCACTTCCCTGTACTGAATCGCCAGCGGGCCGTAAAGAGTGTACATACCGATAGCGATAAGCCCCTGGGTTCCGCCGTTGACAAAGTTGGCGATAGCCGGCCGGTGGTCGATAGCCGTTTCCAGCACCTGCTCGTGGGCTGTCAAGGTAAGGGCGGGATGCGCGTTGACCAAGTCCACCGCAATATTGCCCGCCGTGTGCCCCCATTCCGTCATGATCGAAATAACGCCGACCCTTTCAATCCCAAGCTGGTTCACCATAACGTCAATGATCGCCTCGATCTCGACATTGATAACAGTGTTGTTGCGGAAAATAAAGTCGCCGATGCCGGAGAAGTCCGGGTGGGAAGCCGTCGGGGAAATCTGCACAACCTGATACTCTTGGTAAATCGCCGCCGCCGCCATAGCCGGCCCGGACGAAAAATGCCCAAGAACGCCGACAATACTGCGGTCGCTTACGATACGCTCGGCGACATTCACCGCCTCGCTTGGGGAGTTAAGGTCGTCGAAAATGACAAGCTCAACCTGCCGGCCGAGAATGCCGCCGGCGTTGTTGTGCCTGTCAACCATGATTTCCGCCGCCACACGGAAAGCCTGCCCGAACTCGGCATTGTCGCCGGTCATGGGAAAGGCCACCGCAATACGGATAACATCATCGGCCGCACGCCTGCCGCCGGCGAAAACCGGGGAAGCGGCCAGCGCGATAACCAGCGCGAATGCTAAAAAAACACGAATCTTCATATTAAAACCTCCGAAAAATAATTTTGAAAAACGCAGCCGGCCGCCAACGGCAGCCGGATACGCTATTTTTTAGTAAACTTCAGCTTGCAGGACTGGCAGCCCTTGGCCAAGGTGTCGCCCAGCTCAAAGTTAAGCCCCATAGCCTCGGCAATCCCGCGATCGCCTTCCATTGCAATATCGCAAAGCAAATCGCAAGTTTTGTCGTCAAAACCCAGCTTCTGCCATGCGGAAATCAAGGCGCAATAATGGAAATCGACAGTCAAGCTGCCCGCATCGGCGTTGATTGGCCGCATATCGAAAGTCTTTACGACCAAGTCGCTAAGAAAAACCTTGCGGAACTCCTGGCAGTCGCCCGGGTCGGCGCACTTTTTCTTGATGCCCTCGCCGTGCATAAGCCCGCAACGCTTGACCGCCCGCCGGACAATCCCTTCGGCATCAAGGCCAGCCTTTAGAAGCTCGTCGTAAATAAGCCCCATCCAAGTAGCCCTGTGTTCAATCTGCGCCCTGTTGACCGAGCCGACCTCGTCCACAGAATTTGCCGTGTTTTTGATGTTTGACATACTAACCCCCTGAAACTCTTTGATAAAATATTGTGTATATAGGAAGAAAACGAATTTGCTTGGAAAAACGCCCTGGCCGCGCTACAGCTTCGCCCGAAAAAGGGCCGGGAAAAAATACTTTTTCAGATACTTGACAAGATTGCTTAAAACCGCAAAATTTTATTGCTGATTGCTGATTGCTGATTGCTGATTGCTGATTGCTGATTGCTGATTGCTGATTGCTGATTGCTGATTGCTGATTGCTGATTGCTGATTGCT
>JGI24700J35501_10929972_pt1 | contig 10838 bp, 3 predicted proteins | sample TergutTh196P1_FD_35501 | JGI IMG/M metagenome (IMG submission 35501) | reverse complement strand
CCCCCCCTCCCTCCCTCGCTAGCCATTGGGCTGCTGAGGCTGAGTCAGTCTCAGGGTTGGCAAAGACTATGCAACGAATAGAAAAAGCTTTACCCTATACAGGATCAAACTAGAAATTTCTTGTAGGCTCAACTTTCGTGTGAACTTCCTGGCTCCATCTTTAGAATGAAACTTATTTATCCTGTCTCAAAGCTGAAAAAAGCAAATCAATCCAAAATTTTGTGAATATCCTGCAAACTAAAAGGCGGTATCTGCCAGGATCACTAATATTTACAGCTACTGCTGTGGTAACCACCAGTGTCACTTTCTTTCCTGCAGTGTTTGTATGATTACGACCTCACAAACCTGTGTCTGTTTCTAAAGTTAATTACTCGTGAAGGCAAGTCATATATCAGGCAGGATTGCTTGTGTAGATAACTAAACGGTCACCAGCAGCTGGTGTTTCTTGTTTTGTGGCTTCCTGCAGTTAATACCTCTTAATAACCTCTCCAAACTGAGTCCAAAGACAACGTTTGGAGTCGGAGTGCTACAACTTACTGCTGAATGTTGAGCGTGTTAGCAACTGAAATTTATATACCTGATAAATACACAGAGTATTTTTACAGATGGGGTGTCCACAGTGAACATACTCTTTTCTGAATAACACGTTCTCCGGAATACGACAACGCGTCGACTGGTGTTTACCGATATTTCGGAGGAGCTCGTGATGTCCGTCTTTACACTAGACATGGCACACGACCTCGAAGATGGAAGCGCTAGTGCGATAACCTCAGATTCCTCAACTCACAATTATTTATGGAAATTTGTAGTTCTGACTTCAATGAATACGAAGATGCAAAAAGAGATGAATGGTGTTCTATCCAGAGAACAAGGTCACATCTGTTCAAAGGAATCTCGGATTCTTTCGGCTGTTGCATAGTAGGCTTTAACACCGTTCAGCCTGGTACTGCCTTAACAACGTGAGGCAAGAACTTCATGCCTCCGAACGCTGGCAATTTTCTGACGGACTACGTTATTTAGAGTAACGAATCTCAGAATTAAAGAATCTTCACACCTACTTAATTTACCAAAAACCTAAACAAAGCGGATAGCGTCTATCGTGTTGACAAGATTTTTTGGCTCGAAGACTATCAAGACAGAGAAGTTTTGTGGTATTCCTTATTATCTTCAGGCAATGCAAATTAATTTATGCAGGAACCGCTTCCTTGCACATTCATTACAATTCATTACTCACTAACTGTCCTGTCGTTCGAGTCTACATTACCTTAAATACGTACAGGTTTTATAAAACCCATAAATTAGGGCAGGACCAGATTAAATCCCAGGCCAGTTCATTAGAGATCTGTGGTATGGAAGGTGGCATTGGTACAGGCTTTTCCTCTCAGTGCTTCATTTCTCGCCTGTATCATTCCATCAATGCTTCATACGCAATCACTCATCTATCACCGGCACTATATAACTTTAACAATTGACAGAATCGCTTAATAACACATATAAAAGCATAAAACAAACATATCAGTTAAGAGGTGCAGGATGAGTAGAGCTTTACTTCTAGGTAAGCAACAAGCCCTAACAACATTGCAGTGGTAATTTGGCTTTTACCCAACTTTATGAAGCAGAGTCCTCAAGAAGCTGATTCTGGCAAAACTAGTTAACATATTTCCACCTTTTTCGAAAATCCGCAGGGTCATTAGAAAGCTGATAGCCAGCCACCGAGCATTATCCTGAAATAGATAATACAACTAACCCTCTATTTTGTAGGACCGTACCGTCTACGTCTAGGTTTTCCAAGCGATTTCTTCGCTTCGATTTTCCGACTTCAGTTATGTATGAATTTCTTACCTCTTTCACCTGTGCTATACATTCTGGCTATCCCACCACCCTTGATTTGAGTAACGTTACAAAACCTGTCTGAAAAGTTGATGAGATATTGCTAACGTGTAAACTGTAGTAGTGATATGAAACCACTTGGGCACTATGAGGAAACACTCCCAATATTTCTGCAGGTGTTCGCTGTGAGTCTCCTTTGCTAACGTGCAGCTGTCCCAGCAACAGCCAGATATTTCTCATATTGGCTGCACCATACCTCAGTCATCATGTTTACTGTCTCTCTGCTGCTGGGAATTTAACTGATTCCGTAGCTACAAAATCATAATGATGATAGCATAGTTTGTCAATAAGATGGTGAAATACAATATTTCAGCATCTAAGTCTGTACGTATTTTGACGCAGTCTTTTCTGACAAGTGAATCTGACGGAACGGCCTACTGCAGAGTCCTTGCAATGTCCCAGTCTGACGCATTTAGATTTTAGTCTGTGTAAAATCGTGAAGAATTTGTGTAGAATGCAGAATTCTTGGTGTACGTATAGTACATGTTGTGTTTAAGTGTATACCTCTGGTAGAGTTTTGAAAACCGAAGATTGCAGTGTAGTATAAAGTAATGAAATGAAAAGTAACAACCAGCGATAAGGGTCAGTGAGGTGTGCAATTAATATCGTTGCCAGAAGTATCCAATAACTGTTGACTCTACTCCAATTTTTTTCTAATAAAAGGTAAAAAATTTGCACACTTTCTGCACTGTACACAAAAAAAATAATACGACTAAATTCGATAAGCTGGTCATAAACACTACGGTTATAAGTTCGTAAGAGGCAAGCTTTTTGTTATTTCCTGTTCTTCCTTTCTACGGATGAAAACATGCATAGCGCTTATGATGTCATAGAATATGGTTTCCGATATTTAAAGACGAACGTACCTTCTATCTCTGATAAACTATCACATCCTCAAATGACGGTTGAGGAAACTTCTAACACTGAGGTACCATAACACTGAATAAATAACATTAAAAATAAGAAAGCTGCATTTTTCCCCAAGCTTTGGAATCAACACCAAGATTAACCCTTTAAAGCTTAGCCACTAATCTGTATATTGATTTCTTGTAGCGTTGCCTCCCAACGCGGGCCAGGGCTTCCTCATGCTTGATGTTTATAGATCATACACAACGACGCACTACAGTCGGTAGGACTCACCTGGATGAGTGATCAGTTCGTCGCAGAGACCTCTACCAGACAGCCCACTCTCAAAAGGCGAGCTCCCGCAGACCTAAACCTTAGGGTGCACGGCGTTACTATGTATACGAACCGCCAAATTTAATGATAAGGACGCTGCATTTTGTGCACACACTTAGTTATGTGCTCCGTAACACTCTGCACTTTGTGCACACATTTAGTTATGCGCTCCGTAAGACCATTTCCTGCACAAACTTAGTTACGTGCACGGTATGATTGCATTTTGCGCACATATTTAGTAATGTGCTCCGATAAACGCTGCACTTTGCACACACATTTAGTTATGTGTGCCGTGCCACTCTGAGTTTTGTGCACACACTAAAGAAATGTAAACTTAGTGTTTACCATCCCGGAGTGCTTACACAATTCAATAAAATGGTCTTTATCAGTCAAACACGCCTTTTATTTTTGCACTTAATGTACTATTCGGGCAACATGTTTCGACTCGCTAATGAGTCATCATCAGGCCCTTACATAAGAATACAGATCCTTAATTTACTCTAAACGTGTTATGGGATCCCAAACACTTACATGCCTTGTATTAATAAACATTATGATTAGCGATGCTATATTTCTGTTACATTGGTAGAGTATTAAATACTTGTAAAAGAGTCTTTAAAAACAAGTCTGTAAGGTTGTTAAAATTATGATATCTGTACTGTGTGTCTTGTTATGGTACTGTTTTACAATAGATCTGTACAGGTTACGTAAGTACATATGGCTTGTTGTATTAGACAGGGACAACAATCTGTGCAGTTGGAGTTATGTTGACGGAGTTCTGAACAAAAGTGAAATTATATTATCCTCATTTATGTTTTCAGAACTCGACTTAGACCACATAGTCTGCATGTAAATAAGATATGACTCTTTCACAAGTGTATACTATGTGAAGAAACACTGATACACTACCGTTTCCCCAGAAAGAATCGACTACGCCCAAACACTGGAGTCCGTTTTCACTTTCATTCAGAACTCCGTCAACATAACTCCAACTGCATATGTACTTACGTAACCTGTACAGATCTATTGTAAAACAGTACCATAACAAGACACACAGAACAGATATCATAATTTTAACAACCTTACAGACTTCTTTTTAAAGACTGTTTTAGAATTATTTTATACTCTACCAATGTAATAGAAATACAACATTGTTAATCATAATGTATACTAACACAAAGCATGTAAGTGTCTGGGATCCCATAACACAATTAGAGTAAACTAAGGATCTGTATTTTATGTAAGAGCCTGATGATGACTCAATAGCTAGTCGAAACATGTTGCCCGAATAGTACATTAAGTACAAAAATAAAAGGTGTGTTTGACTGGCAAAGACCATTTTATTGACTTAAGAAATGTGCCCAAAAAGATTGCAGTTTGCGCACACATTAGTAATATGATCCGTAAGACTGCTGCGCTGAGTAACGAATCTTTCCTTTTGCAATATCGCCAACTTGTCCTTTGAACGAAGGCACACTGTGTTATGTGAGACATGAAATGGATTTTTACCAGTGGCGTAGATTGTAATCTTAGTGTGAGACACTCAGTTGTGTCGCATACATACAACACCCACTAACAAATGTACTCGACAATGTTTATTGCCTAATTTGCAACATGTTTCGGCTTATTTGTAAGCCACCATCAGGGATTAATTAAAATATCTGAAAAAAACCCTTACATACAACATTTCTTCATTAAGTGACGAAGAACTCAGTTTATACTGGCAACCAGCGAGTTTTTTTCTTGAGATCTCAGTCATCCTAATTAAGAAAGGTGTTGCTTACAGATAAAGCAAAACATGTCACACAGTAGACAATAAACATTATACAACACATTTAAGAGTGACGGCATTTTCGTTCATCTGTTGTAACGTAGATTAGTTCTATTTTTCTAGATCTTTACTCCTTTCATGATATCACAAAAGCGTTGACCTGTGTAACCCGGTATTCTTTTGATGCTTACACTGTGGTCTTCTCTCTCAACCTTTTGCTACTTTGGTTAAATACACCACGAAAGGTGACCACTGAGCTGAGCTAAATATGTTCACAGCTACATGATTTAAGTCATCCGGTCAATGATGTAGAAGTTTAGTGTAGCTTATTCAGTTTGTAGTTTAGAATTACTGATTTTCAGTTACGTCATCAGTACTTACCACTGAACAATGGTGAGTATTCGATTAACAACCAATTCAGTTTAAAAATTAACCCATTAATGTGCACATAAAATCCGATTCTATACAACACGCCAAGGTGAAACTACATGTGTATGGGATAAAGGCGCAACAGGCTCATATCCCGTCTAATGACTGGCGTTGCTACTGGTGGAGATATTTAATGGATTCTGCTATTGATGGTGTGTTTTAGGATGCTGTCCTTATCTTGGATTATATAGCATGGAAATTTAGGACGGTGAATGATCAATGATCATAAAATGTGAAAAGAGTCCGTTTTGGTATGATTTGGCGTGCTATGGCAGCTTTTAACTAGAGGTACTAAGTAAAAACATAAATCATGATTGGCTTGTGTAAGTGCGGGGGCGAATGTGGGTCACCCAAACTCGAAGCAGGAGTGTTGCTTACAAAGCCACAGCCTCTCTCTTTACTAGTGTCAGAGAGAAAAAACGGGTGCGAAGACTTTGGAGGCTAGAGAACAGACTTGAGGGTAAAATTTAAACGGATCTTGAAGAAATAGCCAGAAATGGTATTAACCGCTTTCAGCTGCCTAAAAATACGGTCCTGTGACGAGCTCTTGGGAACAGGAGAGATTTTTCGAGTTCCATACCGTATGGGATTTCTTTTACCAGGTGAGCGACTATGAGGTTGAAGAGTCCAGTCTTCTAGGGTGTGACGCTGTGTCGCTGGACGACTGTCTCTCGTTTCGAAGGCAGTAAAATCCTTCGGAACTTCGAGAGTTACAGGACAAAATGTAGACAGTCACAACCCGGAAGACTGGAATTTCCCAAGTATTCTTTGAGGAACATTAAATTCCAAAAACGATTTCGCTGTATTGGGATTATTTTTAAGAGTGACAGGTGTTTAAAACTAACACTTTAAAGCCCTGAGGTAATTATATATACCAGCGGCTTAAACGATTAAAAGGTTTCATTTTACCCACATTGCGCTTTTACGTGCTACTCGGTTTCTAAGGATAAACAAGGACTTTGGCTTCCGAAAAGCTATTAACTAATTCGTCTCTGCAGTATGTAGTGTGTTTACTTTTACGAATTTAATTTGTATATATTATTGTAACATAGGTTCCAGAGCGATGCTGAAGCAGATTTTCAGCACGCATAGCTACATGTAGGCAAGCTAGACGTTCAGTAAATACATTTCGGAAGGACAAGACACCCTACTGGTAAAAGTACAGGACTGTTAACTACAATTTGAAGATAAGAATTGAATACAACAGGTAAACACGAGACAGACGCCTATGCGTGTCAAATACGAAGCGTGCGAGCACATGGAGTGGACCGGAAACTTGATAAAGAGAGTTCGTGTGCGAGATTTGAATATCAAGGTTGCTGTTTTCTGAAATTTAATGTCATATATCCCAGTATAAATTTACCAATATTTCGAACAAGCCTACTGCCTCCATCTTGAGGGTTTGTGGAAACAGGGTCTTCCTCTGAAACGTAAGTAAATTTCTTCCAAACTCCAACATTCTACACTGAATATGAAGACAGAAAACTCTTCCAAAAGTCAGTAAACTTTTACCAGGCAACATAGTCTTACGGTGCAGAGGACGGTAGTCATTTAAAAAGGTTTGTTTGCTGCAAATACGGTCGGAGAGCAATGTAACAAGCTGGCCCAGGTGGTGGAAAAAATATGACGTTGATGATCCGGGTTATAACCCAGTCAACGATAGCGATATAGCCCAAAATTTTTAAAATTGAAATAAATAGACTTTTATATTACGTTATTTGTATGGCTTTGTATAGGACGCTGTCCGTATATCGAACTACATGAGGTCGACAGCAAAATGACTGTTGATGGATGAACTGGAAAGCATTGGTAAGGAAGCCAACGTGGCGTATCAAGGTAATATCGCGTACTGTTTCTTGGAAAGAGTGTTGATAACGTTGCAAATCCCCTAGAACACCGACTATGCAGTTGGTGTTCTGGGCTTAATTCCATTCGCCTGCTGCCACTACAAAAACCACCTCAATGCGTGTTATTTTGAAACCGACAGTACAATAAAGCAAACCGCCGGAATTGCAATGCACAGTGAGTGTTACAGATGGTTTCATCCTCTTTGTTGTGTGAGCGTCGAAGTGTAGTGTTGCAATGGGATAGGCCTTGCAGCTGCAGTGGATACAGTATCATTTACACGCTGAATTAGCCAAATGAAAAATGTTTATAGAATATCAGACAGACAGAATAGCATACAAGCCGTCTTGAGGGCTGACAGACACAAAAAAAGAGTTTTTATATTGCGTTGACCGTGCATCTCGTTACAATTCTTTGCTAATGACCAACTTGACGCACTTTTTTGTATCTTTATTTATTACATCTATCTACATATTTCAAGCACCAGAGTGCTCACCATCAGGAGATCGAATCGTGTTAATACATCATCTGGTACGATTAGTCTGTGTGAGTGACTGCTTGGTATGCCGGTCAGGAGTTCCCTGCCTCCTGACCGGCATACCAAGCAGTCACTCACACAAAGACTGATCATACCAGATGATGTATTAATACAATTCGATCTCCTGGTGATGAGCATTATGATGCTCGAAATACGTAGTGAGGTGTCGTAAATTAAGATACAAAAAAGTTCGTCAAGTTGGACATTAGCAAAGAACAAAAAAGGAGATTTAAGAGTTCATATAAGACACAGACAGCAACGTCAGCCGTGCCTTCAGAGTGAAGATACTATGATAACTTTCATCAAAGTTGTGTTCACAAGAGTGAAGGGAACAACGCAATGCGAATTATTCACATGTGTAATTAAGTATGGGTTTTCGCCTTTTACGACCTCGAATTTTCGGATTGTGGTCTTGTGGGATTTTACGTCATGCATTCTTGTATGTGGGTATCATACTTTGGAGAAATATGCTAGCTAGACCTAGAGAATTCAAATCAAAATACCAGAATGGAAGCTGAATCCTCATACGAAACCTGGGATGCACCTAGAAGTCTAACCTGACACCCAATTTGCCTACAAACGTAACAGATCTTACGCTCAGATCTGAAGCCCCATTCTTCGCCTCCATACACTTTCATTATTCAAACAGTACACGTTTTCAGGTCTCGGGAAGGCCACATTAGGAACAAAAAAGTCGTGGATTAAGCTGTTACAATAATCTGAATGGAAAGACCGCATAAAAAGATGCACGTATGAATGAAACGATAAAATTAAAATTGTTCTTGAGAAAGTGAAGAGTTATGATACGGACTTTATTTAATTCAACCCAGAATGTGATCCAGTGGCAAGCTACTGTGAAGAAAACGGTAATGCAATTTCAGGTTCTATACAGAGCAGAGAATTTTTTGTCAAGCGATTGGTTGTCAGCTTCTTAACTACGACTCGTCTCCATGGAAAGAATTAGTCAAGGAAAGGGAGGTAAAGTAATAAAAGTAAATTTATCAATGTGTTTAATTACGCCACACGCCATGAAGGCATTGAACCAGGTGTAGTTCCCCGCATTCGTTTTTAATTTTCGTATGCTGTTACAGTCATTAGTTCGTGCATTAGGATTTAATTTGTCCTTAGAGGAATACTTTCGCACTATAGGTAGTCATGAATTGTTGAGATCACTTCCACTGTCGGACAAACAGGCAGGCTGGACCAGCTGTCTTGCACCGAGAACAGTAACACTGTTGAAACTGCTGACAACTGTTGCTATGTGACAAATTTCTGACTTAAGATATGAAGCCTGTGGGATTTGGAAAGTGGTAGTTAGAGGGGACGTTTTCTTCGGAACCACCCAGAGAACTAGGTGTGTGGTGGAGAGTGAGGGTAAATTTTAAAGTGTGGCAAGATGGAGACAGAATATCTGTTTCTGATAATTCGAGGTAAGCATTCTTAGCTTCATTTAGTACCAGTTTGGAGAGAACAGTATTTTGTGTTCTACGTTTTATCCCCCCTCAAATTTTATTCAAAAAGTTGTATCTGCAAAAAGTACAAAAATTCGCGGAAATGTGTGGTGACCGAGCTTTCCTTCCCCAAATATTGTTGGTCCACATTTTATGGTTATATTTTGCAGATGTTCTCTATAAATTATTTTTGTTTTATTTCAATCTGTTTTCCAGTTCAGATACCCATGCTTTATATTTATGAATGCGGCTGTAACAAATTTTTAAAAACCAACAAAATGTAATAATTACATTACAATAAAATAGATAACAAAACATGCTTCATACAGTTGCCGTCTCCTACATGTTTCGGCACCAAGGTGTTATCACGAGGAAGATTCTCAGCACCAAATTTCGTGGTTCCAACAAGTATTTCAAGAACTCTTCGCCCACAATTCAATCAAAGAAGTTAAAAATCTTTAAATGATAAAATTCAAATTAAACATCCACATTGCTGTAACACTAATAATCACACAAAGATAAACTTCCTCCATTACATATTTATAGCCCTTATACTTCCTGAGCTGTGCATACAAACATCTATAGCATTACGTGATCAAAGGATCCCGTCCAGCTGAAGTGTTTAGTGTAACCCGTGTCAGGGTATAAAGTTATTAACGATTAATTTCTTTGCTGATGCATAAGGGAAATATGTCAGGACTGGTCTTTGCAGTGGAAATGTGTGTTTACTTTGACGTACACAGTAAACTTTAAAAACAATACAGATGAAATACAGTGCAGTGTGCAGCAGAGGAAACACTTTGAACATTTCCTATATTCAGCGCAGTACCGTACTTGCACAAATCGCGGTATTTGATGTTCCCACAGTGGCGCTGATTAAGAATGAAGTCTTCTGCGATGTGATGCTGTGTATATCCGTGCATTGTAACGACATGTCGGAGGATCTCTTTTCCTCCAAGTTCAGCATCCTCTTCTCGGACTGCTTGAACCCTGACAAAGGAGGAAGCTAGCTCCTCCGAAACTTCGGTAAATTTATACCAATATACACGTAGCATATCCCACAAGCCAACTTCACTGTTCAAATTCTTCTCTCTGCTGCGTACAAAACCAGGCTAATTCCCCTGACTTTACTTCCTTCAGTTCCAAACATGATACATTGCCACCAACCTACCCTTACCAGGACGAGCGCAAAATGCCTGATAACCCAAAGAGATGTAAACTTATTTTTTCTTGTAATGAATAATGTGTCTCTCAAGACCGTCCCATTTTCTTTCTTTCTGCATATTCCCTTCAGTATTCTTGATTCAAGGTGTGAAACCGAAGGCAGAGAGAAAAGGAGAGAATGTTTTAGTTTAAGAAACTACTTATTCCTAACACTATGTAGTGTCGGTAATAAATTAATGAAATTCGACTACGGATAATTCGTGGAATTATTTATTTTTTATTATTTTTATTTTATACATTTTTCTCTGTTATTTGCATGGCGTCATCCGATACTCGATTTGCCGAAAGACATGAGGCGATCTTGTTGAAGAGAACCGAGCTATATCCATTTCCAGTATGTGACATCGAGGTTTTCTCTTGGCGTATGTGACTAACCACCAGGTGCGACCTAGATATCATTGCTTCGCATTCCTTTCAGTGTGGCCAAATCTTTGTAGATTATTACCTATAGACTCAAAACATAATAATTAGCTCAACTTCATTGTGATGAGCACAATAGTAGAGGAAGTAA
>JGI24700J35501_10929973_pt1 | contig 10843 bp, 9 predicted proteins | sample TergutTh196P1_FD_35501 | JGI IMG/M metagenome (IMG submission 35501) | reverse complement strand
AACGAACATAACATATTGGTGTTATGAAAATCCCCATGCATTTTCATGAAGTTTCCTCTACATTAACTTAAAGTGCAGTGAGTGTGTCCAAAATCTTAGGGCCCATGATCTTCGCACCAACAGGTTTCAACCATTACATTGAATAGATTCTGATGTTTTTAATTGGGGAATTAACTAAAGAAGAGAAAATCAAGGGATATTCCATTGCAATTGCAAGAATTGAAGGGCTGTTTGCAAAGAATTATTATTGATATTTCAAGAGCAGAACTTTATTGTGTGTTGAGAAATATTTTTAGAAGACGTGAGGCCAGTTTGGAATCTGATGGTAAGCACTACACCCTAGCCTTGCTACGTCTTCCTCCACTCCATCTTCCCAGCACAGCCTGGGTCTCCCTGTGGGGCGCTTTCCTCCTGGCTCACTGAGGAGGACTCTCCTGGATAAATCATTGTCATCCTGGCATATGACATGTCCTGCACATCTCAGTCTACTCAGCTTGCAGAATTTCACAATGTCATTCTCACCACACATTTGGTAGAGTTGAATAGATTCTGATGTTGTTATTTGGGGAATTAACTAAAGGAGATAAAATTAAGGGATATTCCACTGCAATTGCAAGAATTGAAGGGCTGTTTGTGAAGAATTATTATTCATATTTCAAGAGAAGAGCTTTATTATGTGTTGAGAAGTATTTTTAGAAGACGTGAGGCTTGTTTGTAATCTGATAGTCAGTGCCTTGAGACTTTGCTATTGAAATAAGGTAGTTTAACTGAAAAGGAAAAATTGGCTTTGCAACCATGGTGAATACAGGTTTCTTGTGCAAAGAAGCTCCTATTACAGCCTCTGTGTTCAGAGGCATCACAATAAGACCTGTCTGTATAGTACATTATGAACTTTAACATTGCATGATTGTGCATGAGTCAGCCAGAAACTGCCCTCTCACCACATTTGATTGCTGGAATAAATATATGACTTGTGGCCAGATGGTATATTGTAAGACTTTCCCTGAACATGTTAATTTCCCTTTGCTGGAATGTAGACTTGTCTCCCTTTGTCACTGAGGTGCGTGATGGCACTGAACAGCCAGCAAAATATCACATCTTCAATCCTCAGTTGGCATTGTACCTCTGGCCCAGCACTTGGCTCAATCTAGAGTGAAGATGCTAACCCATTTCCACTAAACTTGGAGATTAATGCATAGTATTTCTGGGTGTATAAGAAAATCCAATGGAGCCAGATAATGTAGTAAGTGTACTGACTAAGCTACGGGCAGGAGATCCGGGGTTCGAACCTAAGCAGAGACATGCGATTCTTTCTGTCTTCAAAGTGTCCATAATGGCTCTTACGCCCACCAAGTGTTCCTATCTGGGCAAAGTAGTGGGGTGTGAAGCTGACTGCTCGTCACCTAGTGCTAAGGTCATTAATGAGTGGAGCTGTGTTTCCACTTCCCCTATATACTTTTGTGGCATGGATACCTTTTAAAGAAATTCAGTGTTTATTGTTGTGTGAAGGACAACTCATTATTTTGTTGTTATACTAAACACTTTAATGCAAAATGTGCCTGTATTATGGAACATCTGTAGAGAAAGACTGCAGTTCTGTGCTGGAACATTTGTGGTATTTGTGTAGTATAAACTTAACAGTAACAGTGATAGCAGTATAGTTATAAAACAATACAAACCATTTTGTCTGAACTAAAGCTTCAGTCAGCATGAAAAAAATGTTCAGACTAGGGAACAAATCAGTTCGATACTTTGAACAAATGCAGAGGAACACTGAATTGGTGGTGAACAGACTTTTTGAACACAACAGGAAGAACAGTATTTACATGTGTAGAGAGAGAAAGTGGCTCTGATCAGGATCAAACAGAACACTTATGATACTTAACCATTATTGTTAATGCAAACCACTGTGATCACAAATATGCTGTAAACTCATAAGCACTGAATATGTGCGTGATGTGAATTTTTTTTTTATGTACCAGCTTCTTGAGACTTCTGTCCATTTGTAGTTTAAAAATATAAATTATGTATGATGTGAAGGAAAGCTTAAATGAATAGACATTTTTGGGTTTTAATGTCTTATTACTTTCCTCGTTGGTTTCAGCGCATGGAGAGGGAATATGGCTGTCCTGTTCATCTGGGAAGACCAAAAGTAGCATTCCGTGAGACACTGTTGAGTCCATGCGAATTTGATTATCTCCATAAGAAGCAGAGTGGAGGGGCTGGACAGTATGCTCGAGTTACTGGTATTATGGAGGTGACTAACCGGTACCACGGTTTTTAATTTGATAGCCCCAAAAGGGGGGAAATAACAGTAACTATAGAGAAGCAGAATAGATTCCTGAAATGACATAAGAGGAACTTCTTTCTTGGAACTCAGAACTGAGGATGCCCAGACTATGAAAATCAACATTCGCACTTGCATGCTTGCTTGAGGTGGACTAATAAAAAGGATTTTGTGTGAAATAACATATTTACCCAAGTAAAATATGATTCCTCCCCCTTCACGTTCTTCAGATATTGTATCTGTAGAGAAATATTTCACTTTTTTTTTTTTAACTCTGTGCACATTTATAATATGACTTCGTATTCAAAAAGTTCTTATATTCAGTTCCAGACAGTATGTGATGTACTTTCATCACATTTTTGTGTGGATCTGTACAGGACACATATGTTACTGTCTCAAGTGTATTGTATATAATGCAGATTGTACGGTTAAATTCTCTGTGGTCTACCCAGACTGATGCACCATATCATTCTAGGATTTTCATGCCATAAAATCTAATTATTGTGCATTGAACTGTGTTTTAAATCTTAAAGATACTCTGTTATTTTTAATAGTGTTTGTTTAATCATGTTTTAAATGAAACTAATTACTCTTCTTTCTTTTATCTAAACATTATAAATCTTTTGATAAAAAATATTTGTATCTGGGAGTTGATGCATCTGTATCTGTTGGTAACCTTCACAGGGTACAGTGGATCTGTTCCGAGACTTGAGTAGTGTCATAAATGTCAGACACAGAAAGAGAAGGCACCATTAAGTCACATTTTTAATGTTGTGTGAGATTAACAACTGGAAGGCACATTCCATAGGTACACTACAGGGAGGATCAGATTGTTACCACAGCTTGGGCTACAAAACCTAATCTGGTCACCCTTGAAGTGCTGCCATTTGGCAAATAGACATTTTCTCCATTGAACCTGCTAGTCCCAGAAGCACCTCTTGTGGTATGGCTGTGTGCTGTGCTGTAGTATTCCATTCAACTTCTTCTGTAGATGCAAGATGGTGACTCTGGGGAAGAGTTGGAAGTTGTGCAGAATGAGATCTGGAGAATATGGTGGCTGGGGGATGGTTGGAATTTGGTTCTTCACCAGAAACTGCTGCGGTGCGAGGGAGGTGTGTCAAGGCACATTGTCATAATGTAGGACACAATTGTTTCTCAATTTTACCGCCATTTTCTGCCAAGTAGCGTCCTTCCAATGCTTCAGAACTTTGGTATAAAAATAAGAATCACTGTTCTTTCTTACAGGGACACACTCATGGTTCTCCAAACCCAAGTTATTTACAAACAGTGGCAAGCATGACCTGCTGAAATTTTGTTACCCACAGCTTTTTCTTTCACTGTAATATGTTGGTGTGCCATCTGGAAGTGTGACATTTTGTCTCAGGATCACACACACACACACACACACACACAAACTGCATGGAGTATGTTCTATGTTGATTCCACATGAGATCCTCCTCTCATTTGTCATCTCTTCCATTATAGAACACTGATCTCATATTATGGTTGTGGTAACTTTGGCTACATGTTTGTCAATTCTTGATATTGCTGGCATGCCACTGCACACCTTGTCTTGTAGTGACTTTTGGCCTTTCTTGCATCAGTTGTTACAGCTGTGCACAGAAGAGTATTTTAAGAACTTGATCACCATGAATTTCATTGAGGTTTAAAGGCACTTCCAGTCATGCTTTCCATATTTGGCAAAATAAGTTGTCGTGTCCCACTGTCCAGAGTAAGACACCTCATTTTGTAGTGACTCTTGTCCTCTTTTACATCAGCTGTACCAGCTGTGCACAGGACATTTTTTTAGTAGCTTCATCTTCATGAATTACGTTGAGGTTTAAAGGTGTTTCCAATTCGTGGTTTCTGTAGTTTGCGTAATACATTGATGTACTCTCCAGAGTGAGATATTGTGATGAGTGCTGTTGACACACTTTTATTCTATGATAGGATTCAGCACACCAACATGTCCCACCCTGTTCAACTTGTGCCACAAATAGTGCATATTTTACCCAGTGAGCACCATTCTCTTGCTTCAGTAGGAAGTGTTGTTATCTTGACACTACAGTATGTGATAGATGAACAGACTGAAATTGGCATCTCATACAGACCAGTTCATATCATTCTGGAAGAAGATTTGTGAATGCTACACATGTGTCTGAAATTTGTGCCATACATCTGACAGAGGATCTGTCCAGTGCTGCAGTTTTGGTGGAGAACCAGATTCCTACCATCCTCCAGTCACTGTATTTTGCAGATGTTGCTCCGTGTGACTTCTTTCCTTTCCACAGTCTCAAAGATTGAGCTCAAAGTTTATTATTTTGTGCCTTAGAAGAAATGTGACACAGCACAACAGCAGTTATTGCAGTGACACAAAGGTGTTTGCAGCACTGACAAGAGCCCCGGAACAAGTGTGTATATGAGGAAGGGTAGTAATTTTAGGGTGGCTCAGGTTTTATATATGTTCTTACTACATAACGTGCCTGAAAGCTTTTGGATCCTTTCATGTGCATTGCGCATTATACCCCTTGCATATTGGTTTGAGCTTGGTAGAGAAAGAAGCACATATACTGAAGAACAACAAGTGTATACAGAATTATGGGTAGAGAAGTTTATGGAAAGAGATAACTTTGGTAACTGATACTTACCTATGAAGGTGAGTAATGTCGAAATGAATTGCTGAACCGTGAGGATGTAAATTGAACTGCAATGTCATAAATCTGAAGTGGGAGATTTTGTAGTGTTTGTGATTCAGGTTTGAGTTTATTTTTATTTCTTGAATAGTTGGTTATTGGTGGTACGGTCAGACAATGTGCTGAAATGGGGAGGTAGTCAATCATGTGTGAGGAATACAGCCACCATCAAAATTTGTCGTGTATTTAAACTTGAAAGTACAAATAAAAATATATGAAGTTGTGTGCTATGAACATTAAAATTCATGCATTCAAATTCCCTAATTTGAGGATCGTTTTACCCCCCCTGTGGCAAAGTACAAAAACCTATGTTTCAACTTCCTGTGTACTAGTCACTTTTATTAACCAACTAATGTACTAAATTAACACAGTCATGGACGTTAAAATATGTGTAATATACAAGTCTAAAAGACACACATTAAAAATTACTCCAACATATTTCAGATCACATAGGATCCATCATCAGGGAGTTATAACCTGTACTTGATTGAAATTACATATGATGGTTTACATGTGCTTATTATGTGCTTGATATGTGTTTGGCAGCATATTCTGGACTGTAATAGAAAGGGAGCGTTAGTGTATGCGTTGTCAATATAGTGAAAAATCCGAAAGGGATTAGAAAGTACGAAATAAATCTGGGCTTACCCTGTGGTGTGTATGTGCTCTGCGTTGGGCTGAGAACTACTGTGTAGAAGAGTGGTCTTTTAATGTGTGTCTTTTAGACTTTTATATTACACAGATTTTAACGTCCACAACTGTGTTAATTTAGGGCATTAGTTGGTTAATAAAAGTGACTAATAATAATGATGCACGGTGGAAACCTGAAATTAATTTCCTATGTACTGTTTGTGGGAGAAAATATGATAAATGATACAACTATATGTGTTTGAATTTGGTGAACTGTGAATAGATTTTGTTTTTGGAATATGTGTACCTAGATGCAGTGAGGTCAGAATTCTTTTTATATCATTAATATAATTTTCAAATTTGTTTCAGCCTTTGCCACCACATCAGAATACTATATTAGAATTTGTTGATGATACTATAGGAACAAACGTGCCGAAACAGTTTGTACCAGGAGTAGAGAGAGGATTCCGAATAGTGGCACAAAAAGGTTCGTAAGCAAATATTTCAGTATATGTTTTGTTCTAGTTACTCTCAGGGGCCCAGCTTGTGGTTTTGGAGGCTGAGGTTCGATTGCAAGGAAATCATGGAAATTTTTATATACAAAGTGAAACTTGGGCAGATTTGTCTCTGAATGTTTTGGTTTTTATTATTCTATTCTCTATTCCTATGAACTTCTGTGTAGTCCCAGCCAAATGTCCACAAGAAAAATATTATTTTCCAGGATTTGACATTGTATATTTTCCCAGAATTTATGCTTCATTTTCCTAGTCACAGCTATGCAGTTTACTTGATTTTGTTCCATAGTTTTCTTTTCAGAATTTTTATTTGCATCTGGCAAGGCGTAGGTAGCGACTTCTCAGTGAAATCTCTATGAACTCATGTTGAAATAGTTACGACAGTTCATATATATATGGCATTTGGTTCGATGAGAACACATCAAATTTGACTTCATCAACCTTAGTCACTAGTGATATATTGTATGAGGAAGTACTGCTATGCATCTTTAGTCTTAATTGTGTATGAATTTTATAGACCAAATCATACTGTGGATTGAATGTAATTTCACAAAAGAGGGTCAGAAGTGTATAAAAGAAAGTGGAAACCATTTACAGCGAGTAATAAAATAGATATATTAGCGTAAGTTGACACACATACTGGAACATTTGTTGGCCTAGCATCAGAGTTGGGATTTCTGATGTCCATATTTAACACAATTGTGACAGATTGTGAAGCATCTGACAGTAGTTACAGCCATTGTGGGACTTCCTGCAAGCAGTGTAAATTGAAACATTCACCACTTGGGGAATTGGAATCTGCTTTTGCTGCATGGTTATTATCAAAATACATCACTAGGTAATTACCTTTACTTTTGACTAGCACCCTCCCCTTCTGCCTCCCCCCAAATCATCTTCGTTGTTGTCAGTTTAAAATGTCTGAAGATGTCTGATAGGTGTATGCAGTTGTTATGTTGTCATGTGTGCGATTACATTGTGTTAATACTGTGAGAATTTAATTCCAGTTTATATATATGTACCAAATTTTATTGACATTGTAAAAATTTTCAGAAGTCCATATTTCAGGTGGCTTGCTGAAGGCATTTTTACATGGCAACCCACATTTTTTTAAATTACATAATTCTCGTATCTTGAATTTTATTCTTTCCTGGATATTACTCCAACTTTAGGTCCCCATTACATGTAATCAACTCCCTGAATGTGAAAAAGACATTGTGTTTTAGACTTGAGATGTCACTGCTACCTGTGCTTTTCCATAGGAGGTTTTCATTTACCTTTTCCTACCCGCTTTGGCAGGTCAAATTTCTGTCTGGTCTTTTGTGTGTGTTCCTGCTATGATGATTACATTAGGACTCTTAAACAGGCCATTCTTGTTTCTACTTTGAATATGCTATGGTGCACAAAAGGGCTGTCTCATGTCACTTTTTATATCCTTCCCAGGACTCTATGTTGTGATCCTTAAAAGGTCCATTTCTAGTTGTTGATTCTTCTCATTTTCTACTCACAATCCCTATTGGCCTGTATGAGATTTTCCCTAATTTCCCTTGTCACCTTCTTTGCAACCTGTCCATATAACCTGGCCATATTCTCACCCTACTCGCTTTGAACCTGAAGATGATGTTTGCATATTCCTCTTAAACGAATGTATCCATCTACAACATAATACAATGTCACAACTCAGAAAACCACAATCCAAACCTAAGAATATGTCACAGTGTGTATCGAACTCATAAAGAAACATGCATATTTTACATCATACTGACTTTTTTTTTGTTGGTGCAGTCAAACTTCGTGTATGTTTATTACAGGTGCTCTGTGTGGCCATAAACTGTCAGGCATCAGATTTAGGCTACTGGATGGTGCTCACCATATTGTAGATTCCAGTGAATTAGCTTTCATGCTTGCAGCTCAAGGTGCTGTAAGAGAAGGTACGTTATGTGAATGCTTTGTCGCAGTTTGGGTGAGAGAAGATTATTTGTAGGTGTGTTCATAGTTCTGTGGGGTGCCTACTCGAATTGCTTTGTCCATATGTGTACATGTAACTACACGAGAGCTGGTCCCAGTGGCCGCGCGGTCTAAGGCGTAGGTATGCGGCTGCTCACCTGCTGAGATTGTGGGTTGGAATCCTACCGGGGGCATGGATGTCTGTTCTGAGTGTTGTGTGTTGTAAGGTAGAGGTCTGTGCAATGAGCTGATCACTCGTCCAGATGAGTCCTACTGACTGTGGTGCGTCATTGTGTGTGATCTAGAAACCTCATGAATAAGGAAGCCCTGGCCCACTGGGGGCTATCATTCCAAAAACAAACAAACTACATGGGAACTGCTGAGCGCATTTTGATGGCATTGTGTACTGGAGAGTTTTACAAAAATTTGTTAATTGTGTGTTATTCTCGTGATCCACAGAGCCCCACTGCTAGTTGTTTCACCTTTAGTTGTTTTGACCTGAATACTGTATGAATATACCAGAACCACCACAGCAGAGAAGTGACAGCAGTGAAATATGAAGGAGCATTTGGGACAGGGTTCAGTTTGTAAGACTGCAGGCACCATGATTTGGTGGTTATAATCCCTTTGGCTGGCCTGGCCTCTTTTTTGGGGGGTTTTATTTGTTGACATTGTGTTAGGCATATAAAATACAGATGATGAATGATACTGGATTGTGAATTTTGAAGAAGATGGAAAGAAACAGTTATTGTTATTGTTTATTAATTGATACTACACACCATTTGTCTGGAGGGATGGAAGAACCACTGATATGTCAGTCTGTGATTTGAATCCAGGTTTCCAGACTTACTCAAGCTGGAGTACTAAACATTGTGACAGAGTGTATTTCACAAAATTGTAAGGGCTACATACAGTTTAGTACTCAGCTGTATGGCCCTACATAATCGGGAAATGTATGGTAGGATAAGTGGAGGGAACGCATCTTATCGCTGCTGCAAGAACAAGTTTACGTGTTGCAGTGTACTGTTAGACAACATCTGGCCAATAGCTGGTGTGAGAGTACAGTGTTGTTTGGTACTCTTGGCTGGTGAGTAAATGTCTTGTCCTTTAGTAGCAAGAACTACACCCATTAGAAGAGGAGTCATGTTTTGAAATTCCTTCCTGGGATAAAGAGCCGAGACTCAGACTGTAGCTTCTTACCTCCACAATGTAGTAGTTATCTTGCGGGATAGTGAATCAACTGGACAAGAAACTCTCTGCTTTTATGGAATGTGATGGTTTACCAAATTTACAGCAGTTGGTTGATGGCATTTGTTGGATTTAGTGTTAATATATATAGTCTGCATGACTTTTGTGGCCAAGGGCCAAGAATCTGTTTCTGAGGTAGGGGCATAGGGTGGAGAATCTCTTATCACTAATAGGGTGATCCTGAGAATGATGGTTGGCAAAGGGAACCTCTGATTGTATGGGGGACAAGAATTATACCCTGTGGTTGAGATGCACAGCAACTGGCTCCACTGATAGTTAGGCCTACTACATATACAACTTTAAACATAAGGTACATGGTACCGGGGTGCTGGTAAGTCCTTAGCCCGACCTACTTCCCAATATATTTTGTTTGATGGTGAGAATGTTTCATTTGATGCTAGTCTTGTTATAAATAGTACTAATATTCCTCCAATTATGATAATAAATAGGATATATGAACATCAACATCTTCTGTCACTCTAGCTTGTTTCCTTCCTGGTCGGACTAAGGACTTATCAGCACCCCTGTATATTATATTCATATCATCCACAATTTAAAGAACTTGTTTCATTTTACAGGTAGTTCTTGATTTGCATGCTTAGTGTCCTGGAAACTATTGTGTAAATCAAATAAGTGTAAAACAAGAGTAATTGTGTCATATAGACTAATTAAAATATCCAGGTTAGGGATAGTACATTCCTGTGTTAGCCTATCCAGCGTCACTGAAATATCAAATTGTTATGTAGAATATAATACAATAAGTATAATGCATTGTGTAATGTGTATGTTGTTCAATTTTAACCAAAAACAGAATGACTTGACAAATTTTAGTAAAACTTTCTGACACCAAATGTTATGAAAATCTGTTTGATGGTTTTCACATTGCTATGTGTGAGGCGGTATGCAGACATGAAATTTATTATCACACTTCTGCAGCTTTTTGTTACAAATGTATCAAAATGTGATCAAATGCAATCAGCAGCCCAAGTGTGGAAGATGTGTTTCAATTATACATGTAATGCTTTTTTTTTTGCTACAAATATATAAATTGGACCAGATGTAGTTTATGATGCCAAGCGCTTCACTAGATAAGCTCAAATGATTGTATATTCTTCCAGTATTTGAAGCAGGTAACTGGCAAATTATTGAACCAATCATGTCTGTGGAGGTAACAACACCAGAAGAATTCCAGGGGACTGTAATGGGTCAGTTGAACAGGCGTCATGGCATCATCACTGGTACTGATGGTCTTGAAGGATGGCTCACATTGTATGCTGAGGCAAGTTAACAGACAAAGTGTATAGCATTTATATTTGTGGAATTTGCGGGTCTATATTACACATTAAGGGGCATGCAGTGGTTAAGGCACTGTGCTACAAACTGGCAGGTCGCAGGTTCGATTCACGATGGTGTCATTGGAATTTTTCAGTGACATAATCCTTCCAGTCACACTATGGCCCTGGGGTCGACTCAGCCTCTAACAGAAATAAGTACCAGGTGTATTTCCTGGGGCTAAAGGCGGCTGG
>JGI24700J35501_10929974_pt1 | contig 10847 bp, 8 predicted proteins | sample TergutTh196P1_FD_35501 | JGI IMG/M metagenome (IMG submission 35501) | reverse complement strand
ATTATATGTTTAATTTTACCACTGTTGTGTTTGACGGAACTTCACCCACCTTTTATTTCACAAACACTTCGGGATGGAACACCTCAAGTTCAAATGTCTTTGTGGTGCCTGACAAAACTGGTCACAACTACCTGCGCTCTTAATGGGCAGATACTGTACGTATTTCACATCTTCCCTAACCTTCACGCAGAGACTACAATTACTACAAGCTGTACTCTCATTTACTGCAACGTTTGCATGTAATCCACATCACAGCATACATATTTCCACCAGCTGCATTTTGCTTTGCATGAAAAGGAAATTTCTCTTCCTGATCATAAAATGAGACTCACCGTGTTGATGTGGCGCACATGTACTGCAGCAATCCACAAACACAAGCAGAGACTATTAGCAGAAATGTATCCTTTTAAATTCCAATTTGCTGTCCTGTGTCCATAGCTATATAAAAAATGCAGTGGCAATTTTTGGTACAGAGGCCTCTTTCCACACTCCTTGATGTCAAAAAAGTTAATTCCTACCATTACTTCAAATAAACTGGAGGCATATTAAAAATTTATGTAATTTTTGGGACCATTTTATTACTACTGCTACAACCACTGCGATGGAATAGCCTTAATACTAACATAATTAAAAAAGGTAAAGGTCTCCCGCAACAGGCCGAGTTGGTCCAAGTGGTTCCGGGTAAGTCAAGGCCCTGGATTTTCTTGACGTTCGGCACTATGAGGGTGGTAGATCATCAGCCTTACGCACCGGCCGCCTTTACCCCAGGATAAATCTCTGGTACTCATTTTTAGAGGCTGAGTCAACCCCAGGGCACATGGTTCTGTCGGTAGCTATGGAAAAAATCCCCAGTGACACCACTGGGAATCGATCCCGAGACCGTCCGACTAGTAGCGCAGTGCTATACTAACATAATATGTACAAAAAATTCATGGTAGAATTTGTGTGACTCAACCTTGAAGAGCCTGCATCTTAATACATGCCATTCTCAAAATAATGCCCCTACCAATATCTTTAACAAACTGGAGCAATGTGCACAATACATAGCACTGCGGGCATAGAATTATTAAGTTCTCAGATGCCAGGTTTAAATATCTCCCGTTCCTGAACTTACTACTGATAATTCCATACCATTTATTCTGTCAAAAAATACCATATAGTGGGATGTAATTTTCTTGGCTGCAGGTCAGTTCTTTGATGAACATGTTTACCTGTGCTGTTTTCAATTTTGCATCAGATATGAAGTACGAGACAAAACACTGCTAACAAAAATCAGCTGACCTTTCATCATGTGTTGGAGGGGCTGGTTCAGTAAATGTTCACAAAACACATATCAAGAATTAATCAATTTGTCTGCTTGCTCAAACAGATCGAATACTAATTTCATTTACCTCTATACGGGAAATCCTTGGTCATCCAACTCCTGAGCAACTTACTTTCTATTCTGACACAAAGAAAATAAAGAGTGATTCTCAATTATTTGTGTAAGAACTTGAATTCACCATTTAGGAAACACACTTTACTGCACTTTTTTGTCATACAACTAAAATAGCCTACAGAAATACATTTACAAGGTGATGACACTTTTGGCTAGCGTAGGCCTAGTTATGCCTATGTGACACTGGTAAACCTTCATTAGGTGATGGAAGCTACAAACACACATTTGGATCTTAAAATATGCTTCCAGGACTTATTTGCATATTGTGTATCAAAATTAACATAGTGATAGATGGGAGATGGCATTCGAGCGTACCAGATGTATGAAGTTTCAGGGGAGCTGACTGTGATACTGATCACTATCTGGTGGTTGCAACAGTTAGGGAAAGATTGGCAGTAAGTAAACAAGAAGCACAAAGGTTTGCTGGGGAAAGATTTACTCTGAGGAAACTAAATGAGCTGGAAGTTAGGAAACAGTATCAGACTGAGATTACAAACAGGTTTCCAGCATTGGAGAACTTAAGTGATGACAAGGACATAAACAGGGCTTGGGAGAACATTTAAGAGAACATCAAACCCTCAGCTAAAAAGTGTCTAGGTCCGCAAGAATTGAAGCAGCACAAACCATGGTTTGATTAAGAATGTTTAGGTTTTTTAGATCAAAGGAAGCAGGCTAAAATGCAGTGGATACATGACCCAAGCCAAAGCAATGTAGATAATCTGAACAATGTAAGACGTGATGCTAGCAGACATTTCAGGAACAAAAAGAAGGCATATCTGAAAGCTAAAATTGCGGAACTTGAAACTAACAGTAAGATCAAAAATATTAGGGACTTGTATAGGGGCATCAATGACTTTAAGAAGGGTTACCAACCTAGAACTAATATAGTGAAGGATGATAAAGGTGATTTGGTTGCAGACTCCCACAGTACATTGGCTAGGTGGAGGAACTATTTCTCCCAGTTATTGAATGTACATGGGGTTAATGGTGTTAGGCGGACAGAGATACACACAGCAGAACCACTAGTACCTGAGCCAAGTGCCTCTGAGGTTCAGTTGGCTATTGAAGAGCTAAAAAGTCACAAACCACCAGGAATGGATCAAATACCAGCAGAATTGATTACAGCAGGGGTGTTGTGTTCGACGGACCTTCACCCCTTTTTATTTCACTTCAGGATGGAACACCTCAAGTTCAAATTAAGACAATTTGCTGTGAGATTCATAAACTTATTATTTCTATTTGGAATAAGGAGGAATTGCCTGAGGAGTGGAAGGAGTCGATCATAGTACCTATCTATAGGAAGAGTGATAAAACAGATTGAGTAATTATAGGGACATACCACTTTTACCAACTACGTACAAAATTTTATCCAACATCCTGCTGTCAAGGTTAACTCCGTATGCAGAGGAAATTACTGGGGATCATCAATGTGGATTTTGATGCAGCAGGTCAACTACTGATCATATATCCTGCATTCGTCAAATACTTGAGAAAAAATGGGAATTAAATGAAGCAGTGAATCAGCTGTTTATAGACTTCAAGAAAACTTATGATTAAGTTAGAAGGGAGGTCTTATATAATATTCTCACTGAGTTTGGTATTCCCATGAAACTGGTAAGGCTAATAAAAATGTGTCTGACGGAAACATATAGTGGAGTCCGGGTAGGCAAGAATTTGTCTGATATGTTTCCTACTAGGAATGGTTTGAAACAAGGAGATGCTCTATCACCACTGCTTTTCAACTTTGCTTTAGAAGACACCATTAGGAGGGTTCAGGTAAACCAGGATGGCTTGAAATTAAATGGTACACACCGGCTTCTGGTTTACTCCAATGATATTAATATATTGGAAGGAAGCATACATACTGTAAAGGAGAACACAGAAGCTTTGATAGTGGCTAGTAAGGAGATTGGACTAGAAGTAAATGCGGATAAAACTAAGTACATGGTCATGTCTCAAGATCAGAATGCAGGACAAAGTCATAGTATGAAACTTGATAATTGTTCCTTTGAAAGGGTGGAAGAGTTCAAATATTTGGGAACAACTTTCATATACAAAATTCTATTCAGGAAGAAATTAAGAGCAGATTGAAGTCAGGGAATGCTTGCTATCATTCAGTGCAGAATCTTTTGTCTTCCAGTTTGCTATCCAAAAATTTTAAGATTAAGATATACAGAACTATAATTTTGCCAGTTGGTTTATATGGATGTGAAACTTGGTCGCTGACATTGAGGGAGGAACGTAGGCTGAGGGTATTTGAGAATAGGGTGTTGAGGAGAATATTTGGGCCTAAGAGGGATGAGGTAACAGGTGAGTGTAGGAAACTACATAATGAAGAACTTAATGATCTGTACTGCTCACCCAATATTGTGGGAGTGATAAAATCAAGAAGAATGAGATGGGTAGGGCATGTGGCACGTATGGGGGAGGGGAGAGGCATGTACATGGTTTTGGTGGGGAAACCTGAGGGAAAGAAACCACTGGGGAGACCCAGGTGCAGATGGGAGGATAATATTAAGATGGATCTTCAGGAAGTGGGATGTAGGGGTATGGACTGGATCGAGCTGGCTAAGGATAGGGACAGGCGGTGGGCACTTGTGAATGGAGTAGTGAACCTTCAGGTTCCATAAAATGCAGGGAATTTCTTGACTAGCTGCAAATATGGATAATATGGATATGTAAAATATGGATCTTGTATTTACACTTCACTCTTGTCTGTTAAAACTTTAATGGCTTTTATACTACAATTTTTTTACAACCAAATATTTTACACACAAATCAAATGGCTGACATGATTTTACATAAATAGTGGGCATTCAATTACACATTATCTTGTTGTTGGTTTAATGAAGGCATAATAAATTCAATTACACAGTTCATATAAAAATACATTAACACGGATAAATTCAGTTCTGTAATTTGTTTGGTTAAATTTCCTTCCACCCTTACCAGCACAAAAGAAACAAAAATCTATTTTAACATGAAAGCAGACACAACTGTACAATCCATCATCCATACTGAAGGTAAAATTAAACATCAATACTGCATACAAACTTCATAAGAAAAATGTACACAGTAGTTAACCCTATGAAGCAGTCCCCTTTGAGGAACAAAGAACTACTCACTCACTCAAAAACTTACACCATGTTTTATGGAACCACAAGGTCTTTCTCCTCCACATTTAGTGAACAATATTTGGTATACACTTTTCATCTCAGTGTGTGTTGCATGCTCATTCCATGCCCTTTTCATATGACCACTGAAGCAATAATTGCTGAAGGAACATTTCTAGCTACTCTGTCTCTCAGGAACTGCTAAGTACATTCAGAAAGTTGCATGCATGTTTATGATCTTTGCTTTCTAATTTCTCACAAATATATATATAAATAAAAAATAAAAAAATAAATAAAATCCGAATATTTGGTACGTCATTTATTAATGTAATTCCTCTCTGTTGCTAGATGGAATCTACATTCTTTGAGCAATGTATCTAACTTTACATTTACTTCCCAATCACAGTTGCTACATAATGTATATCTGTATTTGGTTAGGCATGTAAAAATCCACAAAAACAAGTCCCTTCCCTTTACCTGAAAAACAAATGTATGCATTTTCAACACAAACCTTGTAATCACTCTTATTAGCACTTTCCATCAACCAACATACGCAAATTACTCATATTTACGTATTGCTGTAACTGTATTTACGGCCAAGTGATACAAATATTTCAAGTTATTATGTACCTACTGTACATACTTTTTTTTTTAAGGTGAGACATCCCCGTTGTGTTGAACAAAATTACAATATGGCAAAGATATAGTCACAAACACAACTAACTTAGTTGCGTTTGTGATTTTATCTTTGCCATATTCTAATACTGTACATACATTTTAAGAAGTACTCCACATGAATATTTTTCACAACCATGTTTTCTAATCATATGAACTGTAACTTGCTACAAAGTTTTTCTAAAACCATTTGTACATTACAAAAGTAAAATTACAATAAACATTTTACATACTGTAATGAAAAGTGTTTCTATCATGTTATTTAAAGAATAAATAATGGTGTACAATAGGCTCATGTATATTTACCATATTTACCCAGATATACGACAATAATTTCTTCCTAATTCATCATCTGAAAAATGGAAAGTTGTTTGATAATCACACACAGAAAGTTGCACATATTCTGTGCAAGTATTCTCGTACAATTTGAAGACTGTAAAGGAGCATTACCATATAATACAAATTGTCTTCTATTCAGGTAAATATGGTATGTCTTCTGAAACTAAAATTTTACAAATGGTTCATCAATATGAGATCTTAGGTCTCCATGGTGATACAAAACTAATTTGTGATCCTGGGTTATGACAACTTGAAGACTCATACGTAATTACCTACGGTTCAGAGGTATCACCTACTCCATCTTCTATACCATGAATAATAAGAAAGTAGGTTTAACTGTAAGCCACAAAAATACACTACGTCATAACCCAAAATACAGTGTTACATTGCCAATATGCTATTAGGAAGGAAAGAGAACACAATATGTGGGTGAGTCCCAAAGTATCCACCATGTAGTTTTTGAAATTAATGCACCAGCATTAAAAAAATGTGGAAGGGCATCAGTTTACTAATAAGTCTCCCAGCTTTTCCAAGAACTTAGTCCAGTAGTAAGCACACTTCTGTACACATAAAGATACAATGTCCTTGGCTGAGCAACAATTCATGTAGGCACAGATTCCTTCACACACCAGTCTTCAGAAAATTGATGGCTTCATTAAGACGTTTGAGTGAACTGAAGTGATAACACAAATGGGCTAGGTCAGGCCATACACAGTATGTTCCAACATTTCAAAGTGCACTTCCTGGAGGATTTCAATAGTTTCGGTGGTTCAGATGGCAGTGTGAGGGCAGGCACCATCAAGCAAGAATAATACACAATCTGACACTTGTCCTCTGCATTTGTTACGAACTCCTGGCTTCCGCGTGTCACCCAACATCTCACACTATTTCCTGCTCTGCTGTCTCTTCATAATGTTCTACTACTGGCCCTCGTAAATCTCAAAAGACTGGGAGCATCACTTTTCTCACTGCTGGTTGCATTCTGAAATACCTTGTCACCACCGACTGCAGATTTTTCTATTCCATCCTCTGGTGTTTGTTCTCTGAATTGTTGTATGGGATGCACATTTTGCACTCAGTGGCAATGCATCTTGAAAAGGCATTGCATTCATTGTGACAGCGATTCAAAGGTGTTGGCAGATATCCAAGCACTTGTGCTTCTGCTCTTCTGTGAGTTGCCCAGGAAAAGAATCTTTCACAAACTTAATGGAACCCCAGTGTGTAGTGGATGATTTCATGGGTGGAACCATGAATGATTTGCAACTTAATCAGTAGTCACCCTTCTCTTATCTAGAATCATGCCACTGACATGTTTAATGTCCTTGTCAGTGTTGGATGTGGATGGTAACTTATGTAGTTCTGCTTCAGTTATACTTGTGCCACCACTTTTGAACCTTTCAATCCATTCACATGCACTTTGCTGCAGTAAAGCACTGTTCCTGTACTGTGACGAAAGTCTGCAATGGATGCCTATTCCTGGTACAACTTCAGCCTACAAAAACTGATAGCTGCTCAGTGCTCTTCTTTGGAGCACATACCAAATGGAGGAGTGATATTAATAAGGCTGCAGTAAAAAACAACTGATCATTCACAGTCAAAATTGCAACTTGGTGACTATGTGTGTCTCAATCACAGCTTTGCATGGAATTAGCAGAGCTGCCAACAAAATGAAAATTTAAATTAAACACTGTGGATACTTTCTGACTCCCCACATACACAGAAGTTGTACTTCATTTCCTACCAATTATGTCTATGAAAAAATGTCTTTACAAGTGATTTTGGTCATTAGTGCTATATATTCAGTAATTTACACACATGTGTTTCCTTTACACATATTTTTACAATATATCTCAAACCATATATTTTGAAGACAGTAAACAATGGGTGAAGAGAACCTAATAATTAAAAGTATTTCAAGATGTAGAAACAATGTTACCAAGAGGAGGAGAGTCAGCTAAATACTATTTGTGCCATGTCTACAACTGCATAATGATTCAAATGCTGTAAGAATTCTTGCATAGTGATCCCATTCTCTTGAGGATCCACTTTCAAGTGTTACATTTAAACCTACAAAATGAAATATTACACAGAAAAGTCATGCCATTTGTGTACTGATTAGCAGCTGAAATACACAATAATTGATTATTTCATAACATGTGCCCAAATATGGGCAGCAAAACAATCAGAAACACAGAGTAACGCAATTGTAAATACAGCGCGAAAAGTACTGGTCAGTCTGATTCAGCAAATTTTGTTAGTTTCTCAGTCTCACATTCTGAAGACCAAAGTAAATTTAAGTGTTGTGTCCAAAGGGGCAATGGTCAATAATGCTTACAGAAATTGCATTACAAAAATTAAAACCACATTTTAGCTTAATATGTTAAAAAATTAAAGAACAGCACAGCTTTAAATGTTAAAAAATTAAAGAATAGCACAGATTTAACCTTATGCAAGAAAATATGGCCCTACAAAGTAACATTTCAGGCTCCCTTCTACCTCAACTTGCTCTTCGGCTTCATTCTAACTAATGAATTAATTCCTTTTGTTACTCTCCTGTATCGTAATTGATATTTATGAGACCTTACCTCTCCTGTGATCATATGCAGCACAGGTTCATAGTTTGTTTACTGAGGTACTGGGACAGCCCAATGGTCCCATCTTAAAGGTTTGAACAGATCATTCTTCTTGGACTGCTTAATCCTTGAAGATGGGACTGAATGACAGTTCGAAAACATCGGTAAACGATTAACAATATAAGCATGTTGTATACTTGGACGTATTATTGCAACAGTCACAATATATGTAAAAAAAAGCTGTTTTAAGCTCGGTTGTCCACTGATGTGTAAAAGCAGTGGACATGATGTGACTTCACAAAGATCGGAAGATTGGGTGAAGTCCAACACCCTAGGCGAACAGAGAAAGTTAAGGAATGATGGAAGAATACCAAGTGTAGGCGAGGCCCAAACATGATGGGCCTACTTTCTAATGGAAGTATTCTTAATATCTCCTGTCATGCAACCTGCAATTTTACCCATATATGGACACAAGTAACCTTATGCTCACTTTTGGTTACACACACTGTTCAGTGTTACATTGACTGTCAAGCAGATATCACAACAGATGTTACTAGCTAGACTAGCCATTGCAATTTTTACATTTGTCACCCAGTTGTGTTAACTGCCATAATGAAGGAATTAATTATAATCACACTGATATGAGATTTGCTTCTTTTGATATAAGCATTATGTGCACCAATATCCTGACAAAAATGAAACAAATAACCGGTGAAGTGTTGAACACCAATGCAACTAATTCCACAACTAGTTGTGAGATACTGAACAAATGTATACTGTATAAAATTATTTCCATTTCATTTCTACGCAAAATGTGACCAATCCAGTTAGCCTTCCATTTACTTATTTCACGCAGGATATTCCTCTGCTCCTCAACTCTAAGTAATACTTCTTCATTTCTCACATGATCAGTCCAACTGATCTTCTCCATCCCATGGAACATGAGTTATTGGGAATCAGGTATCTGGTAAATAGAGTGAAGGGATTATTCCTTGTCCATAAGCTAACCTCAAGGACAGTTTGGGGCATGTTAGAGGCAAGATTTTTCATCCTTTAAGGGGTTCCGAAGTCAATTGTGTCTGATAACATTTCAAAATTTTCCAGGTGTTTCTGATCTACTGCCCAAAGTGTCCAAGTTTCAGCACCATATAAAGCTATGCTCCAAATGTAGCATTTTACTAGATTCTTCCTCAATTTTAAATCCAATGTGCTACTTTCACTACACTTTGTTAAATAGATACCACATACTTGACTACTTCAGGTACTGTAATGATATACTCATAGTTTATAAAGAGACATGCACAAATCTAAATGAGATGCTGTCCAAATTTAGACATTTCACCAAATCTAAACTATACTGGAACTGGAAAAGAATAACAAGCTAAGCTTCCTAGATATTACCCATATGAAGCACCTAAACTACGAGTATAAACGCTTCTATTTAATGAAAGCCCACCGCAATGATCTAAGATTCCAAAGCACATCATGCCACCTGATGGAACATGAGTTATTGGGAATCAGGTATCTGGTAAATAGAGTGAAGGGATTATTCCTTGTCCATACGCTAACCTCAAGGAGAGTTTTCAGCATGTTAGAGGCAAGATTTTTCATCCTTTAAGGGGTTCCGAAGTCAATTGTGTCTGATAACACTAATGGTTTCAGGACGAAGATCTTTTATGATTTTGTTTCAAGTGGGGAATTAAGAGAATTAACACTACCCCCTACTACCCCAAGGCTCCCTGAATAAACCGGAATTTGAGAGTGGCACTGGAAGATTTTCCATCAGCAGTTGTAGCAAAAGCGGGAAACTTTATAGCAGTATAGAAACACTTTAGATATATCATGCAAATTTCCACACAATTTTGATGTAAAGAATGATCTTCTGGGGAAACTCAACAGATATTAATAAAGTTTGTCCCTTACAAAAGAAAATTATAAGACGAACAATGGGTATAAGACCCAGAAGCACACATAGGCCCCTATTTAAGACGAAAAATATTCACAGTTCCCTTGCAATGTATATTATTCCTGATGAAATTTTTAGTCAATAACTTGGAATATTTTTAATTTAAATATACAATACACACTAAATGTACAAGAAAGAGAATGAGTATGCAAGTGCCACAAACATCTTTCATTTTGTCAAAGAGATGTGTGGGGACACCCACATAACAGCGCATCTCCTTCCTCTCTCAGCAAAGCTCCCACTGGCTGGCTTCAGCCTCTGCTCCATGCCAGCAAAACGGTCCTTTTCTGGTGCCCCAGCAAGTGGTACTTATTCAACTAGCCATGCCTACCAATTCTGCTAACTAACCAATGGCAGACCAGGCTGGCCAGCAAAAATTTGTATAAAAAGAGGGCTCCTGGGAAGCTGATCATCATTCGACGCTCTAGACAAAAAGAGACAACATCAAGAAGGAAACAGCCAGCTCGGAAGAATCAAGCAGGAAGAAACAGCTGAACCTAGCCGACCTGACACATCAAGACAGAGACCGGCTGGACACAACACGGGGCAATCGTCGCCTGTTGATCAAAGGAGTGATTGTCGTTGTTCAGCAAAGGGAATAAATTTGTCTGTGACGATTCAGAGGGGAGTAACGTCGATTGACACCTTAACATCACAACACGAACGAGCGGACCTGTACTCGATGCGAGCTGCCAGCGAGCCGTCTGCCTGCCACGAACTACCGCCTGCCGGGACTCTACACC
>JGI24700J35501_10929975_pt1 | contig 10861 bp, 9 predicted proteins | sample TergutTh196P1_FD_35501 | JGI IMG/M metagenome (IMG submission 35501) | reverse complement strand
CAGCATTTCCTGAACCTCTTCATTTGGTTAATAATTTTACGTTTGTTCCATGCAGCCACGTGTAGTAGCTGCACCACCATCAACACCTGTAGAAGGAGGTGACAACACACCGCACGTGGTTCCACCACCAGACGAAGATAACGGAGATAAAACTGTGGGTAACGACGTGTACATCATGAACACCAAAACGGAAGAAAGGGCCACATCATTCTTTGCACAGCCAGGAATACTTGCAGGTATAATGTGACTCCACATCATTCAAACCCCAGCCCTACTTGCACATAATGTGCAGCACTTTAACTTCTAAGACTTGAATATTTTAGGTGCATTCCCAAAGTTGCAAAAAGAAACTGCTGGCTTTGTTAAGCCCGTCCATCTGCCCATCCACCCACGTGGAACAGCTTTCTCCCATCAGACAGAGTTTCATTAAATTCAATATGGGGGGAATGGGTTCACTATAATTTGTGGAAAAAATTCAAGTTTGGTTAAAATTGGTCACAGAGAAGAGGCCCTTTACATGAGGATGTACATATGTTTATGGCTACTTTGGTTATTGGCATTAACCATTGTTGCCTTTGTTCCTGTGGTTACTTGTGGTTACTAACATTGCCATTGATTTTGTTGTTACCATGGCTACCTTTGCTACCAATGTTACCAACATTTACTGGCAGCTGTGGTTACATGAAGATGCCAGCAGTTTTCTGCTCTGAGGACATTTTCTACCTTGTATATCCTAGAATTGGTGGGCTCTTGTAAGCACAGGAATGTACATTTGGTTCCATAAAAGGTGGAGTATCCCAAGTTTTCATGAGCTTCTCAAGAGCAGTCTTGGTGCAGAGTTGGTTAGTTTGTTAGCAATACTTTAAGTTGGAATGCCTTCTGTTTCACAAAATATAGGTCCAAATCTGCAACAGTGTATGTACCAATTGAATAAATCGTCAAGAACCAGTGACATACATATATGATGAAGAATTAACAACTGTCTATTTCCTCTCCAGCATTCCTTGTACTTTGTCTAAACCATCTTCTGTGATTTGTTTAGAAAACATGTAGCAAGTACCAGACTTCAAAGCAGTAAAGTTGAATATATTAGTATGAAAGATGTGCGTATGATATGTGATAGTTAAGCTATTCTGATTTATGATACCTTCTTTAATGTTGAATATGTGCATTTTGATGTGTTCCATCTTCTGTGCATTAATGAGGTCCATAATATATAAATAACCAACAAAATGCACATCACTCTTTATGATGTATTGTATTCAAAGTTTTCTTACCAACATGTTTTGGCCACTATTATGGCCATCTTCAGGGTGCTGTTTTTATTACAACAATACAAAGGTGGAGAATACACAAGTGTGGTTAGCTGTGTCGTCACTCCATAAGAATTAAAAATTATTATAATTTCTGTTAAAATTGTATGAGATATATAAATATAGGTTAAAAATGGGTCATGATTAAAATCTTGGGAGTTAAAATTGTTTAGTTTATGTGGAGTAATGTTTGATGCAGTGATGTGGTGAGTTTTAATCCATTGTGTAGGTGATGTGTAGATGGTGTGATACACTGGTTGGAACTGGTTCCAGCCATTATACCAGATTGCTGGAGCATGGCTGCAGCATGAACTGTGTGATAGAGAGTTGTACTGTGAGACAAGTGCAGCTGGTTGTCCTGTCTGATCATCAGATGTAGAAACAATACAAAGGAAAGCTGGTTAAATATGATGATGCATTATGCCTGTCTTGTACCAAGATTGTTTCTGCTGGGATTGATAAAGCAATTGTGACCTCCTTGTGTAACTTCTGTGATGTAGGGCTTGAATTTATTGTTGAAGTTTTATTGTAATGGGTTGTGAATTTGTGAAATTACAAGAATGACATTATAGGTTCAGAAATCTTTGGTGATATGAAGTGTACAGTTAATGTGAACAGTATCAGAGTCCCTTTTGAACACTGCTGTACCAAGGCAGAGAGCAAGTGTCTAATTTACTTTAAAAGTATACGACAAACAGAAGTTGCATAAAAACACTGGCATATGATCACTTAGTTCAGGTTGAAGTAAATGGTATACTGGTTCCACCCAGTATACCGCACCATCTACTCAGCACTGACACACTGGATTAAAACTTACCACATCACTGCATCAAGCATCACTCTGCACAGACTAAACAATTCAAATCCCAAGATTCTAATCATTACCCATTTTTAACCATATTTATATTACTTATATACTTTTAACTGAAAATATAATAATTTTTAATTGTAATGGAGTGGCAATGACACAGCTAACCACATTTGTACCTTTGTATTGTTGTAATAATATCACCCTGAAGATGACTGTAATAGCAGCTGAAACATGGTAAGAAAAATGTGAATAAAAATACATCATGAAAATTGAAGTGCATTTTCTTGGTTACTTATATATTATGAATATGTGCATTATCTGCAGTTAATTCATGTTTGAAGGATAATCAGCAATGACAAAAAGTTAAAAATTGCAATCCTGTATTACATGTACATATTGCAGTCCTGTATTACATGCACATATTATTCACCTGGGAAGAAATATGTTTTTACTGCTCATCCTGGTGGGCATCTAAATAGGCATTAGAGGAATGATGGCCAGAATGGCTGAACAGAGACAAATATCCTTTCAGGTTATCACTCATATTCATGTTTTCTTTGTCATATCTCTTACTGTTTGCTGTCCACCAATGACAAGCTTGTTACATCCAGTATTTCTGCTGCAGTATTGCTTTTCCCAAGTGGATGAAAAATGAAAATGATTGTCTTCATGTTTCTAGTCCTGGAGGTGTCTGTCTGTCCACCTGTCTGCCCACCCGTCTGTCTGTGCATGCATTCATTTTGGGGTTGGAGAGTTGAGTGTTAAGAATCTCTTGTTGTGTATCAGATGCACTGAATGGTTGTTGATATTCTCTTATAAAATGTTGCAGCGGTGATTGGTGGAGCAGTGGTTGGTCTTCTCTGTGCCATCTTGGTGGTCATGTTTATTGTGTATCGAATGCGCAAGAAGGATGAAGGCTCATACGCTCTGGATGAACCGAAACGATCTCCAACTGTCAATTCATACACAAAAAATTCAAATCGTGAATTCTTTGCCTGAAGAGGGCAGGAAAAATGAAGCGAGTCTTGAAATAGAATAGCAAAGCAAAATGAATAGCAGTTTTCACTGAATGAAAGCTACGAATGTTGCAACAACCATGAAGTGAAAAGGAAGCGACGATACATGAGGGAAGTGGTGTACGATATTTAAAAGAAGGTAAAGCAAACAATCATAGGACTGAGAATTAAAAACAGGAATATTTTTTAATTTAATTGAATTTTATATTAATGGAAAGGACTGATAACTTGGTACTAAATGACACATCTCAACCTGATGACGGAGTAAATGAGTTTGCTTACGAACTTGAATGCCTTGGTTTCTAAATAGAAAAATGCAAAATTATAAAATCAGTCAAGTGATCTTGGAGTCAGAAAATATTTGGCTTATTTTAAGGACCTGAAGATTCTCTGCTGCAGTGAATTTTATTTATGAAATACAGTGGCAAGAGACATATCAGTTGATTGTATTTGAGGTGGAGCTGATGAAAGTTTGGACTGTGACTTCCACAGCTGTATAGTCTCCATCAACTGTGCTGTAACTACTTCTAATCATTCACTAACACAGCCTTACTAATGGTAATGATCACCATCTACATTATCACTTCAAGGAACTGGTTACTGTTTGACCATTGTAATAAATTCTTTTCCACATTGAAACAGTGTAGCTGTAATGTAAAGGCATCACGCAGCATGTACAATTAGTTGTTATTTCTAATGTGATAATCTTGTATGTACCCCTTTTCTACATCAGTCTTGTTTCATCATTGCTTTCATATGTACTGGCACTCACATCATAAGGCCAGTGCATTCTGAGTAGTGTAACCCATCTGTCAACTGGGTGTTAAATTCGGACTACTTATCAGGACAGAGGGGGTTTTGAAGTTGTAGTACTCTTTAATGCGTTCATTGCTGTTTGGTGCTCTGAGGCTGGCAGCACATAAACAATTAAAAGGTACAGTGCACCTAGGCCATCATTGCCAGTTATAAATGTAGCTCATTGATGAATTGATTTATTTTTAAACTACAAACAGTGCGAAGGGAACTGTGTAATTATAAAACATGTCCCCAGAACATGTGAAGAAGAGAAATGTTCAAGTATTTTGGTTCTTTCCAGTTAAAACAAAAGCACTGATGAAGCAACCTAGAACAGGAGTCCATGAAATTATATGTAAAGGTGCACAAAACTTTTATACAAAGGATGTCTTTTCATCCATTTTAAGGAGTTGTTGGAGGGGAAAAATCACATTTTTTCTTTGTTACTGTTATGATAAGTAAAATTTTTCTCCTCTGATAACGATCTTGGTGTAAGTGATGTATATTGTATTTACATATGTATGACTCTTGGTGTTCTTGAAAAAATATGTATTGGAATATCAGGCTCTGACATGGATTACAAACACAAGTGAAAGTTTTATAAATTGGTTGTACCAGTGTTTCCATTAAGTTTTGATGACTGGTTAAATGTTTGTGATTCCATTCATTGGCATATGACATTTAACCAGTGAATCAATTCTTGTTATCCTTATTATCTCCAAAGATGAAAGGGTGCAAGGTGACATGTTGTATGTATGGCGTGAATAATATTGTGTTGGCAGTCCTGTGTGTTCCTAGTGTTAGGCGGTGTTTTATTGATGATAATAGAAATGATGTACATGTGTAATTATGGTTTGTGAATGAACAAACTTCACAGGAAATAGGATGATGGGATAAGTTTGAAGTTGGATGTGGCCATGTAATATAAATGGAATACTATGCAGGATGGATGGTTTTTATAATAACTGTGAAAACACAGTTGTGAGTTATATATTGGTTCTTTATTCTCTTCCAGTACAGATGTGTGAATGGTTGAATGAAGTGTGACATTGTTCTCAAGTATCCTGAATGACGTGAAGATAATGTAAGCAGAAGAACAAAGCACATTGATTTAACTGTTGCAGTCTATTTGAATTTTTGCAGTAGCAGTTATTGCAGTAGTCATGGAAAGTAATCATTACTTTGCTCACTGGCTGTTTCTCTGTTGAAGTCTTGGACAGTTATGTTTTGTGTCTCTACTTGTACAGGTTGTTATTTGGTAACAGTCATCAGACTTGTATTTCCCATCATGTTGTAAAATGTTACCAGGTTTGTGCATGTGCCTAGTTCTGTATACGTGCTTGCATTCTCGATTTTGGCTGCTGTGACAGTACATGTGTTCACTTTGCATCCAGAAGAGTCTCCTGCAGTGACACTTCATCATGAGTTTTAGTTGCCACCTCAGCAGTTTGGCATTGTGACATGCTGAGACTATGATCAGATGCTGACATGTTCTGTCTCATGATATGAATGTGCAACAGTTCTGCCGCATTGCATAAATGGTGGGGACACTGACAGGAAGTGAATTTAGTTACAATCAGAGTTTGAGTCCCTTAATGTTTTCTAAGCAGTGTGGTGCCAGTGATACCAAACTCATGAGAAATGGTGCAGAACATCATGTACAAGGAAATTTTAAGCCCAAATGTAATTTTCTTGCCATAGTTTCTGTACATAATTTTAAACATGTTGTATTGAGCTTACAATTATGTTGCACTTCTGTGTGCCCAGTTTATTGTTTTAAGAGTATAAATAAATTTTGAGGCTGAATTAACCCTTTAAAGCCATTTGTTATTTTCTGTACCAAAAATTCTGTGTTCTGCCCTCATACTTTATTGATGTGCTGTAGTGGTCTCAGAACAAACAGTGATTATTTCTGCGTCCAACATTAATTGAATGTGTAAACCAGACGGAATTTGTTTGCTCTGTGGTATGAACTGAATCTTAATGAAATTGACATTCATTTTTGTCCCTGAATGGTTAAAGAATTATATTTATGTTGTGCAGCATTATTGTCCTGTAACCTGGTTCAAGCCTTTTCTCAGGTGCCATTAATAGTGAGAAGTGGAGGTGGCATGGGTTTTGATAGTGCCATGTTTGTTTGGAGCAGTGGGTAATTTCTTAATTTGCGTCAAGATGACTGTCAGCTCACTACATCAAGGTGTGTAACCATGAGAGTAGTCTGAAAATGGTTTCTCTGTGCTTGCAAGCAGCATGACCAATAAGAATGACTAGCTTCCAATTTCTTGCTAGAGTTGTTACAGTGAGTTTTAACGTCTGGTTATTGGTGGCTTATGTATGTCACGTGGAGCAGTGCAGATCCCCTGACTTAGCAGTAGTTACATTCTGAAGTTCCACTGCCAGTTGAATTTCATGTAAGTGTGATTTGATTATACCTGTGGCCAACTGTATATGTGTAAACACGGGAGTCCAGTTGAAATGAAAACAACACACGGGAACCTGATCAGCTGCAGCATGACCACCCAGCTACCTGTGCTATCCCCAACAGTGTTCCTCTGTCACCTTTGTTGCATTGCGCACTCACTCCCACAAGGAAAAATTTGGTGTGCATTTAAAAAATGTTATTGTTTTAATTTTGTTTCTTTTCCTTAAAATTCTGTAAGTGAAATTGTGTGACTTGAAATTGTGCAAGTCAGGGTGTGCCTGTGCAACACTGCAGTGTTAAAAAATTATTGATATAGCAGTTATTCTTATCAGTTACATATTAATTAAATTATCTAACTGCAAAGTTATATAGTTTGGAGATTACTGTCTTCTTGGATGTGACACCTTATAGTTTACCAATGGATACCAGCATTTTGGAGGAAACTTTTACTTCCATCATCAGGCTGAATTGTCACAAAAGAACAAAGCGACATGGATGGATCAAGAGCTGTTAGTCCTAGACATCTGTCCATATGTATGTAACTGACTGTTTTTCCCCACAGCTTGCTGTTCTACTGTTCCTCCACAAACTTCACAGAGTACCTGTCGACGAGATTGTTAGGTGGCACATCCCAGAGGACAATCTTAAGTCACCTTGTAGCTCTCAGTTTTTTTTTTTTTGTAGTAATTTAAGTCATGAACTCTTGTCATGATGGATGGTGTTAAGAATTCCATCATGTTTCCCGGGCTTCATTCACGTAACATACTTAGTGGTTTTTTGTAAGGAAAATTGTTTATTGTGAACATATTTTTGCTGCAGTGTTATCAGTGCTTTAGTACTAGTGTTGTGGAGTTGACTGGGTCCTGTTCGTATGTGCTGGTGCTGTTGCTGCTGCTGCCGTCACCACTACTGCTCATAAATGTGATTTATTTAGAAACTTGGCATCTGATTTTGCAGATCCATTGTTATGTTTGTTCCCATAGCTTTTAAAGCAATAGATGTGTGTCCTAGCTCCTGCACCCAGATGCTGAAGGAATTATTGTGTGAACACAATTGGGTTTTAGTATATGAGATGTCAAGTTGTGGCATGCACATGCAGAAATGGAGGGCTGGTAGTTTCTGAGCCAAGTTGTTATTGAATCATTCACGCGGAGAAGAGGGATGCACAGTTTGACGTTCATGGTACCGTGCATGGTTAATGTATTCTTTTTAAGTATAATCAACAAGATGCAACGTAATACAGTATTCTTTATTATTGTCAGTGCTGTACATGTTTCGGGCGGTTTTTCCACCCATGATCAGGAGCTCAAGAACTGTACACACAGTATCTAGTATGTGCCAAGCTTGCTTTCTGCTACCACTAGTGTGGTTGAGTTGGAGTTGAGTTCAACTCAACCACGCTAGCAGTAGCAGCAAGCAAGCTTGGTTCATACCAGATCATGTGTGCGCAGTTCTTGAGCTCCAAATGATGGGCGGAAAAACCGCCCGAAATATGTAGAGCATTGGCAGTAATAAAGAATGTTGTATAACATTGCATCTTGTTAGTTATACTTAAAAAGAACAGGGATGCACAAATCTGGGAACCAGGTCATGTGGGCAACTAAGTTTTGTTCATTGGTGCCTAGAATTTGTGGGTCCTCAGTTTGGAATATGCTTCATTTCTTTCTTTTCACACCTAGGATTTTGAGGTGGCTTCCAGAGTTTTAAAAAATTTGTGGACACATGGAGAAGAATGTCGGGCAATGTCTGAAGGTATTTCAGTTTTTCTCTGTTGTCTATTCAGTAACATTAGATGATATACATTTTTTGTACTGGCACTCACACCACAGTATTGTCAGTTAGCTTATATTTCTTTTACACTCAGCCTAAAATTAAAAAAATTATATTAGCTGCCCACACATGACAGGTTTCAAACCAATGGGTTTGTCCTCAGGGACCTCACTCTTTACATAATCTGTGAAGTTTACACATTGCTGCAGCAAGTAAAAAAATGTTATGTAGACAGTTTTATTCTCTGATATCCTGGCTGGATTTTATATATTTGTGTAAGGTTACAGGTCTTGTAATGAATTTAATGACATAATTATATTTTAAGAAAAAAAAAAGACATGCTTACTGAAGAATAAATTGTTAGAGTACAGTGTACACTGTTTTAGCTAATGTAAGTGTACGGCCTCAAGGGATGAACCTGGTGGTTTGAAACATGTTGAATTTGGTTAAGTAATGTGTTTGGAACATAACTGTATCAAATTGTTGCTGTTAAAATATGAGACCAAGCATGTTATAACTTAGTACAGAATTTCTTACCTGTTTGATGAAAGTGGACTTTGTGAAAAGAATATTTTCAAACCTAGCTTATGTGAAAAACCACTGTTGGTTGTAACATAATGTGCATTGTATATGATTCCATAGTGGGCTGGTGTTAACACAGCAATGACTTTAATACTGTTAGTGGAGAATAACAGAAAAATATAATCCAATGAAGACTTCCAAGTGTGTATTTGAAGTTGTAAATTGTCATCATTGTAATATCAGAGGTTTTGGTGCAGTGGGTAGTACTGCTTCATATTTGGGATGTGTCAGGTTCAAATATGAGCCAAGAGACCAGCAATGCTGACTGTTTTTTTTTTCACATCTTTTGTAAGTCTCTGCAGGTAAATCCTGGCATAGTGTATCAAATTAGGCCACAGCTGCTTCTCTCCATATGTGTTCCAGTTCATTATTCATGAATCATACTGCCATTCATTGCTGAATGTTATGATACTGTAGTCTTTGCATTGAAATGGATGGTGTGCTTGTTTGTATATGCAACATGTACTCTGTCATGTGTTAATCATATTGTTCCAAAATCCATATTTCTGGATGAAAGTAAATGCACAAATGCTGGTTTCTGAAAAAGGGAAATAAATTAACCACAGATCTCATAGAAGCTGATGCCAGTGATATATGAATGAATGAATGAATGAGTGAATGAGTGAGTGTTGCATATGTAAAGGTGAAAAGTGAGACACACACAAAACTCTGTTAGTCACTAGTAGGGAGGAAGGTATAGAAGTAAATGAAGAGATTACTGGATATGTGTTGATGTCTTAGCAAAAGTAGGACAAAATCATTAAAACATGGTGCATTTAAAATTATATGGGAACAGCATGAACAGATAAAAATAACATTGATGAGGAGATTAAGATTGAATATGGTGAATGCTTCTGCTTGCTACAGTTCAGATCACATTTCTTGGTCTTCCTGTCTGTCATTCAGAAACAAAGATCAAAATTCATGAAACTCTAATTATGCTTATTTTATATGGGTATAAACTTTGGTCTGCCAGATTGAGAAAAAAAAACACTAAGGGTGTTTTGAGGACAGGATGCTGAGGAAAATATTTGTGGCTGTGAGGGAGGCTTCGTGATTTTTTTGTTTTTGTCGGATATTATTAGGAAGATCAAATGAAGGAGAGAGAGATAGGTGGGGCATGTAGCACACATGTGACGAGAAATATATATACAGGGCTTTGGTAGGAAGAACTGAAAGAAAGAAATGGCTGGGAAGGCTTAGGCATAGGTGGGAGGATATTATTAAGTGGATCTTAAAAGCATAGACTGTGACGGTGTGGGTTGGATTCATCCGGCTCAAGGTAGGGACCATCGTGGGCCTCAGTGAACATTGTAATAAACCTTTAAATCCCATGAATGGCAGAAAATTTCTTGAAGAATACATTAAATTCTCAAAGGCTTTGCTCATTGGAGTTCATTAGTTTCTTGCCCTGACCCATACAAAATGGATTAAAGGATGTCAGTATGACAAATTAAACTGCCCTGTGTTGTCAGAGGAGTGTCCTTAAGGTCTAGCACTGCTGCACACGTCTGTTGCTGTGTTAACATGTGCTCTAGGTACACACAAAGAACTGATCTGTGAGTTACACCAAGTATGTTCTAATGGGAATGAAGGAGTGGATAAATATAAGCTGAATGTGTGATTGCGGAGCAGGAACTTTGTTATTTTATTCATTCTGTCCGCTGTGTGTGTGTGTGCAACACACAGCCAAATGTTAATACAGCTACCTTCAAGGAAGTCAAAAATCCAATAGAAGATGTATAGACATGTGAATGTTTCTTTTGGAAGTCTTGAGTTGTTACAAGTATATAAAGCGCAAGAACATATGAATTCATTGCTTTGTGGACTTGTTTTCCAGCATATGTATTAAAAGTTGAGACACTAATGTGTTGTGTTGACAGGATTAGTCCCTGTCTTTGGACTTGTTTCTTTGAAGACATATGTGTTACTACATAATAATTATTTACACTGAACATTTGTCTTGAAGGCAGCAAGACTGAAGACAGGGGAGGATCCTGACCCTGACACATAGTAGTGTGTCAAATTCTGATGCGTACGATGGGGAAAAAAGTCATTAAAGTCATTGAATTCAGATGTCATACACTATCACCAGAACCCTATAGAATAGTATCACAGAAATGATTGAAATGATTTTTGCTCCCCCCCCCCC
>JGI24700J35501_10929976_pt1 | contig 10863 bp, 1 predicted proteins | sample TergutTh196P1_FD_35501 | JGI IMG/M metagenome (IMG submission 35501) | reverse complement strand
CTCCAGGCTGTCTGAAGTGATGTGGAATGTATTTCTAGCACTGCTATATGTGTTTCTCTTGTTTTGTACTTGTGTAACAATGAAAGGTTTGTGTGTCGATATTTTGTTTAGCTGCTTCTCTTGTGGCAGAATTTTTTGCCATTTCTCAGCCCAGCTGGCCAACGTACGCTGGTATCCCCTGGAAAGTAATTGAGCTGTCTTTTTCTGCTTTATTAATATAACCAGGTGTCCTAAAAGTTTGTTTACCCAGACAGTGAATTACATACCTATAATTATTTTCACTTGCCTTCAGCTTTTTATTGGCAGCAGTTGGCACCATTGTGGTTACACTAGCTCTCTTTCCTGTCAGCTGTTGTGTCATCAGTGTATGTATTCAATTTGCATGTTGATTTTAAATAAAATAATGTTTTCCTGGAATGTGAGTGTGAGTTCAGTAAAGCAACTTCCAGTACACTTTGTATATGGGACAGTGTAAAGGTTTATGAAACTTGAGACAGTATGGCAAGCAATGAACTTTATTTGAGCTTCTCACAGTGGTGTGGCGGAAGATGTAAGTCTTCTTGGAAGTGACATTTGTTGATTGCATATTTCACAGCACTTTGAAGGATCAGTGTGCCTGCAAAATATCCAGGTATGTTAAATTACCTGCTAAACAGTGTAACATTTCAGAAGAACAGAATCCTCAACATAAACACTGTGGAAATGTCAAATCTTGCAAGAATAACATTGTTTATGAAAGAAATGTATTGGCCCTGGAAAGGGTTGTAACTGGGTGATATTAATGTTGTTGAGAGGGGACAGATTGGTGTGGCTTAGGCTTCATTGTTACTATGAGGTATCCACCTGGGAGTCTCAGATGTTGTCTGCAGTGTCATTAATGTTGTGATACAGCAGCCACATAAGTATTAGCCTTAGTTGCATTTCTGTATGATGTTTTTACTGCTTTTGCAGACAGAGATATTTCAAGAGGATTACCGACGTAAAGAGCTGTGTGGAGAGCGACAGAAGAATATGGACTCAGCATTTGAAAGGGTATACCACAGTGCACAGCAACACTTGTTGTCACGTCCTTCATCTGTAGCAGGTATGTGCACTTTGAAATTTGGATAAGGACAAGGAAAATTGTCATATTTGAATACATATGACCTCTGAAACTGCAGTCTTATTGGTTCCTGAATGATGGTTGCAAACTAAGATATATTTGTTTTGTCTTCATTAAACCAACGCTTACTGCACCATCTTTCATACACCAAGTCACGCTGTTTGAGTAATACTCTGATGTGTTTCGGCCCTTGTTGTTGCCATCTTCAGGGAGTGCCGTCTCAACTGCTAACTTTGCAACATGTCAAATGATGTCAAGCAACTGTCCAACCATGTGTTGCAGAAATGCAGTCTCATAATACATGATTTCTAAAGCTTCACGATTGGTCATTGAAATTACGTTAACACTTTCCACTTCAAACACGATTTTAAAGTGTTATTTGTGCACTTAAATTTATATCGTGGTTCCTCTGCTGCGGTATTGTGCGCCATGGTGGTTTAAAAGGTAAAACACTTAAAATGACTAATCAGCAAGGTGACCATCATTAAACTTTAGAAATTGTGTATCATGAGTGAAGACTGCTTTTCTGCAACACTCGGTTTGACAGTTGCTTGAGACCATTTCACATGTTGAGAGGTAAACAGTTGAGACGGCACTCCCTGAAGATGGCACCGATGAGTGCCAAAATTTGTTGGAGTATCAATCAAAGATCGTGACTTGTTGTATGAAAGATGGTGCATTAAATGTTGGTTTAATGAAGACAAAGTAAATGTTAACATAATGCACGGTATGTACAATATTAAGATGAGCCATCATATGTCAGACCCTTGTGTCACGCAAGGATGATGGTAAAATTTGGGGTTTAGGTCATGGAAACGTAAAAGTAATTGACTGTCAACCCATTCACTTTCATTTCTGACTCATGTTCACTCAGACGCTCATACTTTACTTCCAAAGTTAAGGCTTTTCATGATGCTTTGTTGATTTAATGTTCTGTGTTTCAGATGTCCTCTTCTCCGACATAGTGAAAGACACAAACTTTCAGAATTTGAAGAAATTGATAAAAAAAGGGTGAAAGCATTGCAAAAAATTTCTGTCACTCTAGGCACAGCTGCAGACTGTCAGCTGAGACGCTGCCATGCAGTGTGGTTTTTCAGTTACCAGTAGACTTGGCATTGTTTACACACAATAGGCAGTTGCTGTGGGTTGTTGTTGCATGAGTAGTTGGCACCATTTTAAAGGGTCATATTGTTAAAGAGGAATAGCCCAAGAAGAACAGCTATTCCTGTTGAACTGTTTGACCCTGAAGATGGAGTCACTGTGATCGTTCTAAACATCTGTAACTAGTCCACATTTTGACACAGTGTTATATGCCAGTATATGTGAATGTTGAGGAGCACTGCGGTGAGAAACTCAAATCTCCCAACTGTGTGGTTTACCCTACAGAAACATATAAAATTCACTGTTCCTGGACAGTAAGAGTTGTACTTGCACATTGAAAGTAATTATGTTTCAGAGTCACATAGTTCAAACCCCTGGGAAGGGAAGGCACAGGACAGTCCAGCCAGACTGAATGTTGCCAACTGTCAGACACTTTCTGGACCACAACAGAAGCCTACTTCACCTGTAAATACTATCAATGTAGCAGCCACCAGCACCAACACAAACATCACCACTGGGGCTCTATGTTCTGAGAAGAAAATTTTAACTTTAGAAGACTTGGTAGAGCGGATCAACTCTCAGTACGCTCTGCTTATGGATGAGATGATGATGCATGGCAGTGTACCACAAGAACCGCTTGGTAATGCAGTTTCAGACCATACGAAGGACACCGTGGTTATGGCTGGCAACACTGACCAGTCTTCTGCTGACAAAAGGTCAAGTGAGGTAAAGTCATCTTTACTTGAAGTACATGATGATGTCAGTCATGCAGAAGGGCCACCGTTACATGAAGTATGTGTTGATGTCAGTCATGAAGAAGAGCCACCGTTACATGAAGTATGTGTTGATGTCAGTCATGAAGAAGAGTACACACGCCATGAACAGAAAGTTACAAAGGCAGCAGAGGGACTAAAAAATGATGAAGTGTTACTTGGTGGAAGGAGAAACAATGGTGATCATAAGATTCATGAAGAAGAAACAGTTAATTTACCAGTGGACTGTGAAAATCATAGAGATCTTGAAGGAAACGGAGAGAGTGATGCTTTAATTGTGAGGGCAGGTGGTAAGCGATGTAGAAAACATAGGAAAGAGAAGGTTGAAAATAAAGTTGTTAAAGAACAGAGTCTGGTTTCTGAAATAGATTTGACTGACAGAGGTGAAATTGAGATCATGAGAAAAGATGATTCTGTATCAGTTCTCAGTGAATACAGTTTTGACATATCAGTCTCTAAAACCAAGGAACACAGTGTAGAGTTGAGTTCAGAGACAAGCAGCTCGACATCTTATGAAGGAGTGAAAGTTGTGGTAAGTGTCTCTGAACTGACACAGAAGAAATACCAGTCAACTTCTCCCAGAAAGGGCGCAGTAATTTCACATGGAAATTCTCCACAGGCAGCAGAGAAGCATCGTATTGTGGACAGTAAGAGTGGCAAGTGGAAACACAAGCGACATGGTGCATGTACTAGAAGTGTCAAGGAGAAGGCAACTATGACAGCAGAAGATGAAATGGACATGTCTGGTAAAGGGAACTTCAAAACAGATTTGATGATTGAGAGAAGTGAAAGTAAGACAAGACAAGATAAGGATAAGACATTAGACAAAACAAAACAGTGGCAGGAGGTGATCTGCACCAATGCTGTTACAGATAAGGCCTTGTCAGAGGGAAGTACTTCTTACATGAGCCTGCCAGACCAACTCGTTGCTTCCAACATTCAACATCTTGAACAACTACTGACAGCTTGGCATGATCATCAAACAGCAGGAGGTTCTGAAATATTCAGAATTAACCCTTGGTTAGCAGGTTACATTTTACGGCTCCTTGCAATGAGTAGGGAAAGTGTTCAGGATCTGCATGTGAGCACAAGTGACATCTCTACACCTGATATTGAAATAAGTGTGACAGAAGGTATGGGCAGCAATAACCTTCATGAAACCGTTAAACAAAATACACAAGAAAGCACCGAAATGAAACAGACAACAGAAAATAAAATTGATACTGATCAGAGATCTGAGTTACATACTGTAAAACACGTGGTAAATACTGTCAAAGATAAGAAAAAAGGAATGACAGATGATGTTCCAGTGTATCACAGAGCTGCTAATGACAGTAGACAGGCCTGTCATATTACATCAGTACCACAGGTGACTGGACCATATTCCTACAGTGAATTTGGATATGGTGACACCAAGATACAAAGTACCTTGACTTCAGAAAAAATGCAGAATTCATGTAAAATTACAGACACAGAATTACTTAAAAGAATGGGTGGCCTTGAAGGTGTTGTAAATAAACATAGGATCATTCAGGAAAAACTTCATAGCTCCTGTAGGTGTGATGATGATTCATGTGAGTGCGATATGAAGACACCACCATTTGCCTCAGTTATTTCAGACATGAGTCTTGATGAATATAAAAAATTTAAATTCCCAGAAATATTTTCAAATTATTCAGAGAAATGCTCAGAAAGAATTTCACATCTTACTCAGAAAATAGAACAAATTCGTGGTGAGAAAAAGAAGCTTATAGAATCATCAGGAAGCTGTAGCAGCAGTGTCAGTAGTAGGAGTGCCAGTAGCAGCAGTGCAAGTAGCAACATTAGTGGATTTGACTCAACAAAATATTTGAGTCCACCTGAGATGTCTGTTGTGATGCCACATCTTCCAAGTAAAGACAGAGGACGCTTCAGGGTAGAGGTTTCAGATCAAGAAGCTGGCGTTGATGTTCCTTGTGTCTGTGATGCAGGTAACCAGCAACAAATGTTTCAAAACATTGAGCTCCCGAACTGCATGTCCTTCTTCAAACCGAGTGATGGAAATGAAAACAGGGTGCAGCAGCAGCATTCTCGACGGAGCCGTACTCATGTTCGTCCACCGCCTCGCTTCTGGAGATACAAATTACGACGGTTGGTATTACTGCATTTTAGTACTCTTTGTCTTCCTCTTTTCTGTCTAAAGGCTTAACAATTTAAATACACAGAAGTGTAATTTTAGCTGTTGCTTTATATTGGTGAGAGTCTTGGTCTTTCGTGTGAAGACTGGAACATGGACTAAGGAAGTACGAGAATAGGGTGCTGAGGAGGTTATTTGAACTTTGCAGGAATTAAGTAACAGGAGGTTGGAGAGAATTCTGTAATGAGGTACCGGTAAAATTGTACCTGTCTACACCTTAAAGGCATGTGAGGGGGTGCATCATTAATCATGGCACTAGATGGGAGTGAGCGGTAAGCTTTATGCCCCAGCCGATTCACCCCCAGAGAAGAAGCCCCATGTACCCATTGAGTAGGAAGCTAGGTGGGCACCAGAGCCGCTCTGGACACTTCATAACTTGTTCTCTTCACAAACCACTATTAGGGTGATCACTTAAAGGAGCGTGATCATGTGGGCAAATGCATGTAGCATGCATGGGAGAGATCAGAATTTCACTTAGTGGTACTGAGGGACTGGACTGCTTGGAAGATGTAGGTATAGGTGGAAGCATAATATTAAAATAGTTATAAAATAGGATGGTAAGTTGTGGACAGGATTTAAATGCCCCAGGAGGGGAACCAGTGCAAATTGTAGTGAACACAGTAGTGACACTACAAGTTTTAGTGAAGTCGAGGAATTTCAGCCTGAGGGATTAATAAACAGGGAGTTGGTTTTATTATGTTCATGAGCTTTGTGACATATTGTGTTGTTCTCATTTTGTTGTGCCATAACACACATGAAGAATTGTGTCCACGTACATGCCACGCTAATGGACTATGGCCAAAATTGTGGTCTTTCTGCATCCTATGAGTGACTGATGGATCACACCTGAACTGAATGTGTAAGACTGTCTACAATGTGTTGTATGTGGAAACTTTGACAAGAACCAATTCAGAGCATGGCTTGCCTTTTTCATGTGTCTTTATCTCTCCTGTTTACTCCCCTTACAATGAACATGAAAAATGTGCTTGTTGTGATAATACAATGAAGGAGTTACCTTTATGTCATGTCGCTTCGTGGGGTTAGGTGGTGCTTAGACTGTACATAACATGTGCATGAACAGAACACCTCTTCTGCTCCAAATGTGTGCCTGAGGTTATACTGTTTAGCGATCAACGGTGCCTTGATAATTTTAGTGTTTGGCTAATGAATTGTGTTGTGGATGATCAGAGTTCTTGCAACACGTCTAGCAACTGCTCTGACTGCTCTTGACACTGCAGTGTGCCGTGGCACATAGTTGGAGAAGCACTGGTCTAGTGCATGTGTGCTAGCCAATCTGATTTATGCATTGACACCTCTGCAGTCTCTGTCATTTGGGCATTTTATTCATCATGGTTAGTTGCATAGTACAGTTGATCTTAGTGCACCTGAACAGGTATTTGCTGGATTGAGAGTATTCATTTGCAGGACTTCTTCAAAGTACTGTTGTTGATTAACAGGAACAGTGTTGATGTAGTCAGTTACTTTGATGTTTCACAACCAAAATTTTACTTGTCTTTATTATTTCTCCCCTGTATGATGTGTATGCTTTGCCAATCTCATCTTCCTTGGTTTGATTACCAAAATAACATTCAATGAAAGGCACAAATCATGGAGCTCCTCGCTAAGCAATTCTGTCCATCCTCCTGTCACTTCTTCGCTGTCAGCTGCACAAATTCCCCTCAGCACTGTTCTAAGGCACTTTCCGTTTGTGTTGTTCTCTTAGCTTGAGACAAAGTTGTAGCCCAGATAAGAAGCAGCTGCAGGTTTTCAGGTGTTTGTGGTCATTCTTGTTCAAATGATGGTTATATTTCAGCTGTGACAGACAGTATGCAGTAATGTTTGTTCCAGTGTCCACCTGCATGTCTCCCACTTTTGTCCATGAACAGGAATATTCTTGGAGCTCAACTCCTGGCTCTGTACAAGCCCTGTCGCTTTTCCCCTTCTGTAGCTCTGAAAGGCAAAATTCCCCCCAGACTTTTTATATAACCAACAAATTCCTTCTTCTCAGTTACTTCATCATCCACTTGAACCAAATTCAGTCACCCCGCAGATGGAGGCAGTACGTTCCTGTGAATTGTCAGAACAGACATTTACTGCATGGTTTAGACACCCAAACATGGCCTTAATGTGATGAAGCAGTTGTAACTTTGGTAACACTAAGCATATCTTCTGTGCGTTATAACATACACATATGAGTGTCAGTGCACATGCACTTCTTAACTCTGGTAACAGAACACATAAATGCTGTTGAAATGAAACGTGTAGTAGAACAAGAGACACGTTTAATGTTGTGTGAAAGTGACTGTGTTGAGTTTTGTTGTACCACTGGCTGAAGTGGACATTTGTTAAGGTAAGAATCAGGGTTGTTGCTGTGCACACCATGAAGCATACAGGTGGAGTAGAGTTATCAATCCATTTGTTTTCAGCCTAGGTTCTAGATGAGATGAGTGTTCAGTTTCACACCTTAGTTGATTGAGTCCTGGGAAAGAACCATGGTAGCTACTGAACAGGAGGCTGGGTGGGCCCCAGAGCCTGTCTGAAATTGGAGATTGTATCTTGCAGACTTATTGTAACTGAGTGCGTTATTGGAGTGTATATAGTAAAAGTAATTACTGAATCAAATTTTCTAATGCATAGATGCACCCACCGCACTATGTATTTCTGTTTGTTGTTTATTTACTGTTGTGTAATGTGGTGGTTAGTGGGTAATTAATTGGAAAGGATGCAGGAGAAAGTGGTGAAGGTCTGATTTGAAGTGCTCTCCCAGGCTGATTTGAGGTACTACCCCAGCCTCTATCGAGAGGAACTGAAGAAAAACATGAAATACTTCAGTGAGGGTAGCTGGTCAGGAGGCTGAGATTTGAACCTGGGACAGCCTGAATGTGCAGTATGGGTACTGCCCACTCAGTGTTACTTTCAGTCTCATGATGCAAGTTGAAGTGTTAAGCAGAAGTAGTAGTAAGTTCTTGCTTTGTAAGTGTTGACAGTAGGCCATGCCATGGCTCAGGCAGTTACATGTCGGCCTCTCACCACGGAGGGCTAGGTTCAATCCCAGCCCAGTCCATGTTGGATTTGTGGAGAATGCAGTGGCATTGGGACCGTTCATGTTCCCAGTACTTCAGTTTTTGCCTCAGCATAATTCCACCAGTGCTACACATTCATTCATCTGTCACCAGTGCTGTTTGATCTGAACATTTGACAGTGTTGTTAAATTACACATGTGGCTTGACAATGTACAGCAGAAAGAATCATGTAACAAGTTAGGAAATATTTGCATACTGTAGCACTTTTTGTGCGTTTGTGTTTAGTTGTGTCAAATAGTGTGAGACTTAGAGGAAAACTCTAATGAACACTGGGTGTGTGTGTCCCTTTTGTCCAGAACTTTCTTTACACATACATATTTGGCAAGTTATGCTGAAGAGGCATGCAGAGACACTTATAGGTCGTAATGGACTCTGTCATTATCAGATTTAAACCAGAATTGGGATTTGTTTACAAGTTTTAGTAAAGTCCCAGTTATTTCCAGTTCAAATAACACACATTTGTGGAGTGATGCAAATGTTATGGAGTTGTTCTGGAATTGTAGAACACTTACGCTTAACCATGACGCTCCACTGCCAACCCATGTTAGTTACAACTGCACTAATTTACGTGCTGTTGTATATGAGTGCGGAACTTGGTTGGTCATATTAAAGGGAAGGACAGATGTGATAGCATAGTACTGAGGGGCTGAGAGCTGAGAGGAGGGACTAACATGAGGATGAAAACAACTATAATGAGCAGATTCCTGATTTGTACTGTTTATCAGGTATTATTAATTATATCAGGGCTGACCAACATGTGGCCCGTGGGCTGCACGCGGTCCTCAAGGGAAATATTTATGGCCCTTGGTCACCTGAGTGGTTTCAGTAATATAATTTAACAAACAATATAATAGGTTTACATGACAAAACAAAACAAAACAAAACATGGTAACTTTGTTAGCAGAGAAAATGTTCACAAACTGTGACTCATCAATTTTAAGATAGCACTCAGTACACCAACACTGCCTTGAGTTTTATTGAGTTTAGTAATGCCTACAACCTTTTCTTTCAACTGTACTGTAGAGTATAGAAAGAAAGGGAATATTTAACACTTGGCTTGTATTTGAGATTTTGGAAATTGTAGAGAATTTTATATGAATAACTTATACTTTGTACATTGACCTGATAGAAATTCTAAATTCGCAATTAAGATGCTATTTTAGCTGAGCTGAGTGCTAGCAACAGGAAGTGTGTGACATACAGTATTCCTTGCTGACAGCACATTCCTTTTGAGTCGGCACATTCTGTTACTAAGTAGATTTGTATATTGCTGAGTTATGAGTTCTGTGAACCCGCATACTAACTTGTAAGAACAGTGAACAAACAATAATTTACGATCCAACTTTCAACCGAGACAGGCGCAAAAATATAGTGCTCCGGGCAAGCCTGCAAGATGGACTTTGTGCCCTTAATTTTCCTGTTCTTACCAGGTGAGTGGTACGCAGTGAATCCATAATTCAGATAGCAGCAGAATGTTTGAAGAGTATTTGGTTAGTTATTTTGGGTATTCCAAATTTTAGTAAATTGAGAAAATTAATAATGTGAAAATGATTTTCCTTGAGTTACTAGGTCAAAAATGTTTTAGAATGAACTTCAGTTGTATAGACTTTGCTTATTCTTGAATGTAGAATATTTTTAGACAATATACATATATATTTTATTAGAAAGATGTAACCTGTATGCTGTCAGTGTTCCGCTGGGACGTAAGTCATAGTGAAATTTAAGTATCAACCAAATCCCAGGTACTTCCTTGAGGTAGTCATTTTATTGTAAAGCATTGATAAACTTATATGAGAGATCAACTCACCGAGTGTATAGAAAATTTGATACTTGCGATAATTTAACATGTGTGACATTTTAGAATGCACGACATAGTAGTTTGTCCATTTTCTGCTGTTTTCACTACACAAATGGACTGGTGGCAGCTGATAAATTTTGATAACCCTGATGACAAATTCAGAGTAGTTAGAAATTTATATATCGTAGTGTCTCTGTGAGTAGGATAACATTGAGATAGAAGCGCTATCCCCAAGAGGCACTACAAAAGGGTGGCGTCGGTGGGTCACCACGACCCGCCCCACTAACAAATAGTGACTTCAGTGTGGTGACAACCCCCGTAGTTACTACAGTACTTAAGCATAACTTATTTTTTGTAAATAACATCCTCCTAGTTAACTGAATTCCCCCTGTTCGATATATATATATATATATGAGGGAGATTCAAAACGTAAAGGCAAAATACATTTAACAGCTGTAATGCAAGTAACTGTGAGCAATTTTACATATTATTTTTCTACATAGTCCCCTTGCAACACAATGCAATTGTTATATCGTTCAACTAGTTTCTGTATTCCTGCGGAGAAGAAGCTTTTTGGCTGCTCTCGAAGCCAGATGTGCACCGCTTCCTTTACTTCCTCATCGGAAGCGAATCTGCGACCGCGCAATGCCTCCTTCAGAGGACCGAAGATGTGATAATCGCTCGGCACCAAATCCGGGCTCTAAGGAGGATGTTGAAGAAGTTTGAAGCCCATTTGTTGCACTGTCTCTACTGTCGCTGCTGCTGTATGAGGACGTGCGTTGTCGTGATGCAGTAAGACTTTTTTGGACAGCATTCCTCTTCTTTTCTTG
>JGI24700J35501_10929977_pt1 | contig 10864 bp, 6 predicted proteins | sample TergutTh196P1_FD_35501 | JGI IMG/M metagenome (IMG submission 35501) | reverse complement strand
GAGCATAAGCAGTACACCAACATCACACATATATAAAAGGTATGTTCAATAAGTAAGGTTCCTTAGCTTGGAACTTTCACATCAATGAAACACATCTGCATAAGCACATGCAGCAGGTGGCACCAGTCAATCATCAGATGCCTGCCATTCAAGAGATAAATTGATGAACAATGGCAAAGACAAGAAAACACTGCCCTGCAAGAAATTTCATAACTGTGATTCAGTCTTTATGAATGAAACATGTGTGATGATTGTACAGAGACAGAAGAGCAGGTTATAAAACGAAGCAGTCTTAAAATGATCAAATGGACATCCATGACGATGATTGTTTTGGTTGGCCAGCAAATGAAGAATGGACTATCATTTATGTAGGCCACTGAATTCACACCTGGGAGACTGACAAGTGGAAATGGCTTCTTATGAATGGCTGTGAAGGCAATAAACTGATCTCTACCATGAAAAAATTTTTATACTTGTGTCAAGAGGGGTCATGTACATCAACATGCTTGGTGATTATGTTGAAAAACAATTATATTTGAGTGAAATAAATGACAAGCATTAAAGTTGAAATAACTTCCCATATAACTTTTATGACTGAGGGAACCTTACTTACTGAAGAATCTTTGTATATGAAAAACAAGTATTTAAAAGTCAATTTCTTCAAGCACGGGAATGAATGCAAGATACAGTACAACGATATGACACTCACACTAACACAACAGCCATGATCTGTAGTACGCAGTGGCCATCTTACAAAAATGACAAATTTCAATGAAATAATTAACTGGACAAGTGTGCAAGATCAGCAAGTGACTTCATATGGAGGACTGTTACAAAAGTAATACATAAACAATTCAAAGAATTATTTTGAACTTACTAAAAAAAAAAGACACATTAGTGTCAACAGAAACGCAAACACAATTTTTTAACTTGGCTTGCGTAAATCATCAGCTCAGCTGGTAATTCCAACCCTTCAGAAAACTTCCACTGGGTTTGTTGTTCAACTGACAAATGAACTCAAAAATTCAATGTTTAACACAACCCCACAAAACATCCATACCAGTTAGATATTAGGACTACTGTCCATGTTTCTAAGCTCTCTTGGCAAATCCACTTTTCTGTTCCAGTGAAAGTGTGTGGGACTGACAGCACTTAGCAGGTTCGAAAACAAAGGTCTCTGAGTTAGTATTTCAACTGACTTTAATAGGGTAACTGGTTTCTTACATATAACTTTTAATATTTCACACTTCATTTGTAACAGTCATAGAGAAACACACTTTTAACAAATGTACAAAAAGCAACAGATTTTGTGGGTAATAGTGGAAAAAGCCTCTATTATACTGAAATATGGCAACATATCTACAATAGTATGAATTGGCTAAAAATCATGTGGCTGCTCAGGCAGGAAGTGACCATTCCCTGTGCCAACTTCAGCATCACTAGAATTCAAAAACCAAGAGTCTACACACATTACAAATTCTCTTCAAAATGGCTCCAATAAAGGGACAACCAGTTTACATGAAGCAAAAGTTTGCAATACGTGCCCACCAACCACATGTCATGTCAGACTTCTTGAAAGAAAATTCCATGTGTCAAAAACACATCTGAACAATGAGTTTTCATGCATGGTGTCTTCGTTAAAAGTAGCTGTGTAAGAAAAGGAGACATCACTAACATAAATTTCTAGATATTATACATCCAAACAGAAAATTTATTCATACAAACATAAACACATTCAAATATACAGGGCCATTACTGGGAGTGGGGGAATTACCACATCAAAGCACCATGAATATGGAAATCAATTCCAGACTTTAATATGCTCCTTTGAAATCCCTAGATGCTTTGCACAGGAGAATGGGGTTTTAGTAACATCGGAACTGCCACAAAACTCAAATTGAAACTATACTGCATATAGGATATCATTCGTTGGATGGTACATAAAACAACTGCTGTTCATTAATTTACTGGGAAGAGAGTAAATAAAAAGCTGTAATGTGTATAGACTCCTGGCTTGCAAAGGCCATTACTGGTCAAAATCTGTATGGCCCTTCAGGACATGAGTACCATCTATCTCTCCTGCTTTCGGGTTTAACAATGTTTCTGTAATTCCTGAACAACCGCACTGTATTACCCCTTACTTTAAACCTTTCAAAGCCAACTTGCCTTCGTTTTCAATATAGTCACAGTTTACACCACACGCCATCCATCTTAGCTGGAGTAGTACTCATTACTCCACTAATACTTTTATATTACAAACCAATTTAAGTCCTGCATGTTCGAACCTTATTCTCTTTAACTCTTTATGCACTCTTTACATACTGTTTTATAAAATGAATGCACAATGGGGAGTTTGTGCCGGCCCATCTGCATGATTACTATCACTCACTGAACATGGGGCTCAGATTTCCCAATCCCATCACCTTCCAAAAGGTCACTACAGCAAAATGTCACATGACATAAGTATTATTTTTTGAAAAGCATGTTATTTAACAATCCTATCAACTGTTATGATTATACAGTGCTGATGATAGACAAATGGATAAGGAGCACTGGTGGAATGATACTGACAAGAGAAAACTAAAGTACTTGAAGTGAAACCTGTCCCAATGCCACTTTGTGCACCACACATCCCACTGGACTAGCCTAGAACTGAACCTTGGCCTGTGTGGTGAAAGGCTGGTGAGTAACTGCCTGAGCCATGGCATGGCTTGCATGTCTTACTGGGAACTACAAAATCTGTTTTAAACTCTTCTGATACACTAAATATGCAGTACAATACATGAAAAGACTATGTTGGTTTCAAGAACCTTAGCAATTTTGACACTTACTTCTCTGCATGATCACAGCATAAGGAGTAGATTACAACAAATAATAAACTGTAATATTTTATGAAATTTCCAAATTATAAGACCATCATTCTCCAAAAATTTACCTATTCTTCACGTCTTGTGTCTGAAATACTGTGTCCAATTGCAAGCCGCACTGCAATTTCTCTAACCATCATTTTTTGTGACTATCTTTGATGATCATATCCAGCTTCTGCTTGTTGCAATGTGCTGGTGGTTCTTGGTTAACCACTGTAAGGCAGAACAGCAATGTCATTGTTGAAATCTTTGATGTGCTTCACCAAACACTGTTCATTGTTGGCACCCACACATACATCACCCATGATGCAAATGATCAACAATGCTGCAGTGAGTTGTTGTTCTTTACAAGACATTAAATCACAGCAACTGGTGATATAAAAGTCACTGACAGCTGTTATAATGTAGCAGTTTGTGAATATATTTTGGAGCACATGTTCTCCACACGTATTTCAGGTTCAAGACAGGTACCAAAAACCATATAATTCTGGGTCTACAGCATGTAAATGTAATGTGTGCAAAACAATGCTGCTCTCAACTTTTGCTATGGCCTTCACAGCTTTGTTGACAACAAACTAGGAGACTGTTCTATATGATAAGAATGGCACACATTCCTGCCAAAGAATTTTGCTCAAAGCAGCTAAGAAATAGGAAAATAAAATGATCGTATCTCCAATGAATATTCATCATGACCATACAGGAATCTATATTCTGAAAGAATCCATTTGGAAAATAGAGTACTTCAATGTAAAACACATTTTCACTTGTGTGTTACGTAGCTGTATGCTCTCACTGAAATATTTAAATAATAATGTAATTACAGCAAAATTAGGGCATAGATACACTGAGGAAGGAGTTTATACCCCATGACTTTCTAATGAAGGCTCATTTTGAAAATGTCAAAATTAGGGTTTAACAAACAGGTTCGTTCTGTATTTGTAATATTCACACATTCCATGTCAGTCTTGATGGTCAGTATAAGGAAAGTGACAGAAAACATCAACTCCATTAAAAGCTATATAAATCTTGCCTGAGACATTACTGACCTAACAACATAATTTACCAATATACATACAAAAGCAAATTCTGTCAAAAGTAAAGTTAGGGTTGTTCTTTGAACACCATGCCATCAATACATTTGGGAGAATGCTAACATTGCTCCACACACTTTTAATCTTGGCGTGAGATGAGAGAATGGTCACCATCATGTCTCAGGTACTTGGCCCCTACGGTAACAGCCCTCCAATGTGAACGAAAATTTAATTTTACGGACTGATATTACAGGGTCTTGTAAAATGTAGTTCCATCAAAATCTGGACCACGAGTGTAAATTTATCACAATGCATAACTTAACAGGCAGTTGCTCACTGTTAAAGGTGAAGGTAAAGTTCACCCTACAATGGGCCATGAATGCCCAGAAGGAGAGTAGATGCATAACTCTACTCTTTCTTTAACCTTGGTGCTAGATGGGGATGAGTGGTCAACGCCACGGCCCGGCCACTTTACCCCCAGCAAAGACCCGGTACCTATTGTGCAAGAGGATGGGTGGGCCCCGGGGCCAGTCTCGATGTGCGCGGAAAATCTTGCCTCCAACGGGATTCAATCCCTGTAATGACCAGCTTGTAGTGAGTTGCTACACCGACTATGCTATCCTGCCCCATGCTGCTGTTATGGAAATAAATACAAACTGCAGTTCAGACGATGTTTCAGAGCACCATTATTGAGTAACTGGACCGTGGCAGTTAAAGGATTAAACAGTAATGAAGGCCACAATTATTCAAATCCTGTCACACAAAATTCCACGTATGACCCTATCCTGGGGCAGTATGTGGCTGTGTGGTATAGATCTTGCTGAATCCATGTTGTTTGGGACACTATTAGGTATTATGATGTAGATGGTCAGAAGCTTTATAAGCAGTTCCACCATCAATACAAATACCACATTAAAAATCCATCTATGGAATTTTCTTTGCATCCATCAAAATTACAATATTTCATGTCTACATGTCATGTAGTTTTCCACTTGGTACAACACCAATAAAAGCAACAAAATTAAACATACATTTTCCGTACCTTTATAAAGATTTGAATATATGACATTTGAGAACTATACCATGTATTCCATAAAAACCCCACAAACGAACATGTGCTTGTACTTATGAGAAATATCCAAATTACACACAGATGGAAATGTGACAAGAGATATCTTGTCCAAAACATGGGGTTATGACACAACACATTGCCAAAGGAAGCAGCAATCTGGCTATGTTTACAGCAAAACAAGTGCACAGTACCTCATGACAACAACACAAATGAAAAAGAGATCATCACATTCAACTGCATGTGATTTTGTAGCCTTATTAAGAGGTATGTTTGTACATGCTCTCAAAACACTGCATGAACAAGACAATGATCTGTAATACAACACCATTACAAGCCCAGTATATTCTATACATCTCCATTCATAAAATCCTGTGCTGACCACATCACAATGCATTATAGTGTCCTTACCTACAGTAGGGTTAACAGTGGTGAGGGATGTGTATGACCGAGTGCCATTTCCTTCTAGTAGCGTAAGCATGAAAACAAGATGATAGTGCTAAAGTTATAACCAAAAAGCAAGTAGGGTGCCTACTGGCATGGCAATTTGAATGATCATGACTTCAGCAAGCAGCATATTGTTAATACATATTATTTTAAATATTTAAAAAAAAACATGTATGGTGTGACACAATATGCGATCTTTGCTGGTTCCATTACAAAATTTTAAAGGCTACAATATATATTTCCGCCTGATGGTGTGCAGCAGCATTAGCTTATGACTGATGGTAGAATAATGGGCCTTTTCTTACATACAATTCTTCAGCCATGCTCAACCACCATTTATAAGACACCTAAAAAGTACTATCAGATATTGAAGGCTGGAAGGTCAAAAAAATTAAAAAACATCAGGAACAGTAAGCACCCTACATAATCGTACAAAAAATGTCTGAGCTCATGACAGCTACTACAGGAATTTCATATATGACTAAATATGCAGGCATCCGCACAATCCTGATGTACTTATTCAACAAGAGGTCTTGGTAGGAAAAACGCCTGCCAATATTAGTTACATCACGTACATCGAAAATGATGCTCTGATAAAGCACAGTTCATATGAACATCTGTACTTTATTTCAAGAAGACTGCAATGTCCTGAGTTCACATGCCAGTGCCAGCTGCATCAATAAATATGTAGAATTTCTTCAAACAAGTTTACTACATACAGCACATGCTCTTGAAATTCCTAGTTTCTACCAAGAGAAATAGCACACAGCACAGAAGTAGCCACTACCAAGGTTTTATTACACCTAATGGAACCTACTCATACATTCACATCAACTGTTTCACACTAACAAATTTTTCCAGCACAATTTCCCTTCTCCACCCATTTTTTAAATTACTGACAAAGCAATTCCAAATTACAATGTTTGACCCTGTTATGAGATTTCAAACATTCACCAAACACTGAATATATGTATCTGAGCTGGGTGCAGCAGATGCCATCCACTAGGAGTTAATACAGTGAAGGCTAGCCGTGAAAAGGTTAACAGACAGATGGAATTTTCAGGCTTTATCACCCTCCTGAGATAACTGCCCTAAAATATTGACTATTTCAGGTCAGACTGTGGTCTTCTGATCACTCAATTCTAATTTACAAAGTAAAGTTGTTCTTGTGCAAGCCTGAAGATATGGGGGAGTAGAGATGCATTCTTTAAACTCAGCACTAGACCAGGTAAGTGGCCAGCTTCACACCCCAGCCACTATACCCCCTGGAGGAAAAAAGTGCCTGGTAGCCAGTGAAGATGGGGCCAGGTGGGGCCCAGAGCCAGGCTGGGCACTTGGGAGATGGCAAAAATCTCTTGCACCTTGCCAAGAACTGAATGAGAATCTTCAGTTGTCAAGCCTGTGGCCTAGCCACTGTATCAACCACACTACCATACCTCCCAATTCGAAGTCATCACATGAACAATACACACATTAACATTCCTTCTGACATTCGCAAAAATAAAATGTGGTCTTTCAGATTATGTCACCCTGCAGTTTGGTACATGGGTACCAACATTTAAAAGGAACAATCGACCAGCACCCGTAAGGTAGATGTCTACTACTCTGAAGACAGCGATAGTATGTTGTTCCAATATAATGGCACCCTTTTACCACACTATGTAGTGTCATACCCCAATAAACTACAATATTAATCTGCTGAACTGCAGAAACATCAAATTTCGAACTGAGGTCAGTGTTACCTAAAATAACCCTCAAGATATATCATGTATCACTCACGACAGTTTCTATTTCCATATTAAGCAAAGGAACGCAATTATAGTATTTTTCTTTCAAGAATATAAAATGATGACTTCCAGCAAGAAGGTGAAGAATAAAGAACTAAAGAATATGTTTTAACTTATGTGCACTCCTATATACACGAGGCCTAATTAAGAAGTATCAAGACTGAATATGCAAAACCAACATATGACACTGGATGGGCCATCAACAACCTTCAAAGCAGGCTCCTGACTTGTTCCATTGTTACTGCTGGTGCAGGAAACACTGTCAAGACTTGGTTTTTGGAAATGTTAAGAGCAGTTCTATTACATTACATCAAACAATTTCCCTATCATAAAATCTTTAGGCACTTAGCATTTCTTTATCTTTACTGGACACAACAGGATCACAAGGAGCCATGTAAATGCATGTCTCATTTGTGCAATACAATGAACTCCTGCACAAGCTGGGATCAATGGGATATGTGTACTGTCAAGGTAAATTTGCTGCCTGTTGGATTCACGTCCCTTTTTTTGTCTTTTTGTAAATATTTACAATGCTCTGCATTTCAAGGCATCTCAACATATGTCAACAGAAAGAGGGATTCCTGTTCTCTTGTGGTACACACTTGTGGGGAACAAGTGTCATAACGAATGACAACTATTAGCACCACTTTGGTCTGGCTGTGTACTTGGTAAACTTCTTCAGCTGTGGTAAGAAAGTGCAAGGGCTTCCATGATGATGAATATATGTTGGGAAGTTGAGAAAAAAAACTATTAAGGAAAAACAAGACAGAACATGACATATTTAAAAGATCCCATATGAATCTGGGAAAATGTAAATTGATGAAACTGGCGGACTTTAGCTAAAAGATTAAGGGAACATACATACAATTTGAAAGAAGAGCACTTGGCCACATCAAACTGGCAATGGATGCAAGGTGGTATTTTGCAATTTAAGCCTATTTCTACTTACAGGAAATACAAGCAAACAGCTCATATGTTAAATGCGGAAATTTCTCTATTTGGTTCCACTTGATACAGAAGGATTAAAATTTGAAATGAGTAAGTCTCTTGTTTTTCTCATACCATATTTTATTGGTTCTTTCATCCACCAGTGGTTGTTTTCGTTATGTTTTGTGTTGGTTCTTAACTCCACCAACAGTGGGTGTTGGTTTTTATATATACTTGACTATTTTACAATTTACTGATTCTTTAGATATTTTATCAGATTAGTTATTGATGATACGCAGGACTATTTTATATATATCAACTTGTTAAAATTTCTTTAGGTTTGCTTATGTGAATTTGTATTTTTAGACATATTGGGCAGTTTTCCTCACATATGTTTTATGAAGATTTGTATGTTATACCTGGTCAATTTATTTCTTAGTATTAGTGCTTATCACCTGAAGACAGAAGCAGTTAACTACCGAAACGCAGCATGTTTTTGTTGAATATGGTGTGATGATGGATGAAGTCCAGGTGAATGTGAGTGATTTTAGTTATGTGCAAGCACTGTCAAGAAACTACATCTTACAATGCTGCCTGTATTGGGTATCACAATCATTTCACAACTTGTTACAATACACTAAAAATGTTCTCAGAGTTTTTGAAAGATACCAGCACATCCAAAGAAATGAAGAAGTATTTTCTTTGTGCTCGAATGTAATCATTCACAGAACAAATTTTGAGATGAAACACACCTTATTTCCAAATCTTCAGTCACAAAGATCTACCAATCTAACTCTTCACAAAATTGACAAACTCACAAACTGTGAATCTCTTGTAGCACTCACTAATAATACATCATTTACACTAGTCCAAGGGTGTCCAGAATGCTTAGTACTTTTGAAGGACATTCATCCTACTATAAAACAATTTAAGCATCCAAAAACTGGAACTAGTCTCATTACTGCATCTCCAAATGCCCTGTGCATCAACTGCTAAGTTTTGGTTCCTAATTTTACAATTTTCAAATTGACATGTAACAAAAATTCTCTGACTGTAAACACTGACCACAAACAAGTGAAGCAATGAAATCAGCTGTAAACATCCTTAAACATGCAATAACATATCAGTACATGTATGAATTCAGTGCAGCAGAACAATTACTTGAGACATATATGTTCAGTCTCAATACTCTGTGATCAGACCTTTCATCACATTTTCAGAGTTCCCAACATTTCAAAGGACAATTTACAACAATGCTGTTAGAGAAACAATATTTCAGAAAATATCATAATGTTTTGTGATCAACTTATTTACACAGAATACCAATAATGGGGGGTACATAAACGTAAAGTTTTAAAACTCTGCAATGAAATCTAAAATCCTGTCCCACATTCATAAACAGAAGAATTATCAGAAGGAAATTAGGAAATGGGACAGTGGTAATCAGCTGTTAATTATAATACAGATGTACATAATGAAAGAAAACACACCTTTAAATAAAATACAGTAGTCAACAAGGACAGGAATAATGCATTCTATATGACATAACCAATCATCCAATGCATTCACTGTGCTGCACCTTTTGTGACTAACACTGTTCCCTTTCTTTGAACATTGTGTTATGCATCATCACCCAATGGCACAGCTACAATGAACACAGTGTACCTTCACATATGCAGCTAATACTTCCTGAACGGTATCCTATAATGACTTAAACGTAATAATGTTCCAGACAGGCATATACAACTCCATAAAAGAATACCAGAAATTCATGTTACATATGTATGGTATCTTTTATGTTCTTAGAACATACTTCCAGCCCCCTCCCCCATTAGTCCATTAAGGGTTCTGTGCATACTTTCTTCATGGTTGGGTGGAACGGGTGTAATTATTTTCCATCTGCAGCAGGAATATTTTCTATTTGATGAATGCCAGGAAGCAGAGAAAAAAAAAATTTCATAAACACATTACGCCAACTAATGCCAGTCACATTCGTTTTCATTCCCATTCATGTTAAAATAATTCCCATTAACTGGAAGAAATTTTAAACTAGCTTTCACTCTACATTGTCATTAGAGGATAAATTTTCCAATAAATGCTGCTCTTTATTTAACACACGTCCAGACAGATTACTGTACCTCCAGAAATATGTTCCACCCCATGGAATAACATATTAAACCGACATAAGGTGTGTAAAAGCTGGAAATCCAGTGGGTTATTCTTAAGCATTATTGAAGGAGTGAAGGGCTTTTGTTAACCATGGGGTACCTAGTCTATATAACTGGAAGAGCACAGAGCATCCTAAAAACAAATCATAACTGCTACTTCCTCATTTATTATTCATAACAACCATAATGTCCATTATCTCTTTTAAGCCTTAAGGCAAAAGCATGAGACAGAAATTTAAAGAAATAAATATCATGTTAATGTTTTGGCTATTTACTACAAAGTTATCAAAACAAATTTAAAAGTAAAGTGTCAAATGGGTGATCTGAATACTTCATAACAGAGTACACAGAACTTAGGTAAGAGTTCTTTCTTTTGGTATTAAAATGAACGCTTACATTCACATTCCAGTTAAAAAGCAAGCCTTGTTCTTCCTCACTACATCAAAAGGCATATAAGGCAAACACCTTATCTCAGTATCAGACCCCAAGAAGGCCCTGCCAGTCCTATCCATAAGGTCCTGGGTCTCTGATTCCTTGGGACAACTGCAGCTGGCTTGTAAAACCTGCT
>JGI24700J35501_10929978_pt1 | contig 10865 bp, 7 predicted proteins | sample TergutTh196P1_FD_35501 | JGI IMG/M metagenome (IMG submission 35501) | reverse complement strand
GTCGGCAGGAAAGTTGATGTTGACCGTCTTCTGGGACTCTCAAGGGCCTATTCTCGAAACCTATCAGGAATGTGGAACAACTGTCACAAGTGCAACGCATTGTGACATGCTTCAGAGAGAAATGAAACCCGCAATCCACTCTAAAAGAAGAGGAAAACTGTCAAAGGAAATTTTGTTGTTGCACGACAACGCCCGCCCCCACACTGCACCCCACACATTGGAAACCCTCAAACAATTGAAGTGGGAGGCTATGGAACAGCCAGCTTACAGTCCGTATTTAGCGCCATCTGATATCCACCTTTTCGGACCTCTTAAAGAAGCTTTAAGGGGAAGACGATTTTCATGTGATGATGATGTGAAAGCAGCCGTGCAACAGTGGCTGCGCATTCAACCAAAAACATTTTTTTCTGATGGCATTAAAAAGTTGGTAGGACACTGGGTAAAATGCATTGCAAAGCAGGGCGACTATATAGAAAATTGATGTAATTTGCTTTTGAAGGTCTTAATAAATAGAGTTAAAAAAAAAGAGTGAGGAAACTTTTTGAAGAACCTTCGTATATATGTGTGAGTACAATACAGTGCGAGATGAACATAGCTGTCTCCGAGGGATGGTAATATCTATAACCAGAATTTCCACGTAGGCTTATGTGTTGAAATTAGGAACTAGTGGGTTTAATATACAAGGAGAATTATCATGCATTTTGTTGGTTTTTAAAGATACTAGTCTATCCCAGATGCTTATTTTATTTTCTTTTGGGTTCATGTTCAGGTGTAAGGCTGTTAACTGCAAGTAATATAACTTTTAGTAAAGCAGAAGGATACACAGATTACTAATCAAAGCTGAGAACTGTGAAAAAATGTTTCACTTGGATGTTCTATGATGTGCTACTCACATGTGTTGTGGAGCAATAGCTGTCTGATATTTATTTCAGTGAAGTGGTGGCAGGTATCACAGAATTGCAGTGGCAGTCATATTTTAATGTATAATTGAATGTTTACTGAACACAGTTTTGGCTGAGAATAATAAAAACCTATATGAGCATCGTAAGATTGAGATTTCACTCATTTTAATTCATAATGTGTAGTATATAAGTGCATAGTCTCTGAACACAGGAAGCTTCATGTGACATTTTAAATATTTTTCTATTTGCAGAAGATGCACAATTATCAGCTGAGTGAGTCAAACCACTTACGAGTGTCATTCTCAAAATCAAGTATCTAACCAGCTATCCATCAGCCTCTTCCATTCACTGCGATGTGAGGAGGGAGGATTTGCATGCCTGCTGCTTTCAAGTCGGGAAGAAACTGAACAATAAGAACAAAGGAATCACAGTATCTCCAGTAACTTTGTACCACCGGATACAATGTTCTCTTTTGCGCTTTCATCAAATGAATTATGAATGCATATCTATCAGGGACAACAAACATTTTGCTAATGTATATGATAATGCAAACTTATAAACCTATATACATTTTAAGAGCTAGGGGATGAACGTATGCCTCTGGCATTAATGTAAGATGTTTTGAATTTTATGAAGACCAAAACTGATTAACGAATGTTTTACAGCTGCGTTAATCACTTGCTTCTGTATATAATTAAGTAAAATGGGTGAACTAGTTCTAGTGGATAGCTACAGTCAAGCGCATTTGTTCTGCTCTGTTGAAGAGAAACTTTGTGAATTGAAACACAACAAGAGTGAAGATAATTGGATGGCATTTTCTAATTTGTAATATTATTTAAATTTTCAAAGTACTGATTTACATTCTTCCATTGCATGTGACATTTATTTTCTCACTTTTGATTCTATATTATTGTGACTCTTCCCAGACACATTAGTTCTGTAAATCCACACCTTTTTAAATGCAAGTAAGACAGGAACTTTTGAAATGTTATGGCAAGTGTGAGCATTTTGAAGGGACCTCATGAACGTTGATTTTCTGTTCCTGCAGATGTTGATGATTGGATCTGACTTTGGGTGTGTTTTGCAGCTCAGATTTCATCACTGTTAAACTCCCCGTTTTACAGTGAGCTTGCATTATCCATGAAGTTTACAGGGTTTATCAGTAATCCTATTTTTATTATTATGTGCAAGTTTGGAGTTGTAGAATGTGATGGAAAGGGACAAGAAAGAAATCTGCAGCTATCTCTTACAGAATAGCAGTAAGTTAGAAAAAAGTGCAACCGAATTTGACTACAGTGTGAACTAGATTAAAAGAAATGTGGTAGTATCTTTTTATATAACTGCAGTTAGAATTTTTGTGGAAGACACTGCCAAGTGATTGAATGTTGATGGATGCACATTATGAAGAGAGGAACGCACACTTTGTCGGCTGCAGCACAACTTTGGCAGGGATGAGTTGATCACTTGGTAATGATTGCTAGATTAGCATAATGTAGACTGTTTATTACTTAAGTTTACAATTATCGGTAGATCTTTTCCCAGAAGGTTGGAAATGGGGAGTTGGCAGACACATATCGAATGCATTCATTTTGTCCCTCATTTTTGCATTCAGTTTCAGTAAGAAAAATACCGTATGATTTGTTGTGAGTTAGGATGATAACACTGTGTAATGAAACAATTACATTATCAGCCATATTGTTTGTTCTGCCTGCTGAGAAGTCCTTTCATGGTTCCATAGCGTTCTCTTCTTTTATACATTTCATCAGTAGTACTTTACAAGATGCTAGACATGTAGCTTACATAAAGAAAAGAACCTTTCATGTCTGAACATTTAGGGAATCACAAAAAAAAATGCTAAAGCTGTGGAAGCAAATGTTTATACAGGCATTTGCCTTTGATAAATATTACCACACACACAAAAAAAAAAGTTTTTAATGTGCTATTTTTGGAAACATGAAGATATTTAGAAGTTCGTATATTATACTATATGATGCCGTAACTTTGATTCACATGCCCCAGTTTGTCAAACCAGTTTTTGGATATATATATTTTTGCATTTGTTCAATCCTATATAGAGAGCAATTGATAAAAAGTAAATATAAACAGAATTATCTTACATGTTGTGTATTTAGAACTAAAACAGATATGACAGAATGAAAGCTGATACTGAGAGATAGAGAGAGTGTGTTGTGACATTGGGTAAATGGTACTTTCTTTTGGACATGGAAGCATGTTGTGAAGTCACATACAGGAGTATTATTTTTCTGTGTATTACTTAACAGAGAGGAGATACATATTACAATTCTTTTCCGATTTGCTCGTGTCAAACCATTCCAAGACTTGGCTTAGAGTCATATGCTTATGAGTCTCTTTTTGATTTTTATTATCATCATCACCACCATCATTATCATCATTATCATTCCCATTGATTTTTCCCATGAGTTTGGATCATAGACTGGACTTTGCACATCTATGAGAATTGTGAATGACATTGCTATTCAGAAACAAAGGGAAGATCATGATGCACTGTCAACAGAAGTAGAGAGATTCTTGTGGAAGTGGACTGGAAGTTTTCTTAAATGTTCTTTTCTCATTGTTTTATGGACATTGTGATTTGCCAGTCCATTTTATGTAGGTAGAGTATTCATTAGCTAATTATTTAATTTTTTTACACATTTGTGCTAAAGGACTTGTATAGGTACAATGTGGTAGTTGTAGGTAGGTTTATCTCAAAATATCTCTTTAACTGTAATTGCTTTTATGTGTATTTCATATTATTTAGCTTGTTTATCCATTTTGGGTAATAGTTGTAAACAACCCTGTGGCATTTGTTTAAAACAAGAAGGTGTGGCCGAGGTTAAATGGTTATGGGTGAAATGTTAAAATGGTGCAGTTTTTGGTAGCTTGTGATGAAACTTGAGAAATTACCAATTTTGGAGTGTCTTGAACATCAGTACTGCCAGTATCTTCTGTGTGTAAGTATTATTTCCATGATTGCCCTCCACTCCCCTCTCACACAAACACTAGTCGTAGAATGACTCCAAAATTAAGAGGCCAACTTTAAAACCCAGTAGTTTCTTGTTGCAGAATGTCTCTCCATGTTATATCGTGGCTTTCCTGCATATCTGAACATGTTTTGCACCCTGCTTTATGAGCCATATTACATTTTCAAATTAATAATTATTATAGTGATCAGTATATTATATATTTGAAACAGTATTGTTCTCATAGCTTTAAATGAGTTGACTATTTTAAACTAATGACTATTATACTTAACAAGATGAAAAGAAAGCTACAGGGTTGGTTTAGACCAATTCATTAACTTCTTTTTCAATTTTTATGGTGGTATATTTCTAAGCATTTATAAATATATATTATAACATAGTTGACAATCACAGTTTACAGTAAAAATCTCATGGCTTGAATACGTTTAACTTAAGAGAGTTTCCAAGATAAATGTGTGTTTAAAGTGTATTTTGAATGAGGTTTTAATTGCAAATTGCCGCGCAACCTCACGGATTACCTATTTTCCAAGGAGAATGCGAGTCTCATAACAGAAAATGTGTAGAAAATTAAAATGTGGAAACCAGCAAATTAAAAATGAATGTGTCTCTAGAAGATATTAAAAATGTAAAACAAAAATACTACTTGGGCGAATCATTGAAATTTTTTCTTGCTGTTACATGATGTGACATATCACAAGGACCTCAATTATTTTTATACATTTTGAGACAAACTGAAAAAAACCAGAAGCGGTACATATGTGCCTTCCACAAGAGATTTATTGGGAGGAATGGTTATCATGATGGGAAGCAGCATCATTAAAGAGGGGTGTTGGGGGGGGAGGGGGGTGGAGATGAGCTCCAAAAGCACTCCATCAAATATCCTTTGAAATGAGGTGAGGGCAACTGCAGGCAGTTCTTAGATCCAAGGAGTTTGGCTTACATTGCTCTTGTCTTACATTCATATTCCATTGTTTAAACAGGATAAAAACTGGATTTCTTGGATGCAGTGAATGTTTCATTTCAGTATTCCATCTGTGACGTATTCTTGCCCTTTGGACTGAAATTCATTCACTTTCCATTCATTGAGGTATTGTACAGCAGTACCCTCTTGTATGAACTGTTCCATTGGTACCTTAATCCTTAGCTTGAGATGAAGCAACGTACAGTAGTGTGCGTGTGTGTGTGCACGCGTGTTTGTGTATATATGTGTATATATACATATATATATATATGTATGTATGTATGAATTGCCTTCCTGTCTACAATGCATCATTGACTTTACATGTATGAGTTTCCATGTAAGTGTTACAGTTTGTAACAAAATATCCAGAATTGGTCTTACTGTGTTGTCATGCACGTTTTTATAATTTCCATAAATTGGCTGTTGTGTTCGTTAGCAAAAGTTTTGCTCTGGGAAACAGGACACACACATTTATGCAAAATTCAGGGGATTTGTGACTTGTGATTCTACTTTGTTATGCAACAGATAGTGTCATTGAATATACTGAATGGAAAGCAGCTTCATTCAAAGACCGCCGACTCTCTGCAGACTACACAGCATTTCATACCTGTAAATTCATTAAACATTTAAAATGACTTGGTGGAACTAACATGTTTCAGCCTGGAATTAATGAGACGAACCACATCCCGGCCATATGGACAGTTGCACTGCCACACTGACCACCACCACCACCCCCCCTGCTGTGAACATTCAGTATGTGTTGTTGGCCAAAACATAGTATTGCACTGGTAGGGGTTGATTGTTTTGTTCTTATAAATTTTTATGTTAAACTTTATTTATGTGGGTGTTTTGTTTTTGAATAAGAAAATACAGTGGTCTGTATGAAATATTAATTAAAAACTCGTGGATGAAGTGTGAATACACATGGTAGGTGGTCTCCATTTCATGAAAATTTTACTTCAGTTACATGGAATAAATTGTAGTTTTGTTGGGACCAAAGGGAATTACTTAAGAGGATTAAATTGTGAAATTGCTTCTCTGTAAAAACGTGCATGACTGTGTGAATATTTTTATGTGTATGTCTTGAAGTGGGATATTGACTTCATACATAGAAGGCAGAACCATTGAAACACAGTCCATTGAATTAAATTTACAATAAAAAATCAAACAAAATTTCATACATACAACTAATGCATATGTTAAGTGAAATAACAGCGGGCATTCGTAATACTGATTGAAACACTTCGACAAAACTGAATGATGGACCAAATATGTGTACTTCACTTCAATAAATGATACCAGAACTTAAGATCTGTTTACAAAAGGTGAAAAATATGTAAAACAGGAAGACATCCATTGCAGATTGTGAAATATCTAACATATTATGTGAAAGTTATACCATACATGAGTCTCATATAGGGAATTGTGCCTCTTGTGTTAATGGGATCAATGAGTAAAGTTTTTAACATTTCAAAATAACCCAACTTGCTGCATAGTATGGGTCCTACCAGTCTGATATTTGCAGTACTGTAATGTAGTTATATTGCTACTATATTCATATCTAAATGAATGAAGTCTACTATCTGTCTGATATAAAAGTGTATATTCACAGTGAAGGACTGCACAGAATCTCTCTAAATTAAACCATTGACGTGTTGGTAGTGGAAATAAAACACACTTGGCTTTTGTCTGCCTTCATTGTTTGTTTTGAACTTCAACTTGAAGATGAAGTGAACTTTATTGCTGATCAGATTTTAAGAATGTATAGAGAAATAGCCTTTATGAGGGGATAATTACAGTTCCAGATCCCCTACTCTGCAAAATTAATTTATTGTCCTCATAATTGAGTAATGTTGATTTCGTGTGTTTCTTACCCATCAAGAATGTAGTGTTTAGATGTTTTGGCTAGTTTGCCAAATTTTACATTAGGTGATTGAGATCCTACTATGGTGCCTTCTGATTCTACATTCTTGCAGCTGTACAATTTCTTATATGTCAGTTTGATCACGATTGAACAGGTTTTGTTTTAAAGCACGGAGTGTGAAATCAAGTGGAAACAAAACCATTTGAAAGAGCAACACGTCTCACTGTGAATGTACTTTGTCAGGTGTATTAGTTTTAAGAATGGGATTATAGAGTTTTATGGGCTGAAAGAAACACAATTTAAATTTTGGGGATACTGGAAAATCTGGAGGCCTGTTATTTTCTACTGGTAATGAAAATGTGTGTATGAATTAAAGAAACCATCTACATGATTTACATGAAACTAGTGACATGTACATAGTAGAAATTACACTGTCTTTTACAAAGAAAACTGTCCAATTTTGTAACTTTGTCATCACAGGCTGTCTAACTCACAAGATGTTTCTTTCAAGTTTCTTCCAGGAATCCCATTCTTAATTGTTCTAAAACTTCTAAAATTATAGTGATAATCAACAATAGTATTAGATATTGGATAATAGACTGTTGCTTAGCTTAAAAATGTTTTTGTTTAACGTATCTTTGTATAATCTTGTAGTATTTCATTTAATTTTATGGGATTATTTTTAAAAGCAGTAATGCCAACTGTTTCTTTATGAACGTTTATGCTGCTGCACTTTCCATATCTGTAGAATCATCAAACTTTTTATTAACTTTATATAAGTGTCTCCTGTGAGGTTTTGGGCTCTCATTTTCAAACTGTTGAAGTGTGTGAATATATGGAACATTCTTTGACATTGCAGTTTTTTTGTCAGGCATTATAATTATGTATATTATGATTAATAATGAAAAAAAACTTAGTTTAAATTTAGTAGGCTAAAGCAAAACAGTTCCACGTTCTTAAACTCTTATATTGTAAGTAGAATTAAAATTCCATGAAAAAGAAAGCAGTTTGAATGGAGGAGGAGTACCGGTAAATATGGTGTATTTTGGATTTGTTATAATCTACCATATTTATGTTTCATAACAGTGATACTGCTTCAATAGGAATCTAGTACAGTATTCCAGCACAGAATCTTCTTGTTTAAAAAACATTAGAAAGTAATTTAGTAAAGTTCTAGTAAGGTTCTTGTAGTTGGCAGGAGAGGTACATTTGTTGATTTAGTATAAATTTAGGAACAGAGTTGAGAGAGAGAGAGAAATGGAATCCAGAAATATTTACAAGTCAGCATACTGTGCCTTTCTTCTGGAAACAAATGCCAAATCCTTGAGCTGTCTCTAACTCACAAGAGGAATATTAACATTCTTTATTATGTATGTACTGTGCATTTTTTCCCCTTCCTCATGATCTGTGACCTTACATAAGGTCATCTTGTATTATAGTACAAGACTGTCATAAATGTACCCCTCATTGTTATGTATTCCATGAAATCTTCGTGAAAACTCACAAGCTTCAAACCATTAATGAAGCATGTTATATGCAAAAATCATTACCAGCTGTCTCTAATTTTTAAAATGTTATTACAGTGACAGACTGAAAAGACTTCATAATGATGACAGCCCTTGAGATACATCTTAATGGAGGGGGGGGAGGAGAGCATTATCTGATCGGGAAATTCACAACCACTGTACATGCATATACAAGCCTAAAGATTGTCAATCATGAATCATTTGATGATTTAAGTTGTGTTACCTGTTGTCACTTTGAAAATAAGAGTGGCGTATTTGCCTTTGTAATCGACAAAAATGCATATGTAATTCTTTCAGAATGAATAGTTTTGCCATCTTGAGTGAAATGGCTGGAACTGTCAAGGCAATATGTCACTCGGAGTTGTGCGGCATTTTGAATTGCTGTTGTAAGTGGAGATGAGTATTCTGGAGCTATGATTCTGCATTAAAGGGGGAATTTGTGAAGAAGTGGATGTAATGTTGCTTTGAATGATGAAGTGTATTTTAGACCGCCCAAGTTATTCATTAGAGCATAATGAACATGGGCGTTTTTACAGTATTAAAGAAATTAAATTTCTGAGCAATGTTCTTGACTTAATTATTGATCAGAGATTTAAATGGAAAAAGGGAGTATTTTTTAGCATACACATGTCAATTTAAGTATTTCTAATGGTGCCGACCATCCACTTTTAGTTTCTTAATGTGTCCAGTGTTGTTATTTTTTAAAATTGAATATTAAAATTTGAAAAATCAAGAAGTACCTTGTATGGATGAAACTGTTATTTATAACTGTGCTTAAGAACAGGTCTTTATTGCTATGATTTTCACATTTGTAGAGTGTTCATTTGAAGATGTGCATAACAGTTACATTGAATGATGTGCTGGTGTGTAGTTGTGCATGCATTTATTCTGATTATTTAAACAGGAAGAACTCTTCAGAACCTGTTCTGACAATTTTTTCATAATAAAAGTTAAAGAATATCAAGTATGTGTACATGACATTTGTCAAAGACAATTGCAAGCCTTCTTAATTTCATGAATCATTCATCAAATGGAATTACTGTCTTGTTTAGGAACCCCATATATACCTTAATATTCCTTCCCCCCACCACAGTTGTTATCAGTAATGTATTTCATCTGTTTCCTTTTTCTCTTTGTCTGTCTGTATATCTCTCTCTCTATCTCTTTCTTTTTCTCTCTCACTCTGTCTTGGTCTTACATTCTCATACATTTATAGTGTGTTGTGTGGTTATTCTCTGGTATCTTTGTCCACCTGTGGAGTCTGAATTGGTATGTTGTGAATTTGGTTTTGTAGTGCCAATAATTTAGCCCTTTCTGTGCTGAATTATTCAAGGAAATTTAAATTACGCCTGTTCTTTCTGTATTGTCATGAAAAGTTATAGTTTCCATTGTTGAGAAGGTGTATGTAATTAGCATATGATCTTTGAAGGGGACAGCAGATATTTCCATTAATTGGCCATTAAGTAATAAATATATTCTGAAGGACAAGGAAGTGGAGTTTTACATAGTATGTCTGGTTTGTAGCATTGAAAGGGTTAAGAATGTCTGGCTGTTGGAAGAGAAAACAGTAACTTTTCTTGGCTCAGCATTTAGACCTTCCCTTTTTCTTCAAATTAAGGGATTCAGATATAAAATGTATGAATTACTGAGACTTTCCATTGTACTTTCTTGTTATATCCTAGTAGCAATTCTTGTAAATGTGGGAAAACAGTGTTCAAGTTTGTAATGAGAATGACAGGCTTTATTTCAACGTCACAGCTCTTATTTCATACCTGTGAATAGCCATAACACAGAGAGGAAGGGTTAACTGTCATCTTTGCAGTTTAAACAGACAAGAGTGTAACTTTATTGGCCACTTGTACTGAGATACAGGGCAGAATCTACAGTACAAGTTTTTGAACAGTTGTAAATATATGTCAAATCTGTATGACCACTGACAGTGTCTCCTGGTATGGCCACATTGCCCATAAAGCGTGCTAACGTTATTTTCGATATTGCTCTTCCCTGATAGTAGATATAACCCAGAATTTTTCATTAACATTTTTATGTACATTGAATTTTGGAAGTGTCTGTGGCAGTTCAGTATTTTTATAATTTGCCTTATTTGTCCAACAGAGCTTTCAAGTATTCATTCATTTGAAAATATCGTGGATTTACATATTGGTTACTTGGTGGAATGATCATTTAGTGGTTGTAAAGAGGCGTACATTGTAAATTGTACATTTCTTATTGCTTCTATAAGAATTTTTGTTTTGTATGTTAAGTATACATTTATTTTGTTTAAACTTCTGTCTGTACGAACCCGTGTTGTTGACTGCATTGTGATGTGTAAGCGACATATACCAACCTTGTCATTTTCTTTGATGCCAGAGTCTGCAACTTCTCCTCCTCATCATATCTTGGAAGCTGTACACAAAATATCTGTGGCCTTAGTAGTTAGGCATACAGAAGCAGATTTTGCTGCTCTAAAATGAACAGTTTATTATGATTCCATTTATATGATATAGAAGATACAGGTAATCTTTCTTCTGTGTGTCACAGATTATTATTATTATTATTATTATTATTATTATTATTATTATTATTATTATTATTATTATTATTATT
>JGI24700J35501_10929979_pt1 | contig 10866 bp, 13 predicted proteins | sample TergutTh196P1_FD_35501 | JGI IMG/M metagenome (IMG submission 35501) | reverse complement strand
CGCTGGTTTTCTCCTTGTTTATTGCTTATTGCTCATGCTACACTTACCTTATGACTATCGAACAAACCATTGAAATACCAGCCAGCCGCCGGGTTTTTCTGGATTTGCCGCCGGAATTGCCTGTTGGCAAGGCGCGGCTTTCCGTTACGCCTGTAGAGGATTTGCCCAAAACAGATATGTCGATTCTATCTTTACGGGGTTCATGCAAAGGGCTTGACACTATGGATGCGTACTTTGCCCGCAAACGAGCGGATAAGGCGCGGGAAGATAGCAAAGATAGTTTAAGTCCAGAGAACATTTAATGGATTATATTTTTGATGCCTGTGCCTTGATTGCCTTTCTTAATGATGAAGCCGGAGCAGATACTGTTGCCAAATTGCTGACTCAAGCAAGAACCGGTACAGATCGCCTTTTTATGAGTAACATTCAGATTCTTGAAGTATACTATGACCGCATTTATGTAAAAAACCGTGAATATGCCGATACCGTTTTGGAATACCTGTATACTTCTCCGGTGATAGTTCTGCCTGAAATTTCTCGTGATGTCATAAGAGAAGCGGGCAGGTTCAAGACTTCTTACTCCATGTCTCTGGCCGACTCCATCCTTTGCGCCACTGTTAAAAGCCTTGGAGCTACGCTCGTAACCAAAGACGATGAACTGAAAGCGCCGGAACAAGCCGGGGAATTTACTGTTCTTTGGCTCAAATAACGGCTGGTAAACCTTTCAACAGCCCAAAGCGCATACATCGAAAAACAAAAAAATGCTGTTGCCCTAGGTTAGCCCCGCCCTTGAAAGCCCCGGCGAGGGTTTTTTGGGAGGGGCTTTCTCCCTGGGCAACCACCCGCTGGGATTCCCCGCAAGCCCCCACAAGGCATTCTCGCCGAGCTTCCCCCCAAGGCCGGCCGGCAAAAGCCGCAATCCGGGGGCTTTTTTCGGAGTTGGGCGAAAAAAACGAAAAAAAGTGCCGGGCGCAAAAAAATTCCGTAACCTCTTGACTTTTTTCACAAATAGTGGCATAATTTAATTATGCGCCATTACAGTCGCCTGCCGTAGGCAGGCCTTTGGGCGGGGCAACTTTGCCGCCAAAAGACAAGCGCAGCTTGCCGGGGTTTAACCGCCGGCGAAACAGGGGTGTAAAACAATGTCCTTTGAACACGCGGGCTTTAGCCCGCAAACAATCAAAAAACTCGTTTGTCCTTATTTTGCAATGGCTTATACCGCCCCTTACATGGAGCTTGCGGACACAAGACACAAGACACAAGACACAAGACACAAGACACAAGACACAAGACACAAGACACAAGACATTATGGGAGCGATCTTCACCTTGTCAAGTACCTGACGGTGTAAATTCACAAATTTTTACTATTTTTCTCTTTACTTTGTGTAAAAGGAGGCGGAATTATACCGTCTTTTTTATATATCCGTTCGTTGAACGGTTAATCGTCCGTCATCCGGCACAGCAGGGGGCGGACAAACATATTTGCAGCAAGTCGGGAGCAATGTGTGCAACCGACTAAGAGGAGAAAGTAGAATATGGAAGGTTTTATAGGTACTCCAGGTTTAATTGCTGGATTAGGTCTTACCGTGGTTGGTTTTTTTCTGAGCAAAGCCGGGACGTGGCAAGTAGGCGTTCCCATGATGGTTTTTGGCATTATTGGCATAGTGGCGAGCGCAAGAAGTCTTTTTGGCGCTTGACATAAAAACACGCAGTGTAAGGAGAAATATGTATGGGCTGGAAATGTCCTGAGTGCAATATGAACCATAATCGCACCGCAAAGTGGATTGTTCACAATGGTCAAAAGGTTACTGGTTTTTGCTCCGAAGAATGTGCGGAGTCTTATCGGGCGAAAAACCCCGATTACGATGCAATGGCGACGGATGCCGCCATTGACAGAAAAATGAGCGGGAAGGGGCTTGCTGGCAAGATACTTGGCGGGATAGGAAAAGCCGCCATGAAGGATATCAATACCTTTTTTGGCAGTAAGTAGCGATAACCTTTCATTTGAACTGTTAAGGAAACGCTGATTAGCGTCGAGTTAATCAGCGTTCCACTAAAACAAAAGGAGATTACAATGGAAAAAGAACAATTTTTCAAAATCAAAAAAACCGTATTAAACGGGTTCACTGTCGATAGAATCGCAAGCTGGGCAATATGGGATTCAACGAATTTAAGAAACACAAAATTCATCGAGGAGGATAAATTTATCCAAAAATTGAACCCGAATATTGTGTTTGTAGCATTAAATTTTGCCGGAATAGATGATGATCATAAAAATGATTCAACATGGGATTCTTGGCAAAATTTTCACAGTGAACGCAGAATGGATAAAAGAATTTATGATGCGTTTTCAGCAACAAAATATGAAGGCGCGTATATGACCGACATAATAAAGTTTAGCGCAACAAACAACGCAAGAACGCTCTGGAATAAAATAAAAACGGGGCAGATAGACATGGAATTTCAATTGAAAATGTTTATCGAAGAAATTAATGCTTTAGGTTCTGACTCTATCGAGTTGTACCTAATGGGCAACGATCCTTTTAAGATATACACAAAATATTTTATGGATCGGCCTGAATTTAAGGATGCAGGAAAAAAAATAAAACTGTATAAAAACACAGGTTCAGCATCGCCTTCCAATACAGGATGGAGCGAAAAACTGAAGACAATTTTAGACCTAAAAAAAACTTGAAGAGGTGGGAACAATGAAAAAGATTTTTGTAATGCTGCTTTGCCTTATCCCGGCATTTGTAATTCCAGCGGTTTTAATGGCAGAAGAACCCATAAACAGGGATTTACCTAATGGGTTTCTTGAAGGAACTGCCGATTTTCGTAATGGTATTTGGTGGCTTCCATTTGGTAATTTGGAGGCTCTTGAAAGGGTTGAAGGTATACTCGATGATTTATATATTTCAGAAGTTTTAACCAGAAATCGTGATTTCAGGGTATTACCAGAACATATAGAGCCATCCATTCGTGGAATTCTTGACAGAGGAAGGGCAAGGGGAATATATGGTCCCAATTCAAATTTTGCTATGATGATTATTACTGATGGGGAATATGGGGTACTCTGGGTTTATTGGAATGATACCACCCCCGCAGTAATTATGGGTGTTGGTCCTGGTTTGCACGAATTACGCAGATATGTTTTCAGGTTAAAATAGGGGCATGATTATGATGAAATGTGACTGGTGCGCAAAACCGATCTTTGGTGATTACAGGCAAGAAGAAGTAACGGGAGGTTATTCCAGGGGCTCCGGAACATTCTGTTCAAACAAATGCGCCGAAGAATGGTTAAGCATAAAAAAACGTGAACATGACGAAAAACTGCATGAACTTAAGCAGCATGATCTGCAGCAGGCCACGCGGCAGGGAGGCATAAATTGCAGCACTTGTTCAAGTTTTAACGTCTGTTGGGAGACCAAAGGCTGGGGGCTTCAGCAGCGCCCGTATTTTACAGGGCTTCCTGCCAACGGCGAATGTTCCATAGCAAGTTTATTCATAAACTATACCAAACAATCCGGCGCGGCAAGAAGTATAGATAATGAAATAATAAAAGCGCGGCAATACAAAAAGGAGCGTGAAGAACAGCAGCGCGGCATAAAAGACGGGTGGCCTGCGGAGCCTATTCTTAAAGAATTTTTGGGCGGCCATACCTTACGGCAGCCGCCGGGAACCACGGCAACTTATGAAATAGATGAGAACAGCGAATTGTTGATTTATCTAACTGGAGGGGATTCAAACTTAAAAGATTACTATGACGGAATCTACCTTGTGGGCAACTACCCTCTTAATACCGCAATAAAAAACATTAAACTGCAAATAGAAGCAATAACCGGCAAAAAAATGACGATTGCCGATTCGGCTCCGGCTGAAAATGCCTATATGGTGGAAAGCCACTATCATTATAATCAATACGGCATTAGTGCGCACGATTATTTTGAAAAATTTGAAGCCGTATTTCCTGTTACTACAGGGAAAGTCAGCATACTGGGAAGACGGAAATTCCAGGATCATACAGACTCCTGCCATACAAGCATTGCCATTTGCTTCAAGCCAAAACCGGAGGTAAAAAAACCCGCGCCCAAAGCCCCTGAACAAACAAAAGCGGAAGCAAAGCCGGCGGAAAAACCGACAGCGAAAAAACCCAGGCCGAAACCGCCGCCGCTTGTAACAATATTCTGCGGCGACTGCGGATCAAAAAACAGTTCCGCCGATAAATTCTGCGGCGATTGCGGCAGCAAACTGGATTAAAGGGGGAGCTGATTGTGAAATGCCAATGGTGCGGAAATATAATTTTTGATAGTTATTGGAGCATAGGCAAAAAAGGGGTTTTCTGCGGGCAAAAATGCATACGGGAATTCAAGGAAAAAACTGGCTACGGTAGGGATGAGGTTTTAGAGAGAATCCAGGCCGAGGCAGCGGAGGCGATGGAGCGTTTAAGGCGGAACAATGAAGAGTTTGCAGAGCAAAGGGCCCGGGGGGACGCGTACATTGCTGCAGAAAAAGAGCGTTTTCGCCCCATTATTGAAGCGCGTTTGGGCCGACAGTTCGACCATGTTGTTAGCCATGAGCGCCTCGGTATATGGGTGGCGGAAGAAGAACTCTTGAAAGAACAAAAAGCGGTAATCGAGGATATGCAAAAATATATTAAGTTTGATATTAAAAGTTTAATAGATTGTCCGCCGGCTGACGCATCTACACCAATATCAGATGTTCCAGGTTATAGGACGTGGAATTTTAAACCCAAATACGGTTCTATCGGCTATTTGGAGCTTTATAATCCGGGCAGTTTTGCGCCCTACGCCGCCGTTTGCTCGCATCTTGGAAAAAGCCCATCTGAAATTCAATGGGAGCATAGAAGCAGTTATTACTATAAGTACAGTTACGATGACAATTTCATATATATGCCGGACGGCAATGTGGCGGATCAACGGCTTGCCATCAAGAAACTTTTTGATCAAGTTAAAAAAGGCGATACCGGTGTTTCCTTTGATGGAACCAAAGATTACAAAACGTGGACAGGCTGTTTTTGGCGAATGGTTGGCTTGATAAAAAAAGAAACGAAAAAGATTGAAGTTGACGTGTCCCAATATATTACGATTATCCCGGTAGACTGGTCGCCCTTCAAACCTTACCGCTTTGACTACACGCCCTGGGACGATTATTTCGCCGGAAAGTCCGCGCCGAAAGCGCCGGAGAAGCCCAAGCCGGAACCCGCCGCCGCCCCAAAAGCGGAGGCAAAGCCGGCGAAAAAACCGAAGCCCAAGCCGCCGCCGCCGCCGATTACAACAATATTCTGCGGCGACTGCGGATCAAAAAACAGCTCTAACGATAAATTCTGCGGCGATTGCGGCGGAAAACTGGATTAAAGGAGATTAACATGAATTGCACAAAATGCGGAACAGCCATTGCAGAAGGCGTTAAATTCTGCCCGGAATGCGGAGCCAAAGCAAACGCCAATTTAAGCTGCTCAGACTGCGGCACAGAGCTTAAAGCTGGGGTAAAATTCTGCCCCGAATGCGGCTTAAAACGCGGCGCAGAAAGCGGCGAAAAGCCCGCACAGGCGGCGGACATGGTTTTAGTCTGCAAGTGCGGGGCAGTACCCAAAGAAGGCAAAAAGTTTTGCCAAAAATGCGGCGAGGATATAAGCAAAACGGGAGTAATGAAACCCAAAGCGGAAATCAGCGCCGCCAATAAAGCTGCCGCTAAAAAAGCGTTTGAAGAGGGCAATAAATATAAACCTTGTTTATTTTCTGAAAAAGATGATCTCGACAACGCGATAATTAAGTACACTGAAGCTATTGAGCTTGATCCGCAATATGTCGATGCATTTTTAGCTAGGGGCAATTCCTACTGTTGGAGGGGTCTTGGCTTAAAAAGTGGTTTCGAAAGTGATAACGATTATGTTCTGGCCATAAGTGATTGCAACAAGGCCATAGAACTGGACCCGGACAAAGCCGAGGCATACTTTGCAAGAGGTGAATGTTACAGAATAACAGAACAAAGTGAGTTGGCAATAAATGATTACAGCAAGGCAATAGAACTGGACCCAAACAGCGATAAACTCGTTCTGTGGTACACTAATAGAGTGTGTATTTACATTGACCTGGGTCAAAAAAACCTGGTAATAAGCGATCTGGAGAAAATTCTAAGTTTAAACCCAAATGACGAATGGGCAAAAGATAGGCTGAGGGCCATTAGGAGGAAAAAATGAGCGAAAACAAAATTGTAATCCCCGCCATTCCGGCGGTCGTGAAGGGAAAAACATTTTCCCCATCGGACATTAAGTGGGTAAAAACGGTAAACGATACCGATACCCATAGCGCGTATTTGCCGCCGGATAATCCTTATGGCAGGCTTATTGAGAACCAGAACGGCATATTTTTTTGCCTGCAATTAAACCCACGGTTTACAGCTTCCTTGAACCGCGTCCCCATAGGAGAGCTTATTCTGCTTTACCAGCGACTGGATGATCACACAAAATGCTTCACCCACTTGGTAACTCCCATTGGAGACAATGTACTGGAAAAAAGCCCACATAGCGAAAAGTCCCCCTGGCCCGGCAGATGGGTAAAAGTAATTGCCATGACCGGCAGTAAAACGGCAAACAGCATACCCGTTGACAAAACCGACTGGCCAAAAGCGGGCTTTACCGGGCAAATGCTTGATTTAAGCTTTATGACTTCCCACGTCAGGAAAATACCCGATGTCGGCCAATTGGCCGATCTGCAAAAAGATATCTACGGCAGATTTCAGCCGCACATGATCACTGTTTCAAAGGAGAAAAAATGAAAACAATGAAAAAGATTTTTGTAATGCTGCTTTGCCTTATCCCGGCATTTGTAACTCCAGCAGTTTTAATGGCAGAAGAACCCATAAACAGGAGTTTACCTAATGGGTTTCGTGAAGGAACTGCAGATTTTCGTAATGGTATTTGGTGGCTTGCATATAATAATTTGGAAGCACTCCAAATGACTGAAAGTATAATCAATAATTTATATATTTCAGAAGTTTTAGCCCGAGGTGATGATTTAAGAGTAGCACCTGAACATACTCATTCCTCTCTTCATGGAATTATGGATAGAGGGAGGTCAAGAGGAATATATGGTCCTAATTCAAATTTCGCTATGATGATTATTACTGATGGTGAGTATGGAATGTTATGGGTTTATTGGAATGATACCACCCCCGCAGTAATTATGGGTCTTGGGCCTGGCGTAAGAGAATTACGCAGATATTTTTTCAGGTTAAAATAGGGGAAAGATGAACGGCGAAATCATCATTCTAACAATACACGGCACAGGCGAAACGCCTGAACACGTAACAGTCCACACGGTTAAATCCGCAAAAGAGGCCCGTCTGTATATTGAAGGCGCAACGGTAGACACAGGGGAAGAGGGCGGCCGCTGGGTCAGGTGCGAGATCATCGAAGAATGGCGCAAATACCCGCTGTGCAGGAAAGACACGCAATTAGAAGACAGATTTACCCGGGAAATACTCGGCCTTGACGGCTGGTCAATGGAAAATTTGTTGCAGGAAACAGAACAAACACTCCTTGTCAAAGCTCTTAAAGGTATGCCCCCGCAAACTCAGAATAAAATCTTCCAAGGTATGTCAACGAAAGCTGCGGCCATGCTCAAGGAAGATATGGAATATATAACGCCGTTTCGCAAATCAGAGCGAAACAAAGCCCAGGAAGAATTGCTGCATCGGATTGAACGCCTTAAGGATAAAGACAGAGTTCCTCCGCCCGCCGCTGAAGCTCAAGCCCTGCAAACGAACGGCAAAATCATCATTATGACCATGCATGGCGAGAGCGAAAGCGCCGACCATGTAACAATCCACAGGGTTCAATCCGCAAGCGATGCCCATCTGTACGTTATAGCCGCAGCGGTAGAAACGGATGAAGAAGGCGGCCCCTGGGTCAACTGCGAGATCATCGATGAATGGCGTAAATATCCGCCGTGCAAAAAAGATACATACATGGAAGCCAGATTTATCCGGGAAGTACTCAGCCTTGACAACCGGTCAATGCAAAAGTGGCTGCGGGAAATAGATTCCGCAAACCTTGTAAAAGCTCTTAAAGGTATGCCCCCACAGGCTCAAGATAAAATCTTTTGCAATATGTCAAAGAGGGCTGCGGATATGCTCAAAGAGGAGATAGAAGCGATGGGGCCAATGCGCAGAACCGAGCGGGGCAAAGCCCTTGAAAAAATAGTGTATCAGCTTGAACGCCTTGTGGATGAAGGCATAGTTATTCCGGTATCCGACCGTGCATAAAGGAGATTAAATGAGCGACAACCTAGAGATAACAATAAATGACCTCACCAAACTGATAGAACAGGAGCCTGAAAATTATTCGGCATACACGGCAAGGGGGGCGGCTTACGGGGTAAAGGGCTGCTATGACCAGGCAATAAGCGACTTTGACAGGGCAATAGAACTAAACTCCCAATACGCCTCGGCGTACTTGGCCAGAGGCATGGCTTATGACAAGAAAAACCAACAGGACAAGGCAATAAGCGATTTTACAAAAGCAATAGAACTTGACCCCCAATACATCTGGGCGTACATGGCCAGAGGCATGGCTTATGACGAGAAAAACCAACAGGACAAAGCAATAAGCGATTTTACCAAAGCAATAGAACTTGACCCCCAATACGTCTCGGCGTACATGGCCAGAGGCATGGCTTATGACAAGAAAAAACAACAGGACAAAGCAATAAGCGATTTTACCAAAGCGATAGAGCTTGACCCGGTAAACAGTGCCGCATACGAAAAAAGAGGCGAAGCTTACCGGATAACAAAACAATACGATGCGGCAATAAGCGACTTTACCAGAACGCTGGAACTTGACCCAGAAAGCAGTTGCGCATACGAAAACAGAGGGGCGGCCTATCGGATGAAGGAGCTAGACGATCTAGCAATAAGTGATTACAATAATGCTATAGAGCTTGACCCAGAAAGCAGTTTTGCTTATACTTGTAGAGGCGCATCTTACTGTATGACGGATCAAGACGATGCGGCAATAAGCGATTTCAGTAAGGCAATAGAACTTAACCCGGCAGGCGGTTATGCCTACGCATCTAGAGGAGCGGCTTATCAGAGGAAAGGGCAAAAAGACATGGCAATAAGCGATCTGGAAAAAGCGATAAATTTAATTCAGAGGGAAATTGCAGAAGGTTACGGCGACGAAGGTTTATTGGCATGGACAAAAGAATGGCTGGAAATAACAAAGACGGACGATTCCAAACCAACTCTGAAAGAATTAGGGCTTTATTTTGAAAAAACCAAAGCGCGAATTCAACAGATAGAAGAAAAAGCATTAAACAGGCTTTTCCCCGGATATGCCGATTATAAAAAGGAATGCGAAAAATTTACGAAAGAACAGGGTTATGAACCCACGGACGAACAAATTGCTCAAAGTCTAGGATGGCCTTTGGAGCGCGTTGTTTCGCTAAAAAAGGGCGTCGAAGATGAATTTAAGAACCGCAAACCAATAACTTCATTGGAGGAACTTGAACCCATGCTTAAAACATTGTCGCCTGAATTGCAAAAAGAATGGAGAGAGTTTTTAAGGGATGATGAAACGTTGCTCAGGAGGAAACTATGGCTGAAGTACTTACGCAGGAAGAAATTGACCAATTATTAACCGCAATTGCCCCAGGCGATGACTTTCCAGATTTTACCATTGAAAAATTTGAAGAATACCTATTAAAACGCAACCATGAAAAGGAAAAACCCTACGGGATTTTTGATAAAAACATTACAATGTGCAGGTATTTTGACGGCGGAAAAAATGAGTCAATTTTGCAGGATATTAAACAAAAAAACGAGGAACAGAAAATGGGAAATATTAAAATCCCCAATACCAATATTACTTTACTGAATTATTCTATCTGCTATAACTGTAAAGCCATATTCAGTTTTAAGGAAATCACCGAATATTACATGAACCCAAAACCAGACGCGCTTTTTAGCAGCAGAGCCAGTCAATATAGAAAGGATACAAGAGTATGCTGCAAAAATTGCAATACATATTTTTTGCCATCCCTGGTTATTGCAGACGGAACCCCCAAAAACGAAGTGCAATTTCTTTGCAGAACGCAAACAATAGAGGCCGTAGAAAAATATTTCCTACAGGAAAACATTCGTGTACTGACTAGAAACAAAGATAATATTGTTCACAAGGGAAACCTGCAAGCCATAAAAAACGATGTTTACTTAAAAAAGTTGCATAAAAAGCCTACTTTAATAACAAACATGATTCAGTATACCCCGTATAACTATATCATGAATTTTATTGAAGGAACAAATGTCAAGAAGGGAGATTTATTGTTCGACCAATGGAGTTAAATGAGATGATGAAAATGACACATTTTGAAAAAGACTATGCCGTAATCTGCGATTGTTCAGATGGCCTTTACCGGGTATCAACAATTGATTTTGATGATTCAGATATGCTTTACCGTACTTATGATTGCCCGTTTGAAAATATTCCCGGTATTTGGGGTTATGTTGACGGTAAGGGCAGGGAAATAATTGCCCCCCAATATATATACGCCCATGGCTTTTCCAAAGGATCAGCTATTGTTGTAAAGGGAAAATGGGAAAGGCGAAAAGAATGGAACGATAAATACTGGACAGATGAACAATTATGGGGTATGATAAATAAAACTGGGAAAGAAATAATTCCCTGTAAATTTGACGAGATAAAATACTTTATGAATCATGGCACAGAAGAAGCTGAATCTTCGGAACAATACGGGGCTTCATCTTATCTAATGGCGCACTTTGGAGGCTGGCAAAACGGCAATTGGGGAGTAATTGATTACAGCGGCAATTGGGTAGTACCGCC
>JGI24700J35501_10929980_pt1 | contig 10867 bp, 11 predicted proteins | sample TergutTh196P1_FD_35501 | JGI IMG/M metagenome (IMG submission 35501) | reverse complement strand
CCAGCGGGCCGCCAGCCTCTTGGCCGAAGCCGGCTTTGGGGAGGGGGGGGGGCGGCTTTCCTTGGAAATCGCCGTGCCTTCAAACTTTACCATGCACGTCGATACAGCGCAAGTGATCGCAGGCCAGCTTGAACGCGCCGGGATAGACGCAAGCATAAGACTAGTCGATTGGGCGACATGGCTTTCCGATGTTTTTCGCGGGCGGCAGTATCAGGCGACAATCATTTCGCTGGACAGCCGCATAGTGTCGCCCCGGGGCTTCCTTTCGCGTTACAGAACAGGCGCGGACGGGAACTTCATCAATTTTAGCAACGCGGATTTTGACGCGCTCTACGATGCCGCAGTCGCCGAGCTTGATGACGCACGACGCGCCTATTTGTACAGAGAGGCCGGGCGCGTCCTTGTGGAAAATGCCGCGAGCGTTTTTATACAAGATATTTTTGCGCTTAACGCCTTTCGCGCCGGCAGCTTCGGCGGAGTTCTGGATTACCCCTTGCACATAATCGACTTTGCCGCGATGTACGAAGTGCAAAGATGAGGGGGGATGGAAGTGCCGAATGACAAAGTTCCGACAGCCGGCGAGCTAAAAGACGCGATAAAAAAAGCGGTAACAAATGCCGTGCGCGATTTGTTTAAGATAGAAGAAGACTTTTACTTTTTGGTTTTGTTCACATCGGGGGAGGCGCACCCGCCGGCACTGTCGGCAGGTTCGGTCGAGGGATTGGAGCGTGTTGTGAAAAAATATGTCGAGGAATACGGCCACGATCCTGACGAGCCTAATTTGAAAGCCGATCTAAAATGGTCATTCGCCGATTCGCCCTATGACTGTTGGGAGTATGAAAAATACTTTGCGGAAGTGCAGGCCTTATTCGATTTACGGCCGCAGATTGACGAGTTTATCGACATAACGACAAAGGACAAGGCCAGGGAAGAAGAGCTTTCCCGGAAATGGGCTGAAGAATACGACCTGCGCCTGGGGGCGATGGTGCAGGCTCTGGCCGAGCTTGACGCGGAAGATGTTTTTGAACGGAAAACGAAGAGAAAGCACCTGTTTTTGAACGTCGCCCCGGAACATTTGAACGTAAGGCGCACCGCGCTTTTGTTAAACGCCGGGGAAGCGTTAAAACAGGCAATAGAAGACGATGCTTTAGAGCCGGACGACGTTGAATGAACGGCGTTAAATGAAGGAAAGCAGTTTTGGAATTTGTGCTAAAAAGAGTTTGCACCGCTTTTGTTACAATGTTTCTGGTTTCCGTATTTTGCTTTTTTGCCTTCAGCGTTATCCGAGGCGACCCCGCCAGCGTTTTAGCCGGCACAGATGCCACCGCCGAGCAAATCGCCGCGTTACGCGCTGAAATGGGGCTAGACGGCAATATTTTCCTGCGTTACGCGCAATGGCTGGGGCGTTTTTTTTCCGGCAACCTCGGCTATTCCCTGCGCTTCCTTGGCCAGCCCATAACCCCGATGATACTACAGCGGCTCCCCGTTACTTTTTCGCTTGCCGGCCTTGCTCTGTTTCTTACCGTCGTCATTTCCTTCCCGGTTTCCCTGTGGGCGGCACGGCGCGAAGGGGGCATTGTTGACCGCGCCGTCAGCGTATTTACAGCCGCCGGAATCGGCATACCGGGTTTTTTCTTGGGACTTATTTTTATCTGGATATTCGGCCTGTGGGCGCGGCTTTTTATCCCCGGCGTGTTCATAAGCGCGGGGGAAAGTTTGTCGGGCTTTATACGCAGCCTTTTTTTTCCGGCACTGGCAATAGCGATACCGAACTCGGCAATTATGGTAAAATTTTTGCGAGCCTCCCTGCTTAAAGAGCTTGAAAGCGATTATGCCCGCACGGCAAGAAGCAAGGGGGCGGGTTATTTTTTCATATTGCGCCGCCATGTTTTGCGTAACGCGCTCGTGCCGGCGGTTACCGTGCTGGCGATGATTGTCGCGGAAACTTTTTCCGGCAGTATTATAATCGAGCAGGTTTTTACGATACACGGCGTGGGAATGCTTTTAATCGCGGCAATTTCCTCGCGCGATTACCCCGTCGTTCAAACCCTTGTCGTGTATATCGCCTTTATCGTTATCCTTGCCAATACGCTTGCCGATATTGCGATACAGATAATCGACCCCAGAATAAGGCTCGAAAAACATGACGACTAAGGCATTTTGGAAAGCCTGGATAAAAAGGCTTAATATCGAATTAAAAATCGGCCTTGTTTTAAGTTTTTTCATTACCGCCCTGTCGCTTGCAAGTTTTTTTTGGACACCCTTCGATTACAACCTTATAGACCACCAGGCGCGGTTTCTTTCGCCTAACGCCCGCAACATATTGGGAACGGATAACTTTGGCCGGGATGTGTTTTCCAGAATAATGGTCGGCGGCAGACACACCTTGCTTTTGGCCTTTGCCACAGTCGCGGCGGCGGCGGCGGCGGGAACCCTGCTTGGGCTTTTTGCGGGCTTTGCCGGCGGGCTAAAGGGCGAGGTAATTATGCGTATAATGGATGCCATAAACTCCTTTCCCGGAATCCTCCTTGCCCTTGTAATGGTCGCCCTTTTGGACAACAGTATGTTTACACTGTTTACCGCCTTGGTAATTTTGTTTATCCCAAGTTACACCCGCGTTATGCGATCCGGGACACTGCAATATAAAAAGTCGGGCTTTGTTCTTGCGCAAAGGGTTTTGGGGGCAAGCCCCGGCAGAATTATTTTCATACACATTTTGCCCAACCTTAAAGGCCAGCTTTTGTCCGCATCGGTAATAGGCCTTTCCAATGCCATACTTGCCGAATCCGCCATGAGCTACCTTGGCCTGGGCGTTCAGCCGCCTGCGCCTTCTTGGGGGAGAATGCTGTCGGAGTCGCAAAATTTTTTCTTTTCCGCGCCTTGGAGCGCCGCCTTTCCCGGAGTTTTTATCATGCTTACGGTAATCGCTTTTCACTGCATGGGCGAGGGACTGCGCCGCCAAGGAGAACCCCATGCCGATTGAGCCGCTTGAAACGCCGTTACTCGAAGCGCGAAACTTGACAATAGCGATAAAAAAAGACGGCAAGCATTTGAACGTTTTGCGCGGCGTAAACTTTGAAATCGGGCGCGGCGAAATTGTAGGGCTGGCCGGGGAATCGGGCTGCGGAAAAACGATTAGCGCGCTTTCCGTCATGGGGCTTTTGCCGAAAAACATAAGGGTAAGCGACGGCGAAATTGTGCTAAACGAAGAATCTCGGCGGATTGTGTTGAATGGTCAAAGCGAAAAAGAAATGCGAAAAATCCGGGGGAAGGAAATTTCCATGATTTTTCAGGAAGCAAGACAGTCCCTTAACCCGCTTGTCAAGGTAGGTTTGCAGATAACGGAAACGCTCGAACTGCACGGCGTTACCGATAAAAAGGAAAGACGGCTTGCAGCCCTGGCCGAGCTTGAAAAACTGGGATTTTCCGACTGCGAAAGGGTTTACAATTCATACCCGCACGAGCTTTCCGGGGGGATGTGCCAGCGCGTGATGATTGCGATAGCGTCGATTTGCCGGCCGAAACTTTTAATCGCCGACGAGCCTACGACATCGCTTGACAAGAAAAACCACGATCAGATTATATCTTTGCTTGGGGAGATCAAGCGCAATTTTGGCACGGCCGTTTTTTTTATATCGCACGATCTTTCCGTTATGCGAAGTTTTTGCCAGCGCATACTTGTCATGTATGCCGGCAGGATTGTCGAAGAAGGCGCGTCGGAAAAAATTTTTACCCAGCCCTTTCACCCATACACAAAGGGGCTTTTGGGCGCAATCCCAAGCGGGCATCTGCGGGGCAGGCCTCTTGCGAACATTCCCGGAAGGATTCCTTCTATAACAAGCCAGATCGAACACTGCCCCTTTGCCCCCCGGTGTCCGCATTTTTTTCCCGCCTGCTTGACCGGCTTTCCCCCCGCCGAAGACTTGGGCGACGGGCACAAAGCCAGTTGTTTCTTGGCAAAGGCGGCGCGTAGTGGCTGATCTGTTTTCACCTAACGGCAAGCCCCTTTCGCTGTTAAGCGCGCGCAATGTTTCCAGCGCGTACAGCGGGAAAAGATACGGCCTTTTTGGGAAAAAAACAACCAAAAAAGTTCTGGATAAAACCTCTCTAGAGCTTGCGCCGGGGGAAATCATGGGGCTTACGGGGGAGTCCGGCTGCGGCAAGACGACATTCGCGCACTGCATTTTGGGGCTTGTCGATTACGAAGGGGAAATTTACATTGAAGGCGAAAAACAGATGACAAAGCGACACTCGCCGTTGCCGTCGGCAAGATTGCCGTTGGCCAGGCAGGTTCAGCTTGTTTTTCAGGAAAGCGGGGCATCGCTTAACCCGGTCAAAAAAATCGGCTGGCTGTTGGAAGAGCCGCTGGCGATACACGGCATAGGCGATGCAAAAGAGCGCGGCCGGCAAGTCGATGAAATGCTGGAAAGCGTAGGCCTTGACCCTTCGTACAAAACAAGGGGCGTGAACGAACTTTCCGGCGGGCAGAAACAGCGTGTGTGCATAGGCCGGGCCTTGATCCTAAAACCGAAACTCCTTATCGCCGACGAAGCGATAAGCTCCCTTGACGTTTCCGTGGCGGCGCAAATCCTAAACCTTCTGCGCGAGCTTCACGAAAAGCTCGGCTTGGGGCTTTTGTTTATTTCGCATAACAAAGATGCCGTGGATTATTTGTGCGACCGTGTCGCAGTAATGAAGGCCGGGAAAATTGTCGATGCCGGCTAAGGGCGCTACAAAGTAGCCAGCCGTAAAAATAAAAACAGCAAAACATTAACCGCAATAATGGCCAGGCTTGCAATCCTTCCGATTGTTTCATGGCCGTACACGCGATGCAGTATTATAAAAGCCGCCACGCTCAGTACAGCCGCTGTGATCCCCAAAACAACGTAAAGCTGGGAGAGCATTCTTTCCCGCCCTCTGATTGTAGCACCAAGATACACGCCGTGGGCAACGATAAGAGCGCCGAAAAAAATCGATATTACATAAACGTTAAAATCTTGCCTTTGCAAAAACCTTATCTCGCGCAGGGCGACATTCGCAATAGCCGGAAGCGCCGAGTTAAACAGAATGCCGCCGGCGATAAGGCCGGGCGGTCCCCAGCGCACGCTCGCCAAGCCAAAATTGGAAACAACGCCGTACTTCCATAATAGAAACAAAAACGCGCCGGCTGCAATTTCTAAAAATATTTTTACCCCAAAAACCATAACCCCCCCGGCGGCCTACTGGCACGAGCCTTTCAAAAAAGCGGCAAACTTTGCATCTGATTCATGCATAATTCCTTTTTCATTGATTTTACAGCACCATTTTACGCAGGCCCAATTGGGAGGAAATCCGCCTGCGCTTAGATCGTATTGAATGGCAGTGCCGTCGGCAATTAAGTTATCTATTGCCCCATCTTCGCCGACATCATCAGAATATATACTAACGCTCATGCCTTCGTAAAACCTGTGAATGTTCCCGCCGGAATCTGCTTTGCAGTCCCCTTTTGACAAAAGCACAATATCCGGCGTGACCATTTCGTTAAAGTCTACATATATTCGCGCTTTGTCTTTTACATAACGCTTTAACAAGATGCCTTCGCCGACAGCATTCGCGCCTTCCATTATTAAAAAGCGGGCATTTTCTATTAGCGGCGAATAATCAACGCCGGGGAAAAGCAACGCCGCTTTAGCCGGAACGCGACTTCCAAAAGGCGCTTCTTCCAAATCGACAAACTGCACGCCCAAGTATTCGCCGGACGAATTTTGGACGACAAAGTGCGGGCGGTAAGCGCCCCCCGGCGGGCTTTTCCGTTTGCCGTCGTAAAACAAAACTTCGACATCAATAATTTCTTCCATAATAGGGTGATTGTAACTTGTCTAACGCAGGCCTGTCAACGGGTGTGCGCAAAGGGTATTGACAGCCGGCGGGGGCTGTGATAAAATGTTTCCATTACTAAGAAAATCACCGAAGGAGATTAACATGAAGCCTTTTATTGGCATTACCACCGGTTTTACAGGCGAGGACTCGCTGACTCGCATCGCTTTGCGCGAGGCTTACAGCAACGAAGTTCGGCGTGCTGGCGGAACGCCGGTGCTTCTTCCCCTTGACATAAAACAAGAGGATGTCGAAGAATACACCGCCCGGCTCGACGGGATTCTGTTTTCCGGCGGCGGCGATCTGTCGCCTCATTTTTTCAACGAAGACCCGGTGCGGGAACTGCACAGCTTTTCCTCCAGCCGCGACAACACAGAGCTTGCATTGATAAAACAGGCGCGGCTTTCGCGTATCCCGGTTTTTGGAATTTGCAGGGGCTGTCAGCTTATAAATGTCGCCTTGGGCGGCTCGCTTATTCAGGACATTCCCAGTCAAATGCCGCAGGCTATCGGCCACAATCCAAAGGAAATCCAGTATCACGAGCCGTATCACAGCGTGAGCATTTTGCCCGGAAAATCCTTAATTGCCGGCATAGTAGGGCAGGGGAGTTTGCGAACCAATTCCTTTCATCATCAAGCGGTGAAGCAGTTGGCGCCGGCTTTGCGTGTAACGGCGCAAACATCGGATGGCATTGTCGAGGCTTTCGAGGGCGAGGACCCGGCCTGGTATGTAAACTGCGTGCAGTTCCACCCGGAAATGATGTGCGAAAAATATCCGGAGTTCCGAGGCTTTTTTTCGGATTTTGTCAAAGCCGCAAGCTCAGCTTGTAAAAGCTCAGCTTGCAAAAGCTCGGCTTGAAAGGCCGCTGGAAAATCTCAAAATCCTCATTTTTTGGGCTTGATCTTTTTCCCCAAAAAGTGTATAACGAATCTAGCGAGCAAGCGATTTTTCAGCATTTTTTAGTTGCAGCCGCATGGCGGGCTGTTCAATATGAAGGAGAAATAGCAGTATGACAAAAAAGAAATGTTTTTTAACAAGGCCGTCCCTAAAGGCGGCGCTCGGGGCGGCATTGGTTCTGTCAATGGCGCTGTTTTTTACCGGCTGCGGCGGGCAGGCGGAGGCCAGAACGGACACTCTGATTGTCGGCGTTCCCAGTTTGCCGGTTCAGCTTGATCCCACTTTGGCAAACGACATTGCTTCGGCCAGGGTGAACTCTCACATTTACAACACTTTGGTTTATGTAGACTACGACATGATTCCAAGACCCAGTCTTGCGACAAGCTGGGAATGGGTTGACCCGGATCACCCCACTCAGCTTAGGGTTTTCTTGCGGGAGGGTGTCTTGTTCCACAACGGGGATGTGCTTACTGCAAGCGATGTCGCTTTCTCTCTGAACAGGGCTTCGACTTCGCCGGCTATCGCCAGCACTGCGGGCATGATTTCATACGCGACTGTGGTGAACGATCACGAGGTGTTGATCACGCTGGATCATCCTTTTGTGCCCTTTGTTACTTTTTTGGGGCACACGGCGCAATCGATTTTTAGCGAGCGGGCTGTTACCGAAATGGGGGACGCTCACAGCCAGAATCCGGTGGGCACGGGGCCTTTTAGGTTGGTCAACGTTGTTGCCGGCGACCATGTGGAGCTTGCCCGCTGGGAGCATTTCTGGGACACGCCGGCGCTTGTCGAAACCTTGATTGTCCGCTTTCTGCCTGATGCCGCGACCCGGCTTATCGCGCTTGAAACGGGCGAGATTGACATAATGATTACGGTTCCGCCGGCGGATTTGGCACGCGTGCAAAATCATGCGGAGTTGACTTTGCATAACGAGATGGCTGTCGGGACTCATTACATCGCTTTTAACACTTCGCGCCCGCCGTTCAACGACATTCGCCTGCGCCACGCGGTGCAATACGCGCTGAATGTGGAGATGATGGTGGGGGCGGCCTTCATGGGCGCTATGCCGCGCACGACAGGGCCGATCAATTCCACGATTTGGGCCTCGGCGGCGGACAGGCTTGAGCCTTTCCCATTTAACCAAGACAGGGCGAGGGAGCTTTTGGCGGAAGCCGGGGTGCCCGACGGGTTCTCCACGACGTTTTTTACAAACCAAGGGAACGCCCCGAATATGGATGTCGCGGAAATTACGCAAAATATGCTGGGGGCTGTGGGGATTGACGTTTCGGTGCAGATTTTGGAATGGGCGACTTTCTTGGGCGCCTCCAACAATGGCGAGCCGGACATGATCGTCATTAGCTGGAATCCCACGACTGGCGACCCGGATCAGGGGTTGTTTCCCACGTTCCACAGTTCCACGCACGGGGCGGGCGGCAACCGCGCTTTCTTTAGCAACCCGGAGGTGGACGCTCTGCTTCAAGCCGGAAGGATGGCGACCGACCCTGTGGAGCGGGCGAATATTTACTATCAAATTCAACAGATAATCCGCGACGAGTCGCCGTGGGTTTTCCTTGCGGCGGCCACGGAGGCTGTCGGTGTAAGAAACAATGTCCAGGGTTTCAGGGTGGCTCCCAACTTGCGCCACAAGTTCTGGACGCTTTCTCTTAACTGATTGATGTGTGCCTAGTGGCTGGCCCCCTTGCGGGGCTAGCCGCTTGCCGGCAGCTTGCAATCGGACAATTTTAACAAATGTCCTCAAAGCGGATGCCTTCGCCTGAGGGGATGAACTGTTTGGCCGTTTTCCCGGCGACCAAATCCTCGAAGCTGGGCGCAAGGCCTGGGCGCAGGATTTTTTCCGTTCTGTAAACCGCAAAGTCGCTTTTTTGTATGACCTGCCCGGCTTCAATGTCGCGCAGGGCGTGTATCGAGCGGTTGGTTCGCAGGTAGTTTTCTTTTTCCGAGGGGGCTAGCGTTTTAACGCCGTCGCCGAGTATTTTTTCGATAAATTCCCCGCCGTGTTTTTCGCATAACGCTTCGATTGTTTTTTCTGCCCCGGTAGCCGCCGCTCGCACTGCGGCGGTCATTTGCGAAAATTCCTTTGGGGGCAGGGCTATTGGATCGTCGAGGCCGTCGTCGCTTCTTGAAAGGCAAAAATGTTTTTCGATAACGGCCGCGCCGGCACAAACCGAAAGCACGGGGATGAGCTGCGGGTCAAGGCTGTGGTCGCTCACTCCCACGGGGACTCCGAAAACGGCCGACAGGCTTTGCAAAAGCCGCAGGTTGTAGTCGGCCTCGGGCGCGGGGTAGGCGGTTACGCAATGCAAAAGGCACAACGGCGGTTTTAGTATGTCAAGCGCGGCTTCAATGTCGGCAAGCCGGGAAACGCCTGCTGACAGAAGCACGGGCAGTTCCCACCGGGAAATTTCTTGCAGGAGGCTTGTGTAGTTTAGCTCTGGCGATGCGATTTTTACGGCTTTGGGCTGTAGTTCGCGCAAAAGGCGCGCGCTTTTGTGCCCGAAGGGGGTGCAAAGGAACAAAAGGCCGGCGGCCTCGACGTTTTCCTTGAGCTTTTGGTAAAAATCGGCGGGGGCTTCCAGCGCCTTGAACCTGTCGTAAAGGGGGATTTTGCCCCCTGGCAGAAGCACTTCGCCGGTTGCCTTGTGCAGTATCTCGTCTGCAAAAACCCACTGGAACTTGATGCAGTCCGCCCCGGATTCTGCGGCGGCGGCGATCATCTCCCGCGCCTTGCCTAAATCGCCTGCGTGGGCGGTTCCAAGTTCCGCAATTACAAGCGGGTTTTGCGGGGAAAACTCCCGGCCGTCGATAAAAAAACTCTTTGCCATGTTTCCAGTATGGCACATCGCGGCGGTTTTGTATATCGGACTTGTCCGCTCACGACAAACGCAAGAATGCTCGAGGCTCTGAAAATTTACTCCCGATTAAACTCACACAAAGGCACGAAGGCACAAAGGCACAAAGTTAAGAAAGGAAAAAAACGCCGCTTTATCATACTTTATACCTTTTTGTGCTTTATTGAGGCAAGAATAAAGACGCAGAACTATGATAATCCTGCCTAACCTTTGTGCCTTCGTGTCGCGAACCGTAGGTTCGATGTGCCTTTGTGTGAGATATTTCCGAGGCTTGAGTATTCATGCGTTTGATTTGTCCGCTACAGTTGCGCGTATTTTATGCAGTCTTTTTGCACCCAAAACGAATCCGACTGGCGCATTCCTTCGTTTCGTTCAAAGAGCGCAAGCTCAAAGTCGTTTTCTTTTAAGATGTGCTCTATTTTGTCGTATAAATTCCAATGGCCGGGAAAATTAACTTCGCCATGTTCCGCTTCCAATTGAATGCAATTTACATCTTTCAGCCTTTTGCCAAAACCTTCCAAAACTTCATAAGTGGCTCCTTCGACATCAATTTTTAGAAAATCAATTTTTCCCACGGAATGAGCTTCCATGAAACCATCCATTCGTATAGCTTGAACCTTGACTTCCTGCGTCTTGTGCCCCATAGCGTGAATCGATGACCAGCCGGTATCCCTGTAATCCAAGGGAAGTATGTTAAATGCAATTTCCCTGTTTTCGTTGAATACGGCATTATGATATGCGTTAAAAGAATGTATTTGGGTTACCGCCTTGAAAATATCCGGATGAGCCTCAAACACATACACATCCTTGGGTGCAAGCCCAAAGGCTTCCCTTAAAAAATCCGCATCTTGGGCAAAATTTGCGCCAATTTCAAAGACATTTTTTACGTTTATGTTTGTCCAGGTTTTTACAAGGTTTACATAGGGATACAGCTTGTAGCTAAAACCGCCGGCCGGATTATACCCCTTGTACTTCCGGCGGCGAAGGGACTTGTATTTTATTAGAGGGGCTATCTTTTTTGACCATAAAGGCGGTGTCAAGCCCAAGATGAGTTTTTTTAGAAAATTCATTTTAGCCCCCTGTTATGGCGCATAACAGCATGGGTTGACAGAAAACCGCAAAAAAATACTGCCGGCGATTTTACACACAAGGCATTTTTTTTGCAAAAACTTATCGAGAATGCTGTTTTTATTATGAAAATCGCTAGATTATAATAACGAAAACTGAATCCGCACGGGGGGGGG
>JGI24700J35501_10929981_pt1 | contig 10872 bp, 7 predicted proteins | sample TergutTh196P1_FD_35501 | JGI IMG/M metagenome (IMG submission 35501) | reverse complement strand
GGTCGATAAGCTGCTGCAGTTTATTTTGCAAAAATTTTACTTCTGCTGTCTCGGGGTCGTGTTTTGCCCCAAGCACGGCGTTTACAAATTTTACTAGCTCTTTCGAATCCGCTTCCAGCAGTCGGATTAACTCATCGTGCGTTACTAGCCTTTTTCTTTTGCCGTTTGGCATTTTTTGCACCTCTTGTTCATATCAGCGGAAATCTACTTTCATTATATTACAACGCTTGCCAAAAGTCAAATTTTAAAAATGGCAGAACCCCTCAATTTCGCATCTTAAAAACCCGTTATCGAAAATTTATCTAAATTCAACTAAAAATGGCGGATTTTAAGGGGAAAATTTATGTAATTTTGCCTAAAATATTCGAAACACTGCGAAATATTTTGAAAACCAAAAATATTTTTGTGCAATTCTGCCAAAAAAATACCCAGTACAGCCCGATAATTTTTCTTGAGCTGCCTTGACTTAATTTCTGTATGTGTTATAACAATAGTTGTGGGTAAATTTGAAAGGGGTAGTGAAAATTGAAATATGTATTGCTAGTGTTGTTGCTGGTCTTTTCAGCCTGTGCAACGGCGAGCGGTATGGGCGATGATTTTATAGCTAGACGTGAAATAACTGTAGTTTCTCGTGAACCTGGCTCGGGTACTCGGGGGGCGTTTATACAAATGCTAGGTATAGAGGTTGTGGACGGCGAAAGTATAAGAGATACGACCAGCATAAGGTCGGAGGTTGCAAATAGCACAAATATGGTTATTACCTCCGTAACAAATAACCCTTATGCAATCGGGTATATATCTCTCGGCACTTTAACAAACGCTGTAAAATCATTAAGCATAGAGGGCGTTTCGGCAAATGCCCAAACCGTAACAGACGGTTTGTACCCCATATTCCGTGCCTTTGAATTGGTGGTTACAGACAATTTAAGTCCACTGGCACTAGATTTCATCGATTTCATTCTATCGGAGACGGGACAGAATTTTGCAATAGAGCGAGGTTATGTCCCTGTTGGAGGTGCGGTTACTTACGTTCCAAGCGAACAGCAAGGTACGTTAGTCGTTATGGGTTCGACCTCTGTAGCTCCGCTTATGGGACAGATTGCCGAGGCCTATGAAGCCATACATCCAAATGTTACAATACAATTGCAGATAAGCGGTTCAAGTGCCGGAATACAGGCGGCAATCAACGGTACAGCTGACATCGGGATGACCTCGCGGCCTCTTACAGAGACAGAGTTAGAGCAGCTATCCGCATTTTACATAGCCTTCGATGCCTTAGTAATAATAACGCACCCATACAATCCGCTAAACGATATTTCAAGAGAGCAAATAAGGCAAATCTTCATAGGCGAAATTACCCACTGGCATGAACTTATCGACTAAAAGCACAAACCAGCCCCTCTAAAAAATAACAATAAGTTTTTGGAAAAACAAAAAGGTGCGGGTCTGGGGGGTGTGCCCAGCGGCAAGACGGTCTTGTGTCAGGTGTGGGGCAGAGTCCCACGATTTTAGTTGTTTTGTTAAGGAGAAAAATATTTTTGCGAAATGTAAAAGATAGATTGAGAGCCTGGGATTTTAAGGAAATTTTGGCAGTTTGGGTGTTTAGGATTTGTGCCTGTGGCTCAATAGCGGCAATAGCGTTGATTTGCCTGTTCCTATTCTTGGGCGGCGGACCTGCTATAATCGAGATAGGTCTAACAAACTTCCTATTTGGCAGGAGTTGGGCTCCCTTGAATATTCCAGCCGAGTTTGGCGTTTTGCCGATGATTGCAGGCAGTGTTTATATTACCGTTGGAGCAGTGATTATCGGCGTTCCGATCGGTATCTTTACTGCCGTATTTTTAGCGTTTATGTGCCCAAAAAAATTACATAAACTCCTAAAACCGATAATAAATTTGCTGGCGGGCATACCGTCCGTGGTTTACGGTTTTTTTGGCATGAGAGCAATTGTCCCAGTCATACGTAATATTTCACTTGCATTGACTGATGGCGGCAGCGGTGCGTCTATCCTGTCTGCCTCTGTGCTGTTGGGGATAATGATTTTGCCGACCATTATCGCAATATCGGAAAGCTCCATTCGAGCGATTTCCAAAGAATATTACGAGGGTGCGTTGGCGTTGGGAGCAAGCCATGTTAGGAGTGTATTTTTTGTGGTAGTCCCAGCGGCAAAATCAGGGATTTTGGCATCGGTTGTATTGGGGATAGGTCGCGCAGTGGGCGAAACTATGGCGGTTGTCATGGTGGCGGGCAACCAAGCGATGATACCTATTTTCCCCGAAGGGATTTTTAGGGGCGGTCGTTCGCTCACTGCCAACATTGTACTGGAGATGGCATATGCTACCGATTTACACAGAGATGCATTAATTGCCACGGCAATCGTCCTCTTCTGCTTCATTTTCCTAATAAACATCATATTTACATTTCTGGTACGAAAGGACAAGAACTAAAACCGTGGGGCTCTGCCCCACACCTGGCACAAGACCGTCTTGCCGCTGGGGGCGCGCCCCCAGACACTCTCATTTTTTTATAAGGAGGATGGATAGTGATGAAACTAACAAAATTTATTGACAGGGCATTGCTTGTCTTGACTTGGCTATTTGCAGGGCTTACGATAGCGGTGTTGGCGTATATAATATTCCATATTGTAATAAATGGAGTGCCTCATTTACGATTATCATTGTTTGAAATTAGGCATACGAGTGCCAATGTTTCCATGTTGCCCTCTATTGTATCGACTTTATTCATGGTAATTTTAACATTGATTTTTGCCGTACCGCTAGGGATTTTCACAAGCATATTTTTAGTGGAATACATGAAAAAGGGAAGCCGATTTGTAAACGTGGTAAGGTCGGCGGCGGAGTTACTTTCTGGCATACCGTCCATAGTTTACGGGCTTTTCGGCTTATTATTCTTTGTAGAATTTTTGGGGCTTGGGTTATCGCTATTATCAGGCTCGCTGACATTATCGATAATGATTTTACCTCTAGTTATACGAACGACCGAAGAGGCATTAAAATCCGTACCAGACGGCTACCGAGAGGGTTCATTCGCTTTGGGTGCGGGCAAATTACGAACGATATTTGTAATTATTCTCCCCTCCGCCATACCTGGGATATTTGCGGGCGTTATTTTGGCAGTTGGACGTATAATCGGCGAATCGGCAGCACTAATCTTTACAGCTGGCACTTTTGCACAGATTCCCGACAACATTCTACAATCTGTCCGCACATTGGCGGTACATATGTGGGTACTTTCAGGCGAAGGCCATCACATAAACGAAGCCTACGCAACCGCCGTAGCTCTACTAGCTGTAATCTTCCTAATCAACGCCCTCTCCACACTAGCAGCCAAAAAAATATTTAGCATCGCGTAGGCTTTCTCATCAAGACAGTAGTATCCGCCTGCGAATCGGAGAATTTAAATGTTGTGTCCGAGCGGCTTTGTTGAGCACAGCTCAAAAATGCCGCTCCCAATCTTTTGGCAAATGCCATAATATAACAAACTCGTCTGATACCGCCGCACAGATTGCAATATAAAAAAAGCACAGCCATCTAATTTAAAATAACAAACGAGCGGGTCTGGGGGCGCGCCCCCAGCGGGGTGTGGGGCAGAGCCCCACGGTTTTAATCTTTTGATTTTGGAGGTAAAAATGTTGAAATGTAAGTTTGATGTTAAAGGGTTGGACTTGTATTATTCGGATTTTCAAGCGTTGAAAAAAGTGGATTTGGAAATGAGCGAAAATGAAATAATGGCGTTCATAGGGCCTTCGGGCTGCGGGAAATCTACCTTTTTGCGTACGCTTAATCGAATGAATGATATAGTCGAAGGCTGTCGAATCGAGGGCAAAATATTGTTGGACGGTAAAGATATTTATGCCAAAAATGTCGATGTGAATCAGTTGAGAAAACGAGTCGGCATGGTCTTCCAAAAACCGAACCCCTTTCCGCAAAGTGTATACGATAACATAGCATATGGCCCGATAACCCATGGAATACGCAAAAAAACTGACCTAGACGAGATTGTCGAAAAAGCACTAAAAGATGCGGCAATTTGGGAAGAAGTAAAAGATAGGTTAAGAAAATCCGCACTAGGATTATCGGGAGGGCAACAACAACGATTATGCATCGCCCGAGCATTGGCTGTTGAGCCTGAAATTTTGCTGATGGATGAGCCCACCAGTGCATTAGATCCCGTCTCTACGGGAACAATCGAAGATTTGATGGTAGAATTACGTGAAAAATACACGATAATAATCGTTACGCACAATATGCAGCAAGCCACTCGCATATCCGACAAAACGGCCTTCTTCCTAATGGGCGAAGTAATCGAATACGGCAAAACAATCGACATTTTCTCCAACCCCAAACACAAGAGAACAGAAAACTACATAACAGGCCGCTTCGGGTAGACCGTGGGGGCTTTGCCCCCACACCCCCACCAGGGCGCGCCCTGGACTGCTCGTTCGCTATTTGGTGGCTCTCGATTCTAGCCCAACTGCTACAAATTTGTAGCATCGCACGGGAATCCATCAAAAAAATCACTACAAATTTGTAGCATAGTACGGGAATCCATCAAAGAATCCTAACGAACGAAGGGGGTCAAGGGGGCTTGTCCCCTTGCGGGGTGTGGGGCAGAGCCCCACGGTTCTGTGTTTTCGGCGGCGTTTTTGTATAAGGAAAGTAGCTCGGAGCGGCGAGATTCTAGTTTTTCTATGATTTTTGCATTGGGCTTGGTTTCGGGGTGTTTTGGTATAAAAATTGTGCAGCAATCCTCGTAAGGCCTTATGGAAATGTCGTAAGTGCCGATTTCCATCGCAATGTCCGTTATCTGTAATTTGTCCATGGCTGCAAGAGGGCGTATTATGGGTAAAATTAAGCCAGAAGGAGTAACCGCCGCAGATTCTACTGCCGCTATGCTCTGTGCCGTCTGGCTTGCCACCTGTCCTATGCTGTCGCCTGTGATTAGGCAGTTTGCAGCCTCCTTTTCAGCTATGATTGCCGCTATTCTAAGCATCGCCCGTTTGAAAAATAATGTCATTTTCGCTGGGGGCAGATTCTTGTAAATGTACATCTGCACGTCCGTAAAAGGTACAACATAAAGTTTGTTATGCCCGACAAAATTTGACAAAATTTCCACAATGTCCAAAACTTTTTCTTTTGCCCATTCGGACGTGTGCGGCGGAGAATGGAAATAGACGGGGGTAATTTTTACGCCTCGTTTCGCCATTAAATATCCCGCAACTGGGCTATCAATCCCGCCAGACAGCAATAAAATACCGCTCCCTGTTGAGCCGTATGGTAAGCCAGATACCCCTGCCACAATATCCGCATATACATACACAAAATTGCGTATTTCAACCCAAATTACTATATCCGCTTTTTTCATGCTTACAGGCATATCGGGATATTTTTGCAGAACAAACTCGCCGACCTGGGCGGATATTTCTTGCGAGGTTAGTGGATACTGCTTATCCGAGCGTTTTGTCATTATTTTGAATGTCATATTTTTGTCTTTTTCGACGGCATCGAAAACGTCAAGTGCGGCCGATTTAATCGTTGACATATCGGCATCCTTCAATTTTTGGCTGACACAGATAGAATGTACACCAAAGATACGGCGGATTTTTTCGACATACGCCAAAGAAATATCGCCTCTACTATCCTCCGCCAACAATCGCCCTTGTTCTCGTGTAACTTTAACATTTTCATCATTTATGCTCGAATTTATCGTATTCGCCAACTGCCGCTCAAACAACGCTCGATTACCCTTACGCAAGGCAATTTCCCCATACTTTATCAACAAAACTCTTTTCATTTTCCCACTTCCTACAAACCGTGGGGGCTTTTTCGTCATACCCCCACACCCCCACCAGGGCGCGCCCTGGACTGCACATTTTTATTGGCTATTTATTCCAATTCCGACATAACTCGCAAAGCCGCTGTTTGCACACCATCGAAATCTGCTTGCTCCATCGACACGAACATCGCAACCACCACATTTTCTCGCCGCAAAAGCATCCGAAAATCCCCCATCCTAAAATCCTCATCAATCCATGCGATTATACCGTTATTCGCTCCCCACGATTCTGAATTTTCTAAATATATTATTGAGACAGGCGGATTTTCGCCAAATAACGCCAATCCTCGTGCAAAATGATTGTAAATCATATTTGCCACAAAACCGCTATTTATTCTATATGTATACGTCATCACTGTCGCTGGCTCAAAACCAAAATTCACTTCGTTGTGATGGAATATCTCACGCACAAACAGACTGCTAGAAACTACCGTAAACATCGATTCTGGCTCGCCATAAATGCCGAAATCATGCAACTGGATAGCATTATGTTCGGCGTGGTTAAAAACTATATTTTCATGCTGCTCAAACAACCAAAATCGCCCGTTTATCGCAAGAAACACACAAATCAAAAATGCCAACATAATAACATAAAACACCATATTCCGCAATTTTGCCCATATTTCCTCAAATTTCGGCAATGGCAAGCCTCTATTAAACGCCAACCGCACTCGCACGTACCACGCAAGCGAAAAGCCCAGTTGCCACAATATCCCGAATCCAAACAAAACACCACTAACCGCCCAAAAAAACACGGCATTTTCAAGGAAAACCCTTATACCAAAATCGAGCAAGGCAAAGCTAGACAGCAACGCACTAATCAATGCTACCGCATACGAAACTATCTCGTATTTTAGGCAACATTTGCCCGATTTATAAACCTGATCGTGTTCGGTTGCGAAATCAGGTAGGGGTGTGTTTTTATCGGCACAAAAAACTCGTGCCATACCACTTTTACCCATAAATTCCCAACCTGCCGCCGCCCATTTTTGACGCATGATAATCATCTCGGGATTTTCGTTTTTCGAGAACAGGTCTGAAAATTTCAAGTCCTCGATTAGGTCGATGAAAAATTTCTTTTCGCTAGGGTTCGTTTCTTTGAATCGGTCGATAAAGCCGAATTTGTCTAGCATTAGTCCGTCCGCAGCCATTTTTTCAAGATACCGTTCCTCGTTTTTCGTGTCGCTGACTGCCGCCATTTTTAGCCTGTATTTGTACATCACAGCCCCCTTTGGATTGCCAAAGTCGCCGACAATGCCCCTGCCATTTTTGCCAAAAATTCCATATTATCCTCGCCCATGACAAAATTCTCTCGAGATTTTAGCCATTTTTCCAGTACCTGATAGCCGCCGATACGATATTCCCAAATTTCGGGCGGAATCCCCACAATCTGCTTGTTGTCGTTGATGTGCAGAATACCGTTTTCGTAGGCTATTTTGGTTATTTGCAAATCCTCGGCTGTGTTCGGCGACAAGGACAGGGCAAGCGGCTCAGAATCATCCAACAGGTGCAATCGCCGCAGCTGCTCGCCCGCCTTGGCGTATTTCGTAAATTCCTTGATATTTGCGGGAATCGGCACTCGTGGGAAATCCCTTTTGAGATATTCGCTGTATTTTGCCCGATATTTCGGCGAATGTAACACGCCGTAGCAATAGTCAAATATTTCCAGCGGGCTGGGGTTGGCTTTTTTGAGATTTGCCGTCAGCTTTGCCCGTTCTTGTGGGTTTATGTTGGGTTGCCAGTCTGCCGTGTTTTCGTCGTAGAGGTAGAGCGGGGCAATAAAGGCATTTCCTGATGACCTTGTCGTCAAAAGGAATTTGTATGACAGTTTGTCTGTTACAAATACCATAGCAAATTCATCTTGAGAGGTATCTCGCCTAGCAAATACCATAGCAATATTCTTACCTATTGGGGTTTTTGAATCTTTTAGCAAATGTTGCATTGTTCTGTTTGAAGAGGTATGTAGCCACCCTCCTGAACGCCCTGAATAAAAAGTGTAACGATCGTCAAAAGGGCGAAAGGCAATTTTTACGACTTTCCCTGTATCAGAAAAAACATCAGTTTGGATTTTTTGGGCTGTTTGCGAATAGCTGTATTTTCCAAAAAGATTTTTTATTGCTTGTTCGTCCGTTGCGTTTTTTACAATGTCAAGGCGATGTTCGATTTCGGGTTTTGTGAACGCAATCGCTACCTTATCGTTGCCTGTTTCTGTACCGCTATTATAGATTGGGAATAGATTAGCTACGCTCACGCCGCTCCGATATATGTCCAACGTACCATTACCAAACGGTATAAAATATGCCATTTGTTTGTCTATTTTTAACTGCTGAAACTGCACATCTTTGAGTTTCGCTAATTTTTCAGCCCGTCTGCCCCAAACATCAGCATAAAAAACATCCGCCCATGTATCGTTTTTAACTTCTCCTGTTTTTATGCCTATGAATAGCGAAATTCCTACACGTATATCAAAAATATTTTCGTCAGGTGTGCCGTCTGGGGTTAATTCTCGTTTGTTGGCGTTTCCGTGCATATTCACAATATAAATCTTGTCGAAAGTCCGCAATAAACTAGCCCTCATTCCCCTGAATGTTGGATTATCCAAAAATCCGTTGTTGGAGACGTACGCAAGCACGCCATCGCCGTTTCGTTGCACAACTTGTTCGGCAAAACGGAAAAATTGCACATAATCATCATTTAGGCTGTTTAACGGTCTTTCGTTCAGCCGAGTTTTGCCGTCCGTCTCGAATTTATACGCATCAATCGCTTTTTTATCGTCCTTCATTAGCGTGTTGTTAGTCCGCACATTGTACGGAGGGTTGCTGATGATGACTTTTACGGGATTGTGGGCTTTCCATGCCTGTGCATTTATGGATTCCTCGGCGATTGCCTTGCCCAGCGGCGACCACAAATCAATTTGCTCTATCGTTCGCACCTCGGTCAGTGTGTTTGTCAAGTAAACGCTGGCGTTGATGTTGGTCGTGGTGGCTAGGGCAATGTCAATCGTGCGGCGTATGTTCAGATGTGCCACAACATAGCTGGTCATCATAATTTCAAAGCCAATCATACGAGAGAGCAAGCCCATTTTATGACTGCCGTCCGCCTCGATTTTGTCGAAAATACATTCGTTAAAATGCGGGCTGGTCGCATAATATTTTTGTTTAGCAAATTTGATTATTTCCGCCAAAAATGCACCCGTGCCGCAAGACGGGTCTAAAATAGCCACATGCGGCAAATTGCCCTTGGCGGCGTTGTCAGCAAGCCCTTTTTTTATGTTAAAATCCGCCACCAATCGCTCGTCCACGAGATTTACCATAAATTGCACAACCTCTGGCGGCGTGTAAAAAACGCCCTTTTCCCGCCGTAATCGTTCGTCATATTGGCTCAAAAAATCCTCGTAAAAGTGGATAATCTCGTAGCCGTCTTTGTCAACGGTGATAATGGTGGAAATATCGCAATTTTGAAAGAGTTTGCACAGATTGTCGATAACCCGATTTAGGGACGTGTCGATATCGTAGGATTCCGTTATATGCCTGAAAAATTCACGAAGCAAGGGCGATTCGTTTTGCAGGGCAGTTTTAGCGGTGCGGCGGTCGAAAGGCGAGGCGGTGGGGTTGTTGTAGCGGGCTATGAAAATGCTGTACACGATGGTTTGGGCGTAAATATCGGAAAATTCGGCGATTTCTAGGTTGGGGAGCAGCTTGGTTTTGATATAATCGAGCAATGCCAGCAATGCCGTGCGTTGCGGGTGGCTGTCGGCTGTGAGGATTTCGGCAGCGATGCGGCGGATATTTTTGGAGTAACGTGCCATATAAAAGGCTAATTTGTTGGAGTTTGGGACATTGGCGGGCGGTTGTAGGGCAAAATCTTCCAGAACTAGATTAAAACGGGGGATATTTTGGGTATTTAGCAAAACTTCGCCGTTGGTTAGGGTCATTATCTGGATTTTTTCATACATTTCTGGCGAGCCATTTTTGGATATACGCCAAAATTGCCATTCTAAATTATCGGTCAGAATGGCGTTTCGATAGATTTTAGCGGCGTTTTCGGCTTGTGTGATTGCACGGGAGTCGATTTTGCCGATTGCCTTAACTTCGATTGCGGCGAAAGGGGGCGTGATTGTGCTGTCTTCATCGGCTTGCCAGAGTTTTATGTCCACATTTTCGCCCATCGCCGCCGCACGGCTTGTGGAATAATCTTCCGCTATTATCGCAAAACCCGCCAACAAGTCCGAAATAGGTTTGATGTAGAGACTCTCGTCATTGCCGTTGGCGTGGGCGGATTGTGTGGCGGAGTGGTAGGTTTTTAGCATGATTTACCTCGCAAAGGTTTTTCTACATTATAAACTATTGCGGGGGATTTTGCAAGTTGCCGAATCGTGAATGACCATGGAAAGCCATTCGTTTGCGGAAATGCGGCTCTTGTTCAAATATTGCTGCAAGCCGTCGCCAAGGCTAATAGCAGCAGGGGCATTTGCGAATTTTATAACAGATACTACAATATCTTCGTTTGGTCGGATTGGCAGAGGGTTATCGATTGCGGAGCTTCCCCAGGTATTAGGAGCGTTAGGTATGCCCAAATCCGTCCGCAACCGCCCCGCCGCCGAAATTATGCATGCCGTTAAAACCACGAGCGGATAATATCCGCCCCTACCTAAAAAACGCCTGTCCGCAAAACGAGGAATTTAAATGGATTGTGGGCGGTTTTCCGTTGCGATCGTAGGGGCGGATAGAATCCGCCCGCAATCGCTATTCCATTTCCCAAAAAATTGTGATATAATAAACCTGTCCCAACACCGCATAACCGCAACACAAAAACGCAATAGCCCATTTAAAATAATGCAAAAAAAAATCACAAACGAGCGGGTCTGGGGGCGCGCCCCCAGCGGGGTTTGGGGCAGAGCCCCAAGGTTTTAAAGGGGTGTGGGGCAGAGCCCCACGGTTTTAAAGGAAAAAGGAGGTAGTTTTGTATGGATAAAAAAGTGATGCAGGAGAGAATAGCTAAACGAGTGGCTCGGGA
>JGI24700J35501_10929983_pt1 | contig 10874 bp, 12 predicted proteins | sample TergutTh196P1_FD_35501 | JGI IMG/M metagenome (IMG submission 35501) | reverse complement strand
CAAAGGCAGATAAGAGAACTGCATAGGCTTAGCGAGCCTGTGTGAACACACGAAAAACTATACAAATTAAACAAATATTAACATTTTTACTAAACAATAGGTAAATAGCAAATTCCACAAAACGGTAGCAGTTGGCAAAAATTTATGCTATAATATTAACATCACAATCCACAAAGGAGCAAAAATGTTATTAGCGAAAAAAATACGATTAAAGCCAACAGCAGAGCAGGAAATACAATTTAGGAAATCAGCAGGAACCGCACGATTTGCAGGAAATTATTTTGTACGCCGCAACGAAGAACACTACAAAGAACAAAAAAAATTTCTATTTGACGGCGATATAAGAAAAGAATTAACTCAACTAAAAAAACAACCAGAATACGCATGGTTGCAGGAAATTTCCGCAAATGTAGTCAAACAAGCTGTAAAAGACAAATGCGATGGCTTACGGAGATTTTTAGCGGACAAGGTCAACTACGGATTTCCAACCAAAAGCAAAAAAGGTAAAACTGCTCCCAGTTTTTATGTGAACTATGAAAGTTTGAAACGTGTTCGCCACGGCTTTATTGGCGAAAAATTAGGCTATGTATTAACCGCTGAACCCTTGCCAAAATTGGCAAATGGCGAAAAATACAAAAACCCACGCATTACATTTGACGGTAAATTTTGGTTTTTGTCGGTAATTATAGAAGTGCCAGAAAAACAACACAATTTAACCGACAGGCAAGTTGGAATAGATTTAGGTATAAAAAATTTAGCAATAACTTCTGACGGAGCGATTTACGAGAACATCAACAACAGCAAAGAAGTTAAACGCCTAAAAAAAGCCTTAAAACGTGAACAACGCTCGTCTTCAAGAATGTTGGAAAAAAATACCGAATCAAAAGGTAATAACAATAAACCAAAATATAAAAAACCGTTACACGAATGCAAAAACTTTCAAAAGTCAAAGAAAAAGCAACAGCGAATACATCGCCGATTGACAAACATAAGAACAAACCACCTGCACCAAGCAACAGCCGAGATAGTGAAAACCAAGCCATCTCGGATAGTTATGGAAAATTTGAACATTAAAGGTATGCTAAAAAACAAGCATTTAGCAAGTGCAATATCGGAGCAAAAATTATACGAATTTCGCCGACAAATCCAATATAAATGCCAACTAAACGGAATAGAGTTTGTTTTAGCCGATAGATTTTACCCAAGTTCAAAAATCTGTAGCAAATGTGGAACTAAAAAAGCTAAATTAAAATTAAATGACAGAATTTTTCGCTGTGAATGTGGACACGCACAAGACAGGGATTTGAATGCTGCATTAAATTTAGCAAAATACATAGCTTAACAAAAGAAAGCTATGTAAATACCTATCGATACTAGGAAATTTAAGACTACGGAGCATTAAACAAACGAAAGTAGCTTGCAGTATAGCAAAATCGGATGCAACGATGTAGTAAGTCTAAATGGCGACATTAGACACAGTAAAAATGTATATTTTGTTATATTTGTATATGTTTTTCGTATCGGACGAGCCGCAATTTGAGCCATCTCCTCTAGTTTCGCTTGCGATTGAGTATTTTCTGGACGGGCCCGATTTGATTATCCGAATCCCACAAGAATACATGGATTTCGCCGCCGACCAGCCGTTTAGCAGCATCACAATGCACCCATATTTTTTGTCGGCAGATTTCAACGATGACGGCTATATTTTCGTCCCAAGCGGTAGCGGCGGAATCATTGAGCTTAACAACGACCGAGTTACTTTTGACGTAAATTTGCCAGTTTTTGGCGGCGATTTAATGACTCGCAGTTTCGGCTGGCTAGAGCCGCAATATCAAGCGACTTTGCCAGTTTATGGGATTGTCCGCAACGATGTTGGAATTTTGGCGATTATCGAAGAGGGCGCTCCTGTTGCGACAATTCAGGCAAACACGAGCGGCAGAATTGACGAATTTAACAGGGTTTTCGCCAGTTTCGACCTGCTGCAACAAGACAGCGTTTTCATGCGTGGTGCAACTTTCGCAACCACAAACCGCTTTTTGGACGAGCCGTTTAACATGGATATTACGCAACGTTTCGTGTTCCTAACAGGCGAAAACGCAAGCTATGTGGGAATGGCGCGCGCGTACCAAAATTTCCTGGCGGAGCGTGGACAGCTTAACACGCAACCGCAAGCCGCTTTCGCCGATGCTCCGCTGTTTGTCAACTTTATCGCAACCGCACCACGGCAACAACTGCTAGCTAGCGTAATTCCGTACACGCACCATTTTCCCATGACGACAACAACAGATGCACAAAATATCCTGCAAAGCCTTATGGACAGCGGAATATCCAATATACAAGCACAATACACGCACTGGGCGAACGGCGGAATGATGACAACCAATCTTGCGAATCTTCGTCCGCTCGGCTCTATTGGCGGAGCAAACGGAATGCGAAACTTGCAAACGTTCGCAAACAACAATAATATTGGATTTTATCCGTCCGCACAAGCTGGCACTGTTACGATGTTTCCGCCAATTTTCGGCTACATCAACCGAAATATGTTGGCACGAGATATGGCAAATAATACTCGAATGCAGAATCACTTTGTGCTGGCGAGTGGCGAGTTTTCAGGCGGTAGCTTTCTGCTTTCGCCCACTTATTGGGAGCGTTACGGCAACCGAATAAATCGCAATTTTTCCAATTTAGGGTTGACAAATATTTCGGTAACGGATATGGGCAATCTGCTATTTGGCGACCACGCAACAAGAGTGCAAATTGACAGGGTTGCGGCGCTCGGTTTCACGGACGGAATGTTTACATCTCTCAATAATAATTTGGGATTGATGTTGACAAATCCCAATTCGTATGCGTTCGCCCATGCAAGCGTGATTGCGGACGTGCCGTTTACGCAAACGGGTCCACGGCTGATAAACTACAGCATTCCGTTTGTGCAAATGGTTTTGGAGAATCAGATTCCGCATTCGTTGCCGCCGTTCAACAACGATTTCATGCAATGGGACGGTTTCAAAGAGTACATGATGCGAGCAATGGAGGCGCGCGCAGGAATCAGCCTAATTTTGACGGAGCAAGCCGAAACGGAAATGTTGCCGACATTTGTGAATCCTAATTTTAACATGATTAACGAGATTCCGTTGCAAACGCAGTTTAGCCGCTGGCAGGACAGAATCGGCGAATATTACGCCATTTTCAACGATTTCCACAGGCAAATTTTGGGCGCAGAGATTGTGCAACATGATGTTTTCAACGGCGGACGAAACGTGCGAGTTGCGTACAGCAACGGCGTTGTGGCGTATTTCAATTATTCCGCACAGCCGTGGACGGTTGACGGTCGCACGATTGAGCCGATTACTTTTGAGGTGGTGAATTAGATGAAACAACTATATTACAAAATGACATTGCGGCAAAAGCAAGGTTTATGGGGATTTATCTTTCTGTTGCCGTGGATAATCGGCTTTTTGCTGTTTTTCGTCCGTCCGCTGGTGGACACGATAGTTTTCAGCTTTTCGGAGGTAAATGTTGGGCTTGCGGAGGTTGAAACCTCGTTTATTGGGCTTGCCAACTATATTTTTGCTTTCACGGTTGATCCAATGTTCAACCAATTTATCATAACGCTGGCGTTTCCTGCTATGGCGACGGTTGCGATAGTTGTGCTGTTTTCGCTGTTTGCGGCAATTTTGATAAACGGCAAATTTCGTGGGCGGTCGATAATTCGGACGATATTTTTCATTCCGATAATAATGGGCGCGGATATTGCGACAGCAACGCTAGTTGGCGGCGATGTTGCCAGCGAGCTTGCGGTCGCCGATACAGGCGGCTTTGGCGGATTTAGCGGCGTTTCCGATTTCTTCGTAATGGTGCTAGCAATGACAGGTTTACCAGCGGATTTAGTCGGCGTTGTACAGCAGTCAATATCTGGGATTTTTGCCGTTTTGGCACAAAGTGGCGTTCCGATATTGATATTTTTGGCTGGCTTGCAATCAATTTCTCCAAGCCTGTACGAAGTGGCTAAAATAGAGGGTTCAACGGCATACGAGACATTTTGGAAAGTAACGTTGCCAATGGTAAGCCCAATGATAGTGCTAAACACGGTGTACACGATAGTTGACTTGTTCGCGCGGCACAGCATAACGCCAGCAACAGGCGGAGCAATCGGCTTTTTGGAACGCATCAACACAATCGGCTTTGGGCAGGGCAATTTTGGGCTTGCGAGCGCGATGGTAATGGTGTACATTTTGGCGTGCATATTGGTCATAACGGTTGTAACGTGGCTAATTTCGCGCAAAGTATTTTACTACGAATAGGAGGAGCGGCAATGACAAAAATGGTAAAATCGGGCAAAGTGGACATAAGCCTATTGACAGCGGACGAATTGGCGAAATATCGGCAAGTGCAAGCGGAATCGCGCCGCGCGACAATGCAGAAAGTGCTGAACGGCGTAATTTTCGGCATAATGCGATATTTGCTAATGATAAGCCTGTGTTTTATGATAATATATCCGTTGCTGCGGATGTTCGTAGCGGCGATAAGCCATCCGCACACGATAAACACGGTTGGTGCAATGTGGATTCCGCAAATGAGTTCGTGGGACAATTTGATAGTAGCGTGGAACGTAATGAATTTTCTGCCGTCGTTGGGATTCACGTTTGCGGCGGTGGGATTTGTGATGCTGTTGCAAGTGATAAATGCGGCATTTGCAGGATATGCGTTCGCGCGGTTGCGGTTTAAGGGAATCAGCGTATTTTTTGGGCTAGTGCTGTTGACGGTGGTAGTGCCAACGCAAGTGTTTATGTTGCCGCAATTTATCATGTTTCGCAACTTTGATATATTTGGGATATTTACGCTAATCACAGGAGAACCGCTAAATATGCTAGGCGAACCGACATCGATGTTCGTAATGGCAGGTTTGGGACAAGGATTAGCTGGCGGAATTTTCATATATATCTTCCGACAATTTTTCCGAGGATTGCCCAAAGAGTTGGAGGAAGCGGCATATGTGGACGGCGCAGGAGTTCCACGCACATTTTTTGGGATAGTGCTACCAATGGCAAAGCCAGCATTTTTGACGGTTGCGACATTAAGTTTCATATGGAATTACAACGATAGCTTTTTCACAAGCCTGTTTCACCCAACAGGAATGTACTTGCGGTCGAGAATATCGGCATTGGCAGCCCCAAGCGGCGGCACAAGCACCATGCAAATGGCTATAAATATAGCACGTCCGAATTTTCCGCTAGGCACGCAAACGTTGACAACCCAGCAATACGACGGGATAATTTTCACGGTTTGTATAATGCTTTCAATATTGCCTTTGATTGCTTTGTTTTTGGTGATTCAGCGGCAGTTTGTTGAAGGGATGGAGCGATCTGGGATTGTTGGGTAGGTTTTTGGGCGGAGTAACATCCGCCCATTTTTTTGTGGGATTTTATTTGACATAATTTTTGGGATTTGGTAAAATAAAATTGTGAGGTGGAAAAATGTACAAATTATATTTTTACGAGGATAAGGACGGCAATAGTCCAATCCGTGATTATATCAAAATGTTGGGAAGACTTAACAATAAAAACAGTCGAGTAAATCTCTCAAAAATAAGAGAGTATATAAGAGTTTTGCGAACAGACGGCAAAACCGCAGGCGAGCCGCACATGAAACACATAGAGGGCGATATTTGGGAACTCCGCCCAATAAGAAACAGGATATTTTTCGCAACCTGGAGCGATGACGGATTTATATTATTGCACCATTTTGTGAAGAAAACTCGCAAAACTCCGCAACGTGAAATTGACAGAGCAAAACGCAACTTAAAAGAAATGCAAAAACGAGAAGAAGAGAGGAGCAAGAAAAAATGAAAGAATATGACGAATGGGAAGAACTAGAAAAGGAACTTTTCACAAAAGAAGAGTTAAAAGTAAGCGACTTCAGAGTTGACATTATGTTGGAATGTATAGATGCACGCAACGACAGCAGAATCACGCAAGAGGAGCTAAACAAAATTGTTGAAAACGAATATCCGTTAGATACATTGCTGGATTTGCTAGTGCCGCAGGGTAAAACGCTGGCTATTGTGCCGTTGGAGGTTTGAGGAGCAACGAAGATGAAAAAATGGAGTGATGTAAGAAAATCCCTCTACACAGAAGAAGAAATAAGAGCAAGCAATTTCAAGGTTGCCATTATGACCGAACTAGCCAAAGCCAGAGATGACGACAAAATAACGCAACAGGAACTAAACAGAATATTAGAAGAAGAATATCCGATATTATGCCATGCAGAAAGCGGCGAACCGATAACCCAGTTGGATACGCTGTTGAAGTTGTTAGCACCATTGGGTAAAACGCTGGCTATTGTGCCGTTGGAGGTTTAGGCAACATGAACAACACAGAAGAAATACAATTTGGAATAGACAGCACCTGCATGACACAATAGCATTTAGACAGCCTAATACAAGCAGTTGAAAGAGAAATTTCCGAAAACGCCACCGAATAGGAGAAAGAAAAATGCAATATTCCGTAATAATCGAATATGACGAGATTGACAAAATATATATTGCCAGCGTTCCCGAGTTAAAGGGCTGTATGGCTCACGGCAACACACGAGAAGAGGCTGTTAGAGAAGTGCAAGTTGCCATGGAGTTGTATTTGGAAGTTGTCTAAAATGCGGCTTATTTTGCTGTGCTGATTTAGGTAATAAATTTCCCAAAAAAATTGACAAACCCAAAACCATATGCTATTATGAAAATATTAGCATCATAAAAATTTATTCGAAAGGCTTGAAAATTAAAACTGGAGAAACATATGCAAAAATTTATAGATTTATTCTGCGGAATCGGTGGCTTTCGGCTTGCCTTGGAAAATAGCGGCTTGCAATGCGTTTTTTCTAGTGAGATTGACAACCACGCAAAATCTGCCTATCAAGCAAATTTCGGCGAACTTCCTAGCGGAGATATAACGCAAATTGCGGTGCAAAATATCCCAAAACACGATGTTTTATGTGCAGGATTTCCGTGCCAATCGTTCAGCATTTCTGGCAAGCGTGGCGGAATATCCGATAACCGCGGACGCTTATTCTATGAAATTGTTCGCATTGCCAAATTTCACAAGCCGAACGTGCTTTTATTGGAAAACGTGAAAAATATCTTAACAATAGACGGCGGTCAAGTTGCCCAAGAAATCACGAAAAGTCTAAACGAAATCGGTTATCATGTGGAAAAATATCTCCTAAATGCTTCATTTTTCGGCATTCCGCAAGCACGAGAGCGTGTTTATTTTGTTGCCACAAAAAAGGAAATCTCCGCAAAATATACGCCGCCGCAAGCCACAATGCAAAATATTTTTTTGGAGGATATTTTGGAAGAAGTTGACGAAAGTTTTATTTTGCAACGAGATGACATAAAAATCTCGGAACAGCCAGTAAAAAACAAGTTGAAACCCATAAGAATCGGCACTGTCAACAAAGGTGGACAAGGCGAACGCATTTACAGCCCAAAAGGTCATGCAATAACGCAATCGGCTTATGGCGGCGGCGTTGGTGCAAAAACTGGGCTATACCAAACCAAACAAGGCGTTCGGCGGTTGACGATAAACGAATGCAAAGCCGTTATGGGATTTCCGCAAAGCCACAAGGTTAGCGAGGGTTTGCAGGGTTATCAACAACTAGGAAACGCCGTAATTCCGCAAATGGTGCGGGTTGTTTACGAAAGCATAAAAAACGAGGTACAATAATGGGGAATGCTTACATCGGCAGAAACGCCGAAAATATCATACAAAACACGATTATCGAGCAAGCGGAAGTTATCGAAATTTTGCGAGATTATTTCAAAATTAAGGGTAATCTGAAAAATTCCGCTGGCGGCGGTATTTACGGAGAAAAATCGGACGGCAGAATAAATTTTGACTGCGGACATTACATCGACATGAACATCAAAAGTTTTACCGCCGCTTTTAACCAGTTGACACGAACGACAATATCCAAGTTTTGCGAAGAATTTAACATTAAAGAGGACGACAAAGCGGAGTTGCAAACTTTGATAATTGCTAAATCTCAAAACAAAAGCGGTATGTTATTTCCACTGGAAGTGCAGGAAAAATGGGGAAAATTTTTTGCCGAAAACGCAAAACAGCTTGTAAAATGGGGATTTTCAAGTAAGCCGAACCGTGAAATTTTGGTGCTTTTTAACCGAAAAACGAACGCCGTCAAAATTTACGCAATGCGAGATATTTTGCGAAAAATCAACCTTGACGTAACTTTTACAAAAGGTGGCGTTAATATTGGCGGTTGCATTTCGTTTCAGCGAAAAGGCGGAAACGGCGTACACAGCAAGGAAATCCCAAAAAATTTATTACAGCACCCAGGAAATAATATCCAACTGAAATTGAAACCAATCAAACTTATTGCGGAATTGTCACAAATTTTATTGGCGGAATATCTCGTGCCACAAAATTAAGCGATGTTTGGATTTTGCTAGAGCAACTGAAAATTGTATATAACATCTCGGAGCGTGAACTAGCGGATTCGCTTGTTATCAAATTGGGCAAATTGAAAAAATCCCTGTAAAAACTTAAATCTAAAACTACATAAATAAAAATCAAAAAAATTTTTTATAAAACTATTGCACTAATAAAAAATTTATGTTATAGTTAATTTAGTAACCCGTGGGGGATTAGCGCAGTTGGGAGCGCGCATGACTGGCAGTCATGAGGTCAGGGGTTCGACCCCCCTATTCTCCATTAAAAACTTTGCTTATTTTAGCAAAGTTTTTTGTTAGAAAATTTTAGCAAACGTAGGGGCGGATATTATCCGCCCGTTTTTCTACAACAGCCTATTCTTAAGTTGTTCGAGTATAGCATATTTTAATCCCAAAACATCACATTTCCTGCAATACTGCTATTTTGCAATTTGGATAAATTTTCGCAATATTTTCGGTTATTTCTTCGCCAGGTGCTAAAATTGGGATTCCTGGCGGAACAGGTGCTAAAAATTCTGCCGATATTTTGCCCACGCTTTCCGCTAAACTTGCCTTGCAAATTTTTTTTGACTTCTCGAAAAATTCTTTCGGGGTAAAAATAACTTTCGGTAAAAAAATTTCGCTCTCGGAAAACAACGGCGGCTCGAATTTTATTTTGTCCACTTCCTTTTGCAACAATTCAAAACCTTCCTGTTTGTCCGCAACTGAAGTCATTGCAAGAGTATATTTTTCGGTAATCATTTCAAAAGCTAGTTGACTTTTATCTAGCCAATTTTCATTTTTAGGGATATTTAGCAAAATTTTGCTTATATCATCGGTTGGGATAATCCTGTCTTTTAGGGATGCTCTCAACTTTAACAAATTTTCCACATAACGCTCAAAATAACGGTTGTCATTTTGCAATAAATCTAGCATATAATCAGTGGTTGACATTATCATATAAGATGGGCTTGATGTTTGCACCATAGAAAGTGCCTGTTTTAGCTTGAAAATATCCAATTTATCGCCTTTAACGTGCAACGCGGCACTTTGCGAAAATGCGGGTAAAGTTTTATGAAAGCTGTGAACAACAATATCCGCGCCTTGTGTTAAGGCACTTTTGGGAAAAATTTTATTAAAGGCAAAATGTGCACCGTGGGCTTCGTCAACTATAAGCAACTGGGATTTTTCGGCTATTTCCGCAATATTCAACACATTTCCCAAATAAGTTGGACTTGTTACGATAGTAACATCGGTAAGCGGCGGCGGTTGAATTTTCGGCAAAAAATAAACAGGTTTAGCCCCCGACAAAATCAATCCATTGTAAACAGACTTATGACAATTTCTGTCAACTGCAATAGTTGTGTTTTCGTTACAAGTTGTAATAATTGCGGCAATTATTCCCGCCGTAGAGCCATTGACAAGCAAAAAAGAAAAATCCGCACCGTAAAAATCGGCAATTCGCTGTTGAGTGGCTTTTATGCAACTGTTTGGACTGTGCAGATTATCTAGCGTGTCAAGTTCGGTTAAATCTAGTTGCAACAGTGGAACAGGCGGCAAAAAGGCAGTATTTCCCTTATGTCCAGGCATATGAAACGGATATTTATTTTTGGAAATATAATTTTCTAAAGTTTTGTAAAGTGCTTGCATTTTCTGCTCCTATGCTATATTATTTAGTGGGGTGTGTTTGTGGGAATTGGCACGCCCCAATTTAATACTAGGTGGTGAACATTATTCAAACGAAAATTTTAGTGGTTGACGACGATGCACACATTGCAGAGTTAATTACCTTATATTTGAACAAAGAGGGCTATGCAAGTAAAACAGTGGCGAGCGGTCGTGCAGCGGTGGAAATTTTCCCAGAATATTCGCCCCATTTAGTTTTGCTAGATTTAATGTTGCCCGAAATTGACGGCTACCAAGTTTGTCAAGAGATTCGCAAAATTAGCACAATTCCAATAATAATGTTGACAGCACGCAGCGAGGTTTTTGACAAAGTTTTGGGGCTTGAAATGGGAGCGGACGATTACATAGTAAAGCCTTTCGATTCCAAGGAACTAATGGCAAGAATAAAAGCGGTATTACGCCGTTTTGAAAGCAAAACGCCAATAAGACAGCTAGTAATTCCAAATTTAACAATAAACCAATCCAATCACACCATAATCTACCACGGCGTTGTCCTAGATTTGCCCCCAAAAGAATTTGAACTGCTCCATTTTTTAGTAAGCAACCCAAATCAAGTGTTCACCCGCGAACAACTACTCGAACGCATTTGGGATTACGATTTCATGGGCGATACACGCACCGTCGATGTCCACATAAAACGGCTCCGCGAAAAAATGACAAACACCGACTCTTGGTCAATCAAAACTGTTTGGGGCGTAGGCTACAAATTTGACAAGCCTGCTTAAAAGATTAAACATTAAAACCTTGG
>JGI24700J35501_10929982_pt1 | contig 10874 bp, 9 predicted proteins | sample TergutTh196P1_FD_35501 | JGI IMG/M metagenome (IMG submission 35501) | reverse complement strand
AATATCCGCCCCTACGTTTTGTACCCTGTAGGGGCGGATATTATCCGCCCGTTTTCTACCCCGCGCCGTTTTCTACCCCGCGCCGTTTTCTACCCCGCTCGTTTTCTACCACAACAGATTATTTTTAAGTTGTTCGCATATATAACAAAAAATTTGTTATATTAAAAAAGCAAAACAAAACACAACTAAAACTTCGGAACAACTCTACCTTGATAATGTGCATTGATAAAATCACGAATTGTTGGCGTGTTTATTGCATTTATTAAGGCTTGCACAGCGGTAACATTTTCATCGCCAGCACGAACAACAACATAATTTGTAAATTGGATAGCCGCCTCGGAATCCACTGACTCGCCCGATCCAGCAATGGCTCTATCGGCAACTCCACCAGAAAGTGCAAAATTGCCATTGATAACTGCAAAATCCATATCTGGTAAAGCTGGCGGTAACATTTCGGCTGCCATTGGAATAATATCTAAATTATAAGGATTATTTGCTAAATCGTTAGCAGTAGCCGAAAGTCCAAGGTTTGGCGTTAATTCGATTAAACCTAAAGCCTCTAATAATAATAATGCACGGGCTTCGTTTGTGGGATCGTTAGGAATTGCAATGCTTGCTCCTTGGGGAATGTTGCTCAAATTGTCTTCTCTGCCAGCGTAAACTTGCAAAGGTTCAAAATGAACACCAAAAACTGGAACTAAAGTTAAACCGTGCTGTGCATTAAATGATTCCAAATAAGGAACGTGCTGAAAAAAGTTAGCATCTAAATCGCCTGCATCAAGTGCCAAGTTTGGCAATACAAAATCGTCAAAAGGTACGATAGTTAGCGTGTAACCTTGCTCGGCTAAAATTGGAACTACCTGCTCCAATATTTCGGAATGCGGTACGGCAGTAGCACCAACAACGATAGTTCCGCCAGTAGCAGCGGTTTCGCCGTTATCGCCACAAGCTGCCAAAGCTAGCGTTAAAATTAAAAAGCTAAAAAATAAAATACGTTTCATAAAAAATCCTCCTAAAACTTTGTGTAATAAATTAGCTTACTAGTTTTTTGTCAATTTTTGCCGCAAGCGTATTAAATAGAAACTGGATAATAGCGACAATAACGACAATAATTATGATTGTAACAATCATAACATCGGTCATATTGCGTTGATGTCCGTAGCGAATAGCAATGTGTCCCAAACCGCCAGCACCGATAGCGCCCGCCATAGCAGAAAAGCTGATTAACGTGATAGTTGTGATAGCAAAGCCGCGTATCAACGAAGGCACGCTTTCGGGAATTATCACTTTAGTAATAATTTGAAAATTAGTCGCACCCATGGATTTTGCCGCATCGATAACGCCTTGGTCAATTTCGTTTATCGAGGTTTCTACCATGCGCGAAACAAACGGCGCGGCGGCTATAACCAAAGAAACTATTGCAGCCGATGGGCCAATCATTGTGCCAACAATAGCACGAGATACAGGAATCAATATAATAATCAAAATTATATAAGGAATCGACCGCAACGTATTGACTAACATTCCCAAGCCAGAGCTTAAAAATTTGTTTGGCATAAGATTATCTGCACCGCTTACAACCAACAAAACGCCCAAAGGCAACCCCAAAACGTACGCCATACTAACCGAAACAAACGTCATATAAAACGTTTCAACAATCCCGTCCCACAAAATAAACCTAAAATCCATAAAAGTTTGCCACAAATCCAAATAATTCACCTCCTAAACATTAGGACCCTGGGCTCTGCCCAGACCCGCTGGGTACGCGTACCCAGACCCGCACATTTTTTATTGGTTTGGCTAGAGTGTTTCGTCTTCTTCGATGCCTAACAGTAGTTTTGTTATGGGGCTTTTGGGATTTTTTAGTACCTCGGATGTTTTGCCCATTTCGGCAATTTTGCCTTCATCTAGTACGACGGTTTTGTTGCAAATGGATTTAACTACAGCCATTTCGTGTGTTATTATTACTATGGTTATGCCTAATTTTTTGTTGATTTCTTTTAGCAGTTTAAGAATTTCGCGCGTTGTAAAGCTGTCGAGAGCCGAAGTTGGCTCGTCGCAAAGCATAATTTTGGGCTTGGTAGCTAAAGCACGTGCTATTGCCACACGCTGTTTTTGTCCACCAGATAGTTGCACAGGATATGATTTTAATTTATCCGATAAATCAACTACTTCGGCAAGTTCGGCACATCGTGCCTTTATGTAGGGCTTTTTTTCTTTGATAAGCTCTAATGGGAACGCAATATTTTTTTCAACGTTGCGTTGTGCAAGCAAGTTAAACCCTTGAAAAACTGTACCAATATTTTTTTTAATGGCGTTGGCATCGCGCGGTGTTATGGTGCTTACGTCGGCGTTTAATATTTTAATTTCGCCGCTTGTTGGCTTTTCTAGTAAGCCCATTAACTTTAGCATTGTACTTTTGCCAGCGCCGCTTTTGCCTACAATTCCAAAAATATCGCCCTCGGATATATCCAAAGTAACGCCTAGCAAGGCATCAACTTTATTGCCATATATTTTTGTAACATTGTCAAGACTAATCACATTATATACGCCCCATTCTACATATCTTAAGATACTGCCAGTATAGCACAAGTTGAAAATGTTGTCAACAGCCGTAAAACTGGTATTTTTAACAAAAATTTATTACGAAAACAAAATATATTTATATTCGCCCAAAACCGCTTGCATTTTTGTTAATGCTTTTGTATGTATTTGTGAGGTTCGGGACTCTGATACACCTAAAATTTTACTAATTTCTCGCAATGGTAACTCTTCAAAATAGTAAAGAGTTACTAATATTCTTTCACGTTCGTTTAATTTTTCTATTGCTTGCTCTAACATTTTTTTAATTTCTTGGTTGTCAGAATGACCTTCAGGCGTGTCAGAATATTGTCCCTCAAAATCCATATCGTAATTTGCAATATAGTTGTCCAAAGATATAAGTGAATGTGTCGCCGATTCGTTTGTCATTTGCGTAAGTTCGGCTAACGAGATGTTCATGTAATTGGCAAGTTCGGCGGTGCTTGGTTCGTGACCTAACTCGGCTTCCAGCTGCTGGCGAGATTGCTCTAGCTTTTTTTGCTTTCCTCGCAATGTTCGCGGAACCCAATCCTGGCTACGCACAGCGTCAATAATTGCGCCACGGATTCGCACAGCGGCGTAAGTTTCAAATTTAACGCCTTTAACCATGTCAAATTTATCGATAGCATCAATAAGACCAAAAATTCCACTGCTAATTAAATCGTCAAAATCCATGTGTTGTGCTAAATGTATAGCTAATCTGCCAGCTACATATTTTACCAAAGGTGCATATTTTAATATAAGATGTTCCCTAATTTCTGGGCTGTGTGTTTCGTGATATTGTTGCCATATATCCTTTGTGTCCTCCATAAATATACCCCCTTTTGACACGCTTTATATATATTATACCAAACAAAGTTTACAAATTAAAATTTGTTTGGTATAATTTAACAAGAAAGGATGTGTTTTTATGACAATTCCAACTATATTGCAAAATAATAATCCGCTTGTAAATCAAAATAATCCGCTAATGAAACAAAATCAACGCGGCGGCAGAAATTCCTTACGAGACAGCATAATACAAAGCAGGATAAGAGAACAAGAAACGGAACAGCGAATCCGCGAACGTGAAGATGAACGTATTGCGGAAATCAACGAAAGAATCAACGAAGTACGCAATCGTGCCTTTAACAGCAATTCTAACGAAAGTCGGGAATCTATTCAAAGTCAAATTGATGCTTTGGACGACATGATTACCGCAATTAGGGAAAGCCGTGCCAACCGTGAAAATTTGCAAGCGGAGCGCGAACTGGAACGTCAGCAACTGCTAATCGAAGAAGCCACACAAGTAAGAGAACTATCTGCAAGGCAGGAAGAAGAAGAGCCAGAAACTCCCGAAGAGGCAAACGAAATGCACCAACGCAACACAATAAGAAGTTTAACAATTATCGCCGCCGCACAAGATAGAGTTGCCTCGATGCGCCATAATGTAGCAACAATGACAGGCGAAGCAGGTCAGCTTTCTCGTGCAATGAGCAGCGAAAACAGCAATTATGTAAAAATAGGCACAATTTGGCGCGGCGGCGGTGGCAGAAACGAGATGATTCACGCCGAGCAAGCAGGTTTTGGCGGCGACGATTATCGTAACCAACATTTAGGCAAACTAAACAGGGGAATCTCTCAAACAAACTCGGCGATACAATCTGCTATAAGTACAATTTACCGCGAAAGCCAGCAAATGCAACAAAGTCAGCTTGTAACAAATAACCAAAACGAACAAGATGACCAAAACAATCAAAACGAAGAAGAAAATAGGCAATCTGAAGAGTATTTAGTATAATTTTGGAGTGTTAGCGGGCGGATATTGTTCGCCCGCATTTTTTATAAAATAACAATAAAGGAGAAATAAAAATGGGTACAGGAAAAGCTACTGGCAAAAGAATAAAATTTGACGATTTATACGACCAATTTCCACTAAAATGGGTGGTAATTACTAATACAGACATTGTCAACGGAAAAATTGAAACTTGCGAATTTTACGCCCCATACGAAACAGAGGACGAGGCTTATGACGGCTTAAGTGCCGCCTTTGCAGAGGGCTTTTTATGTGCGGGAGTTTATTGGATGATAAAGGAGGAGGATCAATATGAAACTACTATTATCGCTACACCTATAGCATAAATATACAATAAAAATTTAATAAAATCAATTATAAAAAGGAGAAATAAAAATGGGTACAGGAAAAACTACTGGCAAAAGAATAAAATTTGACGATTTATACGACCAATTTCCACTAAAATGGGTTGTAACAACTAATGCAGACATTGTCAACGGACAAACTGACACTTGCGAATTTTATGCTGCATACGAAACCGAAGAGGAAGGATATGACGGCTTAAGTGCCGCCTTTGCAGAAGGCTTTTTATGTGTTGGGATAGATTGGATGATAAAGGAGGAGGATCAATATGAAACTACTATTATCGCTACCCCTATATTTTAAGCATACAATGAAAGTTAAATGCTTTCTTTATTCGGATAATCCTAGTAATAAAAGTTGGAAAGAAATTGAATATATTCCGCTAAGATTACTCATTGATACTGGAGCATCTCAAACTGCTATAACGAAAAATATTCTTATCAAAATGGGCTATACCAACTTCAAAAAATCCAATGTGAAAAAAATAACTGCAACAGGGCTTGCCACATTTGAAACAACAAATGTGGCAAGATTATCCATTGCAAAAGAATACGCTTTTTCCAACCTCGAAGTGGAAGTTTTGGACTGGTCAAATACCGCACTTCATGGCGTAATCGGAATGGACGTTTTATCCCAATTTTATATTTATTCCGATAAAAAAACCTTTACAATTCAAAGTCAACCTATTATTCTTAACGAAACTGAAAAAGACCAAGAAATAAGCAGATTAACCGAACAAAACGCCATTTTAGAAAATCGCATTAAGCAACTCGAAAATAATTTAAGTGCTTAATAAAAAAATAAAAAATTAAAAAACAAAAAAATCTTTCCAAACCATTTACAAAAAAATTTTTATATGCTACACTAAAATAGTTGAACAAACATTCAATCATTCGAACTATCTAGGAGAATTATTATGCAAAAAGGAAAAATAATTGACAGCTATTGCACCGTTATACATCAAGATGTCGTTAATAACGTGAGTGCAAAAATGCTTGAAGAAGAAAATTTTTACGAGCTATCCAACTTTTTTAAGTTGTTCGCCGATAACACACGCCTAAAAATTTTGTGGGCGTTATCTTGTGAGGATATGTGCGTTTGCGATATTGCCGCTTTACTTAACATGACAAAATCGGCTGTATCTCATCAGCTAAAATTGTTGCGGCTTGCTAATGTCGTAAAATTTAGCAAACAAGGAAAAGTTGTTTATTACTCTTTGGTGGATTGCCACATAAAAGATATTTTTGACAAAGGTTTAGAACACACATTAGAATAACCTTGCAAATTTTTTTACTCTAATAGTTCAATGATTGCTCAACTATTAAAATTAAAAGGAGTGTACACCATGAAAAAAGAATTTGTATTACAAGGACTAAATTGTCCTCATTGTGCCGCAAGCATCGAAAAATCTCTTGCTAAAACCAAGGATATTATTTCTGTTAATGTGAATTTATCCACAAGTCTGCTTTATGTGGAATTTGCCGATAATATCGCAAATATCCAAAAAATTGTGGAAGAAACCGTGCATAGCCACGAATCCGATATATTTGTCGTGGAAAAAACCCACGCCGCTCATAATCACGAACATCACGAACACGCCAAAAAATCCATAATTTGGCTAATTTTGGGAGCAACCATTTTTACATCGGGAATAATTTTTTACAACATTAACAATTATGTTTCCATTGCCTTGTTTACTGCAAGTTACTTGCTTTTGGGAACAGACGTTATTTTATCCGCCGCAAAAAATATCATAAAGGGAAATTTGTTTGACGAAAATTTTCTTATGGGAATTGCGACAATCGGCGCGTTCGCAATAGGCGAATTTGCAGGGGCTGCAACCGTTATGTTGCTGTACCAAATCGGCGAGTTCTTCCAAGATAAAGCGGTTCGTGCATCCAAAAAAGGAATCGCCGATTTAATGGATATTCGCCCAGATTACGCAAATCTGCAACAATCCGACCAAACCACAAAAAAAGTATCTCCCGAAAATGTGGCGGTGGGCGATATAATTATCGTAAAACCTGGCGAAAAAATCCCGCTGGATGGCACAATTTTAAGCGGCGAAGCAATGCTCGATACATCGGCATTAACAGGGGAATCTGTGCCGCGAAAAGCAACGACGGGCGATTCTGTTTTGTCGGGCTGCATTAACCAAAACGGCGTTTTAACCGTGCAAGTAACACAAGTTTTCGGCGAATCTACCGTTAGCAAAATTTTGGATTTAGTTCAAAATGCCGCCAACAAAAAAGCCAAACTAGAAACTTTTATCACAAAATTTGCAAAATGGTACACGCCGATTGTCGTGATTTTGGCGGTGCTTTTGGCGGTTGTTCCTCCGCTATTTTTCGGCGGAATTTGGCAAGATTGGATTTATCGTGCTATTATTTTGCTGATAATTTCTTGTCCTTGTGCGTTGGTGCTGTCCATTCCGTTGGGATTTTTCGGCGGAATCGGTGCATCTTCCAAAAAAGGAATTTTAGTAAAAGGTGGCAACTTTTTAGAGGCTTTGGCAAATTTGGATACCGTAATATTTGACAAAACGGGAACGCTTACCAAAGGCGTTTTTAAGGTGGTCAACATTCAGCCAACAAACAATTTTACGGAAGACAAGCTATTGCAGTTGGCAAGTTTTGCCGAAAGTTTTTCTAGCCATCCGATAGCGGTTTCGATTTGCAAGGAATACGGAAACGCCATTGACAAATCCCAGTTAAGCGGCTACAACGAAATATCTGGTTACGGAGTGAGCGTTCTGCACGAGAACAAGCTAATTTTGGCAGGAAACGAAAAACTTATGCACCGAGAAAATATCCCATTTACCGAAAATTCCGAATTTGGCACAAAAGTTTACATTGCGGTGGACAACACTTTTGTTGGATCGATTGTCATCTCCGATGAGATAAAATTGGACAGTAAAAATGCTATATCTCAACTAAAAAAAATGGGTGTTCGCAAAATTGCCATGCTTACAGGCGATACGCAAGCCGTTGCAGAAAATATAGCAAGCCAACTGCAAATTGACGAAGTCCATTTTAGCTTGCTACCGCAGGATAAAGTTGCCAAATTGGAAAAATATACCCAAGAAAAACATCCCAAAAAAGCCGTTGCTTTCGTTGGAGACGGCATAAACGATGCTCCAGTTTTGGCAATGGCAGATGTCGGCATTGCAATGGGCGGACTAGGCAGTGATGCCGCCATCGAAGCCGCCGACGTTGTGCTAATGACCGACGAACCCCAAAAATTAGCCGATGCAATAACCGTTGCAAGGTTTACTCGCAAAATTGTTTGGCAAAATATAATTTTTTCGTTGGCTGTGCAAATAATTTTTATCGTGCTAGGTGCAATGGGCGTTGCAAGCATTTGGGAAGCAATTTTTGCAGATGTTGGCGTGTCTCTTTTGGCGGTGTTGAATACTTTGCGAATTTTGCGGGTATAAAAAATGGGGTTGTTGGAAAATAAACAGATTGTTGCAATATAATAGAATATTACGATAAATGTTGTTAAAAAAGAATAAAATATTGCGGATTTATGATAAATGACAGGTAGGGGCGGATATTATCCGCCCGTATTTTCGTCAAATTGAAATATTCCAAATTTGCAATATTTCAATATTTTGCAATCCTCTTTTTTGTTAGACAAAACACTTGCAAAAATCCCAATAAATATATAAAATATTATATGCGACACTAAAAACAGATTTATGCTAACCCAAATCATTAAAAAAATAGCGGGTCAAGGGCGCGCGCGTCCTTGCGGGTGTGGGCAGCCTGCCCGCCGGCAGGCGGGCGCCCACGGTTTTAATGTTTTGACTTAGAAAAGAGGATTTTAATGGGATTGATAGAAAAGATTTTTGGAAGTTATAGTGAGAAAGAGATTAAGCGGATTGAGCCGATAATATCAAGTATAGATAAATTGGGCGAAGAATTAAAGCGGCTTTCGGATGAGGATTTAGCCAAAAAAACGCCATATTTTAAGGAACGTTTACGTAGTGGCGCAACTTTGGACGATATTTTGCCCGAAGCTTATGCCGTTTTGCGCGAGGTAAACGACCGAGTTACAGAGGGCAAACGCCATTTTAGCGTGCAACTGCTCGGTGGCGTGGTTTTGCACCAGGGACGCATTGCCGAAATGCGTACTGGCGAAGGTAAAACCCAAACCGTGCTTTTGCCCCTTTATTTGAACGCCTTGGAAGAAAAAGGTGCTCATCTTGTTACGGTAAACGAATATTTGGCGGGATACCATGCCGAACTTGCGGCGAAAGTTTTCGAACGCCTTGGAATGACCGTCGGCTGCATTATGCACAGTATGACGGGCGACGAACGCCGCGCCGCTTATGCTTGCGACATCACGTATTCCACCAACAACGAACTGGGATTTGACTATCTGCGTGATAACATGGTTGTTTTTCAAAAGGATAAAGTGCAACGTGGCTTGCATTACGCCATTATTGACGAAGTGGATTCCATTTTGATTGACGAGGCCCGTACGCCGTTGATTATTTCTGGCAGCGGCAGTAAATCTACCATGCTTTATAAAGTTGCTGACCAATTTGCGAAAACGCTCCGAAAAGGGCGTATTATCAACGAACAAGAGGCGCTAAATCCCATATTACGTGCGGAAATGGAAGAAGAGGGCGATTATATAGTTGACGAAAAACAAAAAACCGTAACCTTAACTCAACAGGGAATCGGCAAAGCGGAACGCTATTTTGCGGTAGAAACGCTCTCGGATCCCGATAATATGGAACTTTTGCGGCACACAAACAACGCTTTGAAAGCAAACTACAATATGCACCGTGATGTCGATTATGTTGTGCAGGAAAACGAAATTGTCATAGTTGACGAATTTACAGGGCGGTTAATGCCTGGTCGCCGCTATTCGGACGGCTTACATCAAGCCATCGAAGCAAAAGAGGCGGTAAAAGTTCAACGTGAAAGCCGAACGCTCGCCACAATCACGTTTCAAAATTTCTTCAATAAATATAAGAAGAAAGCTGGCACAACGGGAACAGCGTTGACGGAAGAGGGCGAATTTCGCGAAATTTACGGGATGGACGTTGTGGTTATTCCCACAAATCGCCCAATGATACGCACCGATCACTCGGATGTTGTTTACAAAACCGAAGCCGCCAAAAATCGCGCAATTATCCGAGATATTGAAGAAAGCCACAAAAAACAGCAACCTGTTTTAGTCGGCACAGTTTCCATTGAAAAATCGGAAACGATTAGCAAATTGCTGAAAAAAACGGGCATAAAACACGAAGTTTTGAACGCCAAGCAACACGCGCGCGAGGCGGAAATCGTAGCTTTGGCAGGTCAACCTGGAGCTGTTACAATAGCAACAAATATGGCTGGTCGTGGAACGGATATAATGCTTGGCGATGGCGTAGTTTTAAGCGGCGGCTTGAAAATAATCGGAACAGAACGCCACGAATCGCGCCGCATAGATAATCAGTTGCGCGGTCGTGCGGGTCGGCAGGGCGATCCTGGCGAGTCGCGGTTTTACGTTTCGCTGGAGGACGATTTAATGCGACTGTTCGGCGGCGATCGTGTGCAAAAAATTATGGATTTTGTCAAACTAGATGAGGACGATGTTATCGAGCACAAAATGTTGTCGAAGGCAATCGAAAACGCACAAAAAAAGGTTGAAGGCAACAATTTTGGCATTCGCAAGCACTTGTTGCAGTACGACCAAGTTATGAACGAACAGCGCGAGGTAATTTACGGCGAACGCAACAAACTAATCGCTGGCGAAGATTTGCAGGATAACGTTATGACAATGCTAAAAAGTGTTATTTCTCGTGCAGTTGACAGTTGCACCGCCGAAAGTGAACTTCCCGAAGAATGGGAACTTGGCAGGTTGAACGAGCAGCTTGTGTTGATTTATCACAAGCCCGTTGCTGTGCTATCCAAAGAGGAACAAGAGACAATTACCAAAGAACAGCTAAAACAACGGCTTTATAACGAGGCAGTGGAAATCTATCGCCAAAAGGAAAACGAATTTACATCGGAAATAATGCGACAGGCGGAACGTGCGTTAATGTTGCGAGTTGTCGATCAGCGGTGGATGAACCACATCGACGACATGGACCAAATGCGGCAAAGTATCGGCTTGCGAGCGTACGCCCAACGAGATCCGCTGATAGAGTACAAATTTC
>JGI24700J35501_10929985_pt1 | contig 10880 bp, 7 predicted proteins | sample TergutTh196P1_FD_35501 | JGI IMG/M metagenome (IMG submission 35501) | reverse complement strand
TGAAACCATAATGTTGAAACCCCAGTCTGAAACAACATTTAGAATGAAATTTTCATGTTCATCCATGGGCACGAAGTAATGTTTGTGGGAAGTCACGTGGGCTACCAAGTAGGGTGTGTTAGGGAATGTAAAAGTAGGGTAAAATAAGAGAAGACACATGCATGTAAATGGCCACTTAGAATATAGTGCTGTGACACAGCATGTTTCCCTGCCTGAACATTGAGATTATCAGATTTGTAAGACAAAATTTCTGGTCTTATTATTACCACCTCAAACATCATTTACACTTTTAAGTACTTAACCAGCTGATGATGCATGTGTCCATGTGCTCCAGTCAGGCAGTGGGTTGTATTTTAGTTGGTTTTCCTGCCACAATAGTATAAAGAATCACTTTTCCTTGAAATTATTTGTTTCCTGGAGTATATATTCAGTTATCTTATGCAGATGTCAGATCTTGCAAGTTCGTCCATTGTGACACAACACAGAGTGTCCATCGTGTGTTGTTATGTAGTTGTTCTTGCATTGAACATAACACCATTATGTTCTTATAAACTCGGGTGATATGTGAGGAATTCTGACAGTTTCTCCCAATTTCTTTATGATCAGTGCTCTGTGACATTAGTTCCTGCACTTAATTGAAAATACCAGGGGAGAGAGACAATTTGTATTGCTGCTATCAGGTTCATGCAGTAATAATCTTGTTTACTGCGTCTCTTACCTTAGTTGTGTTTGTTGAAGAATGATGTAACTTCTGTACTAGACCAGAAGTTCCTTTGGTCTTGTATAAAGCAAGGGAGAATACTCCAAAGTGTACCCTTTGACAGAGGAAGGAGGTTGTGTTTCTTTACTGTTGAATTTGCGTAGTGGAAAAGGAACTGTATGGTGTTGTTTCATATCAGTTTTTAACACTTCTGGGCTTTCTGTTTTCTTATTGTCCATATTTATTTTTCATCATGTATCTTCTGAAGTCTAGGTCTGTGTGATGCTATGTAACTGAATATGGATATGAATGTGAATGTGAATGAGCATTGTTCAGCTGTAATGTACTTTTAAACTTTCAGGGGCCATAGTTTGAATGGAGTTCCTAACTGCAGCATTCTGTCGGATAAAGCACCTCCACCACAGCCTCCAGAACCACCACAGCAGAGATTGACAAGGGAACAGCTTCTTCCCCCCACTCCGTCAGTTTACTTAGAAAATAAAAAGGATGCATTCAGTCCACAGCTGCAGGAGTTCTGTCTTAAACACCCAATAGCTGTTGTTCGGGGCCTGGCAGCTGCCCTCAAGCTTGGTACGTAAATAAATGTATTAGTTCACCCATAGATTGGCATAGCAATGATGTCACTGTATTGCATTCTGGAGATACCTTCTTGACATTTTCTGATTTTCCTTTGTTTATAAAAATGCTGTGAGAGCACATTTAGGTGGACTGTCACAGCCTTCTCTGTCTTGTAGTTTTGAAGATGCCGTGATATATGGGTGTTTCGTGGCCACTGTTGTAGACCTGATCTATTCTCAGATGATAAAAATGTCTGGGTAACAAGCCCCACTTAGGACTGACATGAAACTATGCTTTGTGCTGCTTCATGTGAGTTGGATTTCAACCCCAGTGGAAGCACCAGTGCATGGTAACATATATGTATATATGACTGGTCTGCAAGGAGAAATTGAAGTTGCAGGAGAGACCTGCAATTTTGACATGTGATCACTGTAAAGGAAATGTGACTGCCACAAAAGTGGCTGTGGATTGTGTTTTAGTGCTGGTAGCATAGAGTTGTGGAGTTTACTGTACTAGAAAACTGTTTGGTGGTTGGGAATCGTTGTGAATCACTGTATATGTGAACAGTTTCAGATTTGGGCTTTGTGACAAATGTAAGTTGGTTATGTTTGATTCAAGTTTTTACAAAATGTTATATCTGTCACAGAAACGGATTTGTCATGAGACTGCAATCCCATCACATACGCCTGTTCTCCAGAATGCAAGCAGCACAACACTGTTTATCCCTCTGCTGATCTGCATGTAATGACTGGAGAAACCCTTGACTGATTTCCTTGAAATTTAATATTATAGAGGGTCACAAATTTATCGCTATGCTTCAGTTTTGATTAAAATGTGACAGTAGTAATGAGTACTTTATGTGAAGACCTACATGTATTTCCGTTCATAATTCCAGTGAAACTTGGTAAATATATATCGATAGAAAAATGTTTTGAACAGAAGCATAGATAAAACAAACACACATTTTGTGACTTAATATATATATACATATACATTACATAATCACAGTTTTTGAGATAATTGCATAAAAGAGAGTGAGCATTCCAGAATTATTTTGGTGATAGCATCTTTTAACTTGCTAATTATCCAAAGGAAGCACCCAGTGCTAATTGTTAAAAATGTGCTGTTATCTCACATGAATATCAACAGAACGAGTATGGGATGAACTGCTAGTATGCTGATATTTATTACACCAATGTTTTATTTGAAGTGGGACCTCTTTTTTATTCAGAGCCATAGTGCTTGGTAAAATTTTGCATATTTGTGTTGCACAAATGAAACAGCTATGTAATTCTAATTGTACCACAATAATTGTAACTCAGGATGGTATTGACTTTAAATGACTGATACTTTAACTTTTCTGGATGTTGGATTTAATTTGATTGATAATAAGGAAAGAATAAGATAATAAGATATGTCATATTTATGTGAATAGAAGACACTTCTGCATATAATATCTCCCCCTATGTCACAGTCTTCATTTTGCAGGAAAAATTAATTTACAGATTATATTTAACTCTGCTTGATTATAAGGTGACTCCCCATTTTTGAGATGACAAACAGGAGAAGTTCTTGCCTTATTTTCACATAACTAGGATATTTGAAACATTCATAGATTTTTAGGTTACACATGGTTTTAAAGAGAGAGCAGAAATATGGAAAGAATATTTTGATGAATTACTAAACACAGAAGAACAAAAGGAATTAATTAAAACAGGAAATAGAGAAATTAATGAAGTTGAAGTAGAAGAACTTACTATATAAGATGTAAAAAAGGCAGTGAGAAATTTAAAAAATAACAAGGTGGCAGGAACTGATGGAATACATCTGGAATTAATAAAATGCAGAGGAAATAAGCTATTGAATAGAATTTATGAACTAGTAAGACAAATTTGGGAAGAGGAAGGAATACCTGAAGAATGGAAAGAAACATTAATATTTCCTTTATACAAAAGAGGAGATAGAAGTAGTTGTGAGAATTACAGGGGAATAGCATTAGGAAATGCAGCCTACAGAATTTTGGCAAATATAATTTTGGAAAAAATTAAACCATATATTGAAAAAATTACTGGGGACTATCAGAATGGTTTCAAAGATGGAAGATCTGTAATTGACAACATATTTGCATTGAAAATAATAAATGAGAAAATTTGGGAATATAATCAGAATGTACAGTATTTATTGAATGATTTTCAAAAGGCGTATGACTCTATACATAGAGACATGCTATGGAAATAGATGGAAAAATTTAAAATCCCTAAAAATTTAATAAATATATGTAAAACATGTGTACAAAAGACAAGAAGTGCTGTTAGAATAGAAGGAACACTGTCATCCTTTTTGAAAATAAAACAGGACTGAAACAGGATGAATGTCACCAATATTATTCAGTTTAGCATTACAAAAAGTGACATGAAGTATAAAAATGGTTCCTAGTGGTATAAAGATTGGTAAAGAACAATTGAATGTATTAGCATATGCGGATGACATTGTATTAATTGGAAAAAATGAAATAGAAGTAAGATAACTTTGAAATAAGACAACTTTTTGTACAAATACGAAACATTGCCAGAAAGTTAGGACTACACATAAACCAAGGAGAAACAAAATATATGATAGTGGATTGGAAAAACAGCTCAAAACAAAATAAAATAGGACAATTAACAATAAAAAATTATACATTTGAATGAGTTGAAAATTTTTAATATGTAGGTGTTATACTCAATGAAGATAAGCACCAAATAGATATGCAAGAAAGAAGAAAAAATGCTGACAAAACATACTTCATGCTACAGAAGTTTTTAGAAATAAAAGTATATCTAAAAAAAATTGAGACTAAAGAGCACAATAATAGACAAAACTTTAACATACGCATCAGAAACCTGGATACTAACAAAGAAAGAGAAAAAGCAAATAAACATTTTTGAAAGGATAGTGTATAGAAGAATTTTAGGTCCAGTATATGACAGTGAGAGAGAAAAATGGTGAATGTTAAACAATTAAGAAATTTGTGCTATGGTTAAAAACCCACTATAACAGAGACAGTAAGGTTAAATAGATTACGTTGGTTTGGGCATGTACAGAGAATAGAAGAAAATAGAATTCCCAAAAAAGTATTATATATGAATTTGGAAGCAACAAGGCTGAGAGGTAGACCAAGAATAGATGGCAAGATGAAGTGAGGGAGGATGGAAGACTAGTTGGTGGAAAGGGTGGAAGGAAAGGTTATATAACGGAGAGGAATGGAAGAAGTTTCTGAGGACAGCAAGGAATCGTATTCTGCACTTGCCAGTGGAATGAATGAATCGTTTTAAGTATCACCGATTAATAAAGACAGTTTTAAATAGTTTAACATTTTAGCCGTTTGTAATTATTTAATGATGTTTTGGTCAGTAAAATTCTCTGTTTTAGTGGTGATAAAAATACTGTCCCTGAAGATGATCATAGTTCTGGTTGAAACATGTAGATATATTAAAAACATATGTTCTAATAAATTGAAAGGTATGGTTGTGTTATGGAGGTGTTTAAAATGTGTAGTGTAAATAAAACACAACGGTATGGAATTTAGTGTTGGCATTGGTTGCATTTTATTTATTGTTTTGTGAGTGGCAATATATATAGATGTTAGAAAGCTATAATGTATTGAAAGGGTTTAACATGAAACTTTGTAACTTATAGTTGGGATACTCACACTGGAAGCTGTGAACGTTTTGTCAGTGAATAGTTGTATCAAAATTAAGTTGTACTGAATGCAAACCAGTTCTTTTGCAGCAGTTAGAGTATGCATGTGATATATTTTACAGGTTAAAATACTGTGACAGGAATAATTTATCAAAACAGCAGTTCTTTACACCTGTCAGCAGCTATATCTTCAAATGGATATGCTATTTGTGAATATAAAGTTGTGAATATAAAACCACTTTACTCACTAACACTGTTTTATATTCTGTGCTGTGCATATGCAATGCCTGTAATTCAGATCATCCCACAGTAACAAAATCACAATGTGTGATTATGCAATATAATGTACAGTGAAACTGGATTTTATGTTCCTTGAAAACTACGCTTTACCTAATTGTACATATGTTGTTATTGGTTCCATCTAAACTTCCATGAGAATGTCAGATTTTCCTCCAATATTAATTTGTGCTTTCCACCCAATTTTTTAATTATAGTTTCAAATTGATCATAAAGTGGCATGTTGCTGCTGTTTGAAGCACTTTCAATTTATAATTGTAAAGCTGATTAATTTAAAGTGTTGATTTCTTGCTTTTGCTGTTGTTTTCATGCTATACACTTCATATGTTTTGTACAGGGGAGTAATGTGTTTAGCTACTGACACTGGCCCAGTCTTACAACATGGTGGCAAGGCCGGGATGAGTGTCAGAACCTCTGCTAGGTTACTGCATTGTACACTGTGTTTGATGTGGAAAATGTCAACTATATGTTTAGAATGAGTAGAAGATGGCTGCCTGCAATAATATATAGATCATGGTGTAAAGCAGTGTTTCTTAACCTTTGTGAGACTGCGGCCTGCTAAATTCTTTTTTTATAAGACTAGGGCCCGGTCCCAACAAATTTGCTCGTAAATACCTTTCCAATTTTTTTTAAGTTCATATACTAAACTAACATAAGTATTAATAATTAATTATGTCATAATCATAAAGAGTATTAGTACACTTATATGTATGGTGTGGCATGTTGACAAATATAAAATTACATTTAAATTAGTTATCAACTGGACTAATCAAATCTTGTAGCATATTGTAGATTCTTCAGGCCTCTCGCGGCCTGGTATAATTGATGTCAGGGTCTGGTACTGGGCCACGGCCCGGCGGTTGAGAAACACTGGTGTAGAGGGTTCAGCAGAAAGTTTAAGAAGAGCAGCGTAGTTTGATGTGTTGCATATTCCATGCATTAATTAGATGCATAACATTTACTAAAAGACAAAAGTGCATTTGTTGTTCTTTTAATATATTTTATGCAAGAGCAACTTAGTTTAACTCATAATTGATTTGTTCTGGACAATGACTGTAGTTGTCCTTTGATTTTGTGAGCGTTGCACTGTGCAGTGACTATAGTCGTCATTCGGTGCCCAAGGGTTAATGGATAGTTGTTAGAAGTGAACTAGATTGCATTTTTAATGCAGTACCTCAAATGAGATCACATTGTTAGTGTAGTACAGTATTAATTTGATGTATTTAATTTCAGTTGCTGAATGCAAAGCTGTGTTTCATGAAAACTGGAAACCCTTGTCTTAAATAATTAGGTTCCATACTTGAATTATTCTGAGTGACTGTGTGAGTGATACTATGTGTTACTTCAATTGCAGACCTGGGCTTATTCTCAACAAAGACGCTTGTTGAAGCAAACCCAGATCACAGTGTGGAAGTGCGAACGCAGATGCAGCAGACATCAGATGAAAACTGGGATCCACAGTTGGGCCGCAAGGTCTGGGCTTGCATTAGCCACAGATCCCACACCACAATTGCTAAATATGCACAGTATCAGGCATCATCATTCCAGGAAAGTTTGAAGGTATGATTTGTTTATTGTTCTGTTGGTGATTTATGTTTTTGTGACACAGTAACTGATAATGTCCTGTTTTTAGGAGGAGCGTGAAAAGGCGGCTGGCATTCATAACAGCAATTTGTCAGACTCAGACTCGAAGGACTCGACAGGAAATGTGGTTCGTCGAAAAAGTAAAGGTAGTTCTGGCGGAAGTGGAGGCCTGGGTGGAACTGGCAAGACAGGACCTAAGATGCTTCGATTTGGGACTAATGTTGACCTGTCTGATGAGCGGAAGTGGCGACCTCAGCTGCAGGAATTGATGAAGCTACCTTCTTTTGCCCGTGTTGTTTCAGCTTGCAATATGTTGTCGCATGTTGGACATGTAATTCTTGGCATGAACACAGTCCAGCTATACATGAAGGTATGTATAACATAAGGTTACCTTTGCACCACAAGGGTGTGGAGTTAAGAGCTCCATGGATTGGTCATCTTTAAGCTCAGGCCACTATTTTTCGTTCATTTAACGGTGCTCTTGTCAAGTGCAGTAATTATATGATTTTGATAATTGAGATTGGGGTAATAGAACAAGATGCTTTCCTGCTGTGAAGTGTACTTGTCAAATTTTTGCCTTGAAGGCTAAGTCAAAATGTCATCTTGTCACTACACATTTGAAGGAATTGAAAGTGGGGAAACTTGAAGTATCAAACCAAACTTGGGAAAATAGGTACACACATTTTGGTGCAGAAAACGTTCAGGGGGATAAAATGTTTGTTCTGTGACAGTTCTGTGTGTTCTTTAGGTGGAAAAACCTCAACATGTGGAATGTATGATAATGGTAAAGTATACACAATCATGCATGGGTACATTTTGGAATCAAATTATTTTAATGTTTAAGGCTAGAAAGTGCTTTGCAGGTTTTCATCTTAGATTTCAGAGGAAATAAACTGATCATGTTCATCTTCAAAACAAAGACATGCACTCTGAGAGTTTATATTGAAAGTAGTTGGGTAATCATACATTTAAAATTTTAGGGTCATGATGATGATGATGATGTGATAGGGGGTTTTGTGTGTGCCATCCAGGACCAAGTAGTTAACACTAAAAATTACAGAAAGTTTATTAAAAGGATGGCACCATTGACGACGTGTGCAGACGATGCAACTCAACTGTAGAAAACATTCAGCATATAGTATCCTGTTTCATGTGGTGGGCAGTTCTGAAGTCATAGCTGAGGTGGGTAGGCATTGGTATTTCACAGGGGAAAAATAGGTTTTCAGTTGGGTGGTTAATGTCTTTGGTCTTGCACTTGTCTGATCACAAAGTAAGGAAATTTCAAAAAATTGCGAAAGGTATAATATTGTGTTATTAATATACATACATACATATGTATATATATATTCAAAGGTGGCATAGTTTGCTGTCATGTTACTGGCTGTGTAAATGTCATAAAGTGAATACAGAAGTTACAAATGGTAATCTTAGGTAAAGGGTAATGTCAGTTAGTAGTGTTATCCATCCATATCCAGGGTATAGGCCTGAGCAAGTTGGTGGGGTGATAAAGCTCATTACCAGTATTTAGGAGGTGCCTTGTTTGATTGTGTGTCATTTTTTGTGACAGGTGTTTGTTGTTTTAGGATTTTGTTCTTATGTTCAGACTGTTAATGAAAATGCTAGTATAGTGATTTTAACTAGGGCACAAACATTGCATTCTCTATCCCTGGTTACTATCCATATTACTTATCAGATTCATTGTTGTATAATTGCTGCAGTTTGAAATTGAAAATGCTGCTATGTAAGCCAAGAATCAGTCCAGATCATGTGGTAAGCAGTATAAGATTGTGTTGTACTAGCAAATTCTTGTTTGTTTCTTATAACCAGTGAGATTTCTTTGTTTTCTGAACAGGTGCCTGGCAGCAGGACACCAGGTCATCAGGAGAACAATAACTTCTGCTCAATCAATATCAACATTGGCCCTGGGGATTGTGAGTGGTTTGCAGTGCCAGATGCATACTGGGGTGTCGTGTATAGTCTGTGTGAGCGGAACAACATAAACTATCTGCATGGATCGTGGTGGCCTTCCTTGGAAGACCTCTATGAGGAGAACATTCCTGTGTACAGGTTTCTGCAGCGCCCTGGTGACCTTGTTTGGGTTAATGCAGGTGCGTGGATTAGAACAGCAAGGGGGTTAGAGGAAGGAGGAGGCTAATACTACAGCATTCTTACTAAGAACTTTGTGTGTATACGTACAGTATGTGTTTTTAAGTGACAGTAAACACTAATGAGTTGAGAAAGTGAAGTGAAAATGCAAGCACTCAGTTGCAACATATGTTGAAAATGAACAGTAGAAAATGTAGGATATTAATACTTGAATTGTTTTATTGTGGTTTGAATCATAGGGAGAAATGCCAGTTGTGCTATTATTTTTGTTACTTTTCAGGTTGTTCAAAGTAATGATAGCTTTTTCTCATGTCAGGAGCATCATCATCATCATCAATTTGTTCTTGCTTTTTAGTTATGAGGTGGCAGTATTCTGGAGTGACCAGATCTCAACAAGAGATCAAAGCATTTACCCCAGCACTTTACGAATGATACATGCGGTGCTCATTAGTATGACCTTCTGTAGCTCTGTTCCTAATGCTCCAATTATAACTGGCACAGTTTTTGTCCTCACTTTCCACATCATGCTGACCTTGATCTCCAGGTCTTTGTACTTGCTTAGTTTTTCAGTTTCTTTTGTGTGAACGTTTGAAAATCTGGTTATGGCTCTGTTGATCGGTAGGCAAGTCTTCTCTTTTTTTATCATGCAGTAGTATATCAGGTTCGTTTGCTAGTATTGTTCAATATGTGATAACCAGTACATCCAACATAATAGTGGTACTGTTGACATTAATACCCTTTCAGGTATCAGTAACCTGTAACCCCATATGCTAACATACCATCCAGTGTGTGTAACCAGCCACCTTATTGTGTCTATTAGTTTATTCAGATGGCACAAGTGTTGTGCATCCCACAACAATACATGGTGCTACCCAAAATTTCCGAGAATTTGAATATACTGTGCAAACCGTTAGCGCTATGAACTTGCGCCGCTAGGTGCCTCTTTTTGTATCTTGCAACCAACAGTCTGGCAACTGGCATCTTTATAAGTGTACGTGTTTCCGAGTTTTGGCTGTTTCCTTTACACCATTTTCACGAGTGTCTGCGAATATCGAAATGGCAGGAGTTAAGGAGCAAAGAACTTGCATTAAATTTTGCCTCTTGCTCAACAAAACTCCAGCTGAGACCCACCGAATGCTAATGGAGGCCTTTGGTGAGCAAGCTTTAAGCCAAGCAAGAACATTTGAGTGGTTTAAGCATTTCAAAGATGGCCGGGAATCTGTAGAAGATGATAAACATTCTGGTCGACCATCCACATGCACAACTCCGGAAATGATTGTGAAAGTGTGTGAAGTTATCCTAGAAGACAAAAGACAGACTATCAATGATGTTTGTAATCACGTTGGACTGCCATACGGGTCGTGTCAATGCATTCTAGTGGATGAACTGAACGTGAGACGAATTGCAGCAAAGTTTGTTCCTCGTCTCTTGAACAATGACCAGCGAGACCATTAGGTTCAGGTGTGCACCGAGCTGCAAGAAGCAGTTAGACATGATCCTAACTTCCTGTCCAGGGTCATAACTGGTGATGAATCATGGGTGTATGATTGTGACCTGGAAACAAAGCAGCAGTCTATGCAATGGAAGACGCCATCCTCTCCACGACCGAAAAAAGCGCGCCAAGTTCGCAGCAACATCAAGTCAATGCTGATTATTTTTTTGGGCATTCGAGGAATTGTGCATAAGGAGTTTGTACCACCTGGTCAGACTGTCAATGGGAAGTTTTACTGCGAGGTTTTGAGACAACTGAAGGAAAATGTGAGGCACAAACGGCCTGAGATGTGGAAGAACGGAAACTGGTTGTTGCACCATGACAATGCGCCTGCACACACTTCGCTCGTTGTGAGGGAATTCCTCACAAAAAATAACGTGACCACTGTTCCCCACCCTGCCTACTCACCTGACCTGGCTCCCTGCGATTTCTACATGTTTC
>JGI24700J35501_10929984_pt1 | contig 10880 bp, 8 predicted proteins | sample TergutTh196P1_FD_35501 | JGI IMG/M metagenome (IMG submission 35501) | reverse complement strand
AGCAATTTTGAGTTCTTAGACTTTTGCAGTAGTGCCGATGAGGCCTTCCTTCTTCTGGGATTGGACATTTTGAACCTTGACAATGAGACCACAATGCTGTCTTTTAAACATCAGGCACCCATCACTCAGTAATGTGATGCCACATCCCAGAAGAACAAAGACCCCAACATAATTTTGGTTGAATTTACAAAAGAGATAAATAATACATTCTGTTTCATCACAGTTTTGTTGATGAAGGCTAAAGTTCCTTCAGAACTTCATATATATTATAGTTACAGATTAGTCTCATCTTATAACTGGATCTTGAATAAGATCTGTGCATATTCTTAAAAATTTAGGAGCAGTAGTGTGCAGATTACAAAGGATAAGTTGTTGACAAAGTTTAAGTCATGATTTAATCCTCATTCACAAGCCATGTAAGGCAAAACAATTGTAACTACAGAGTCCATAGTATTCAACAGACTTCCAGGCATGAAACATGATGTAGCTTAGATCTGTACAATGTTATTAAACTGTACCACCATTACAAGGGTTTGTAAAATTTGAAAATCATCATCAGAATGCAAATTCTGTCAGGGAAGCATGGTAATAACCACCCAGTATCATTGCCAGAACATGCTAAATGGTAGCTAATTTGCACCTCAATGATTTGTACTGACCTGATGTGAGCATGAGTAATGTTCTAACTTTCTGACATAGACATGCTGTGTATGATATGATAATGATTTCTAGAGGTCCCAGGTACCGTACAGAAGAGATTTCAATATGTCTTGGAACATTTATGATTCTGGAATTAAGGACTGTAAACATCAGAGGAACTGCATGTACATATTGCTACAGTAATTGTCTTAAGTGATATTCAGTGCATATGTTAAATTTTTAGTATATGTCTTGAACATTTACTTAGGTGCCGTGGAAAGACAGTAGGGTGGAATATTGGTTATTCAGGCTATTGACAGGGAGAAGAAGCAAATAAATGAAAATACAGATAATCTTACATACTTTCATGCATTAAGAAAACTTGAAAATTTATGGTACTCTCTTATACATGTGACTTATTTTGAGAAAATGTTGGTAATGACTGCTGTACTTGAACCATCTGTGACTTGTCCAGTACATGAGACACCACTGGTAGTGCTGTCCAACTATGTCTATGTACTTGCATGGTGTTCTGTTTGGATTGTTGGTCTGGTGCAATAACACTGTCATGCATAGTGTTTTCTGCTAGAGATAAAACTGAGAAAGCCAGTAAAATATGGGGGGTGATAAAGACATCAAACACAGCCAGGTTGGTCCAAGTGTGTTTGGTGCATTGTTCTGCATTGTATGTCACACTGTACAGATGTCTGCAGTAATGCAGTACAGCGAGTTAGCATTTCAGAACCCTGGTAGAGTACAACCATGATGGAATGAAAAGAATGATGCAGATGACTTCAAGAAATGCATTATTTCATGACCTTTGAACAGTACCACCTCTCAGAAAAGTAATGCACCAAATTAAAACAATTAGTGTGGGTTTTAAAATGTAAAATGAACTTTACCAGTTCAACTTGGTCTCTGTGGGGAATTCTGCTGCATTTAGGTTTCGAATAACTGGAATGTTTCAGATGACAACCCTTACAAATGAAATCTCTGACTATAGAATCTGTGGAATGTCAGTCAAGTCAGGCAGTACACCATATCCAATGAAACGAAGTTTCCCACCCCCATCACCAGTACTCATCATAAAGGATAAAAAAGTTGGTTCTGTTTCACCATACAGTGGGGTATGCTAAAACAAACATAATTGGTTCTAGAACCTCATTTGTTACAGCATCTGTTTGTTCTAGCATACATTGAAATATATGTATTTAGGGGTAATCCATTCCAGGCCCACAGCCTAGAGCAAATTTGCCATCCAACACAACCATTTAAACAGGAAAAATATAATACAAAATATAAGTGTAAAAATAATATAAAATTAATTTATTTCACTTTTATACACTGTACATGTGAATTTTGAAGAGCATAAACATTCTTCCCTTAGTGAAACCTATGAACAAACTTTCCCTAATAAAAATCATAAACAATGTTTCCCTAGTGAAAACTATAATCGAACTTTCCATAGTAAATAATATTCCTCCGCGTTCGTTGTAGCATCCTGATTTTATTGATAAAAACTGTTTGTGGTAGCACTGATCATTGTAGCACACCCCACTGTATCTCCTATAGACCCTCCAATCATTGCCCCTGCTCTCTGTCTCTGGAAGGGAAAGTACAATACAAAAAGAAGATGAAAGCCTGAGTTCACACCTTCACATGTGCCAGCATTTATATAAACGAAAAACAAGCGGCTGGGGCATGACATGACAACCCGCACCCCATATATCACTAAGGCAGAAGAAAGGGTACAGCTACACACCTCACCGGACTTTCATGACCTGTTACAGTCAGAACTTTACGTTATTGTGTTACTAAGTACTTTTCTTGTCAGACACACGAACATGAAACTGGAAAGTCAATTTATATTTGCTTAAAGTATACTGTTAGTGACTGACGAGTCTACTGTCATATGTATGATACTTGGACTTAAATAAATAGATATTTTAGCAAGGGATTGCACCATGGAACCAATTCACATGTTATGTGGCCTTAGAGACAAAAATAGTTTTTTTTTTCCTTCAGAGCATGATGGATTTATTAGATGTGTGAATGGCATGAAACAAGACAGTTCTTTCAGACTGGAATTTCATACCCCACTTCTGTCTGAAGCACTTTGCAGAAACCTTCATTATAGTTGACTTTAAATTTGAATAGAGCTTACTAGAATGTTGGGATTCAGAATGATGGCAGTATTTAATTCCTCTTCATCCACACAAAACTGCATGCTGCAGTACTCATTAATATTCATTACTGGGATGATCTTAAAAAGTGCTTCATTTGGAGATTCAACGAAGACTTGACATGGGAAGATATTCTATATCTGCTGAAATATACTGTGACTTATGACAAACTGTATATATAGTAGTGAATTATGTTTTTACCATCGTATTTCATCTGTACGTTTAATTCTGAAGACCAAGGTCATCGTCTAATCTCATCTGACCAGAGTTGTCTTTGCCTTCTCACCTTTTCTAACAAACATGTGAATATAAAGAAGGGACTCTGTCTTCCAATTAACTTGATTCAGATGCCAATTTTGCTTACCCTTTGAACTTTGCTATGCAGAGGCCTGTTTGGGATGCCAGGTGACCTGCACTACTTTTTTTTTTTATTTGCCAAAATGAGGTAGCTGCCTGACCTATGGATACTTTTTAACAGATCTTACTTCTATGTCACTGAGATCCATGACTTGTACCAGTGGTTGTGACTACAGTTATATGTACTCCTGATGATGGGTGCAAAGGACACTCGAAACATGTAGAGTGATTTTGCAGTACAATAAAAAGACTGCTTAAAACTTCATCTTGTTGGTTACTCACGTAAAATAGCTGTACTGCTGTATCTCATACATACCATATTTAGCTGTCCACTGTTCCAGTCTTCACTTTCAATACTGGTGGCTAGTTTTGATATCTTATCCCGGAGTTTACGAGTGTCTTTTCCTGACAGCACTGTACGTATTCTCATCTGAGCTCGCTCCAATGGCATTGTTGACTTCAATAAAGGTATGACTTCCAGAGCCTGCATTAAAGGTCACACCAGAAGTAAAGTATTAGCTACAGTTCAGAGCAAAAAGCTTGGTAAGTAATACAAAAACAGGTTACTATTCAATGAAAGGCAGGATGTTAGGCACTGCTTACTTATGAGAATTTAATGCAGTCTAAAGTACACCCCATTCTAAGTATAATTAAGACAAAATAAACTTAACTGTTTCAAGTAATACCAGAAATGGGAACTGTTTTTTTTTTTACCTTAGCACAGGGATCACTCTTCGTGTACATAAACTGAATAGTTTAAAAAGGATGGAGTACTTCCTACAGCACTGGACCATGGTAAAAATGAAGTACTTCACTCCCACTAAAGGATGCTCACTGATATTGTGTCAGGGTTTCTGAGCCTTTGTGCCATTCTACTAGAAAGGAAAGATCTGGTGTTTTTACTATAACAATTGGAAGTTGACTTAAATCTGTGTGAGGGAGAGACCATATCAGGTCTCAGTTCATTTTCTATTTTGCAAAGCTTCTTTCAGGGTGATAATTGAAACTAACCAAAAATAACCATCAAACATAACATAATCTGAGCAAATCTGATAGTTCCCTTTATTATTACCTGCTGACAAACAGTAAGTCACTGACCTGTTTGTGACATCTCACGTATAGAATTTTTTAGATATTGTAGCCTAGGACAAGGTAATTTCTCCAAGGAGAATTCTGAATATCCCTTAATACTTAATGTTGTTGCTTGCAGGAAGTATGTACAGTAATATTTGTTACTGCTGATGATAAATTGTGGGCTGTCATTACACTGATGATGTAAATGTGTATATATTCTCACTGAAGTTACAAAGAAATGACAGTAGGGAACTGCAACCACTATTGTTGCTCTTGTCATCAACTACATTGTCATCTCCTGACTTGGCAGAAATGTGGCTATGAAGGGGATAGTATACCAGGGTCTCCAGTCATAAGTTTTTAGCTCTCATAGAATGGATAATCACATCTTATGTGTGCACAAAATTATTTGAAACACTTAGAGACCTGCGTTTGCATATGTGAATGCATGTAGGAAGACACCCAAGAAATTCATTTTATGTACTAACACAAGAAGGAACTTTACTGCATTTGTAAGACATGCTGCATAATCAATGTTCTGTTTTCCATAAAATGCCATATATATTAGATAATTTATCTCTGTCCAAATAATACATTTTTCATAAACCATGTGCTCTAATTTAAATATCCACCCCAATGATGTAAAGGTTAATAATGAAAATATACCTGTTGTTTGGCATTCCTGTTTGGTTTAACAGAAAAATGGGCATCCTTCATGGCCTTTTCAATCATAGACACAGGGTAAGGCCTTTTTGTTTCAGGATTCACACACTTGTCTGCAAAAAAAAAAAAGTCACTATATTTACACACTGACATTCCATTCACATCAGATTTCTTTATATACCTGTAAACTGTATATGCTGCTTATCTTCATGCCTTGTGATGATGACAGGTTTGAACATCTGAGTGATGTTTTGTTTTTCAGTTTTGTTACCAAACTATTTAAATTTTAAACACTTATTGGTGCTTAAAATTTAAAATTTAGAATTTCAAAATCACTCAGCAGGAGGTACTGAATAAACAGCACACTATACGCAGTCAACTTCATCACCAGAAAAGTCAGATCATATAGTAACAATTTTTGTTTTCACATTTAAAAATTAACTTTATGCTGTGAGGTTGGAGGTTCTCATAGCAGTGCTGCTGAAGAATCAAGTCTTTTGGTATGGTATACTGTGTTTGGTAAGTAGTGTCAAACATTTTGGAGGACTGTAGTATGAAGGCACTATTATCCTCTGGAAGTATATGCCTAGACACTGAATTACGTTAGAAGTAATTATGGTCAGATGACAGGACATCTTATCCAGAGATTGCCTGTAAATCCAAAAAGTAAAGAAGTCTGATGGTCCTTTATTAAATAATTTTGAGTTTCACTCAGTGACTTGCATGTTCTCATTAAACAGCTTAAAAGTACAATTAAAAGTTACAATAATATGTAATTATGAAATAATGACTTGAAGCCAAAATATGTATCTAAGTTTTGAATATCTCTATGGGACATATACATATGTGTGACTTTCGATTATGTACGCAAGCCATGTCACTTTGGAGAGGAACATTATTTTATCTGAAAACTCGCATCATCCGTCACTCAGACCATTTTGTTAGCTGGCAGGTACTGCAGTGCTGTGAGTGGGGGTCCACATGTTTTTGTTTGGTTTGCAGACATGTTACATCTAACAAACGTGTTGTTAATTGAATGTTCAAGTGATCTCACAAGAAGCTACTAGTGACTGATGTCATACAAAATAACATTCCTACATCATATAATACCTGCAACTGTCGTTGCAATGTCCTTGAACAGCGATTCAAATTGAGACTGCCTTTCCTTATCAGATACTTGAAGTTCACCTTTGGCTAGAATTTCCTTACACACCTCTGTTTGATCATCTTTTCCAAAAACCTTAATGAGGTCTTCCTTTTTAGCTACCTGACCTTTTGATACATTTGTGAACACAGTGTGTGTCTGAAGCACCTCATCTATATCTGTTTCTCTGAAAATATTAAAAATAAACCTTCATGGTAAACTTGCAACCTGGAGTGATGGATGAAGAGTAGATAAACACAGTTTTCTTAGATCAGTTATTTAATGCACTTTTCAACCATTTTTCATAAATGACAGTTTCACATATTCTGGACCTGGAGAAGGGATGGGCGAGATCAATGACTCCCCTGGACACTTTATTTGTGGTACACATTGTGTAAGAGGTTGGGTGCGGTCAAGATCTAGTCTAAATGTGTTAAAGATAAAAGTCCCTGTTCGGACTTGAGCCCCATTCTAACCCGTAGCCTAGGTCCCCATGGCGTATTTGTATGTTTATTCTGTAAGGTTAAGTTCCTTGCATGGGTACACAGAGCTGCAAAGTACTAATCACACTCTGCCCGACTTCTATTAAATATATGAGGAAGGGAGAAAGGAGGACAAATTCACATAAATACTTCATGTATTGCAGACGACAGTAGAAGAAAGGGATGTATCTTCCAAACTTACATTTTATTTCTCCAGGATACAACTTTATTTCTGTAACACGCAATTTCAAATCTCTTCCCTCCTTTTTTCATTCTAACTACTGCTACATTTGTTAATCTAATTTGATTAGTAGGAGTGAAAATTTTGGACATTTTTGCTTCTCACGTATATTGCACAACTTGACGCATTCGCACAAACGTAGGGCACACACCACACCTCCCACAATCTTCTGACGACTGAACACTGAACCGGAAGTGTATCGTTGTTATGTTATTGCATTTAATGGCCGCGAATGATGATAAATAGCAAGAAACACGTTGAAATATCCTGATGTTTCATTTCTTAGATTTGTAATTACATAAGGCAACTAATATTTACTGTGGTGAATGCTACATATTTATATTTATTATGGCTGCCAACTAATGCTGTAAAATATGCTTCTCACATGTAATTATCCGTCGTGGTTTCTTCTTTGAACCCGAATATTGTCATAGTACCTGGACGCATGTGCAGTGGGTCCCTTCATTTGTCTGCTAACGGCTGTAAAACCAAAATGGTTCCAGAAATGGTGTGGAGAAGAAACATAAATTAGAGGCTGCTGTTATGGCTTTGGTTACAGTGCAAAGATCTCCAAGTGTCAGTAGTTGCAGTTCGCCCCCAAGTTCTGTAAGTACGCACTACAACATCGCAGTAAAAGGAATTGTAATGTAGTAAGTGTGCGCAATCTTCCTGTTACCACAGGGTAAAATAACTGATAGGTGTGAATTACAGTGATTTATAACAGGCGCACCATGCACATATGTTACACTGGACCGTGGAATCCCTAGGTGTAACATGACAACCTATTGGTGTGTTGTCTTTAGATGTTGCATATCAGTTTTGTTCGGCGTTTTATTTATGCAGGATATACAGTGTAAGAGCAGACAGAGGAAAAACGTGACTGACTCTGAACGTTCCACCCACAGTTGCCTGTTATTAGTTCAGTAATAAGAACGGAGCAATGTTTGTGTTTCTGGTTTATGATTCGCTATTCTGTTGTAATGAAACATTAACTACATTTAAGTATGCTAAGGCGTTTGCTCATTAGTAGTATGTAGTAATTTCGAATTCATATGTTACTGTTGAGATTGACATCTTCACATTTTAAAAATTTATTAGAATTCCCTTTCTATGAACGGCATTGTTAAACCTCCTACACGTGGGTCAGTTACATAATTGTGACTTTAAGTATATTTGTTTGCAAATCCACAAGTGTATGAGGAATAGTTGCATTATTCGTTGGTTCGTTATAAGGTGAAAGTGCTAGTGTAATGCCATAGTGCCATATATTAATGCCTACGGCCAAGGAACTTTTTATAGTGTGCCAGTTACTTAATTCTTCTGGTGTATGATTCCGTACATTTTTTAAATTACACACTGGCGTTGTAGAGGAGCCCACTGCCTTGTTCAGTAGGGTAGATCAATCTGGGAACCTCAAATCTTACACCTTAAGGTTTGTGTTTAATTGTTAGAGGGTGCACCTTCAGCATCTTTTCATGATATGTATTTGTAATAACAGATGTTATTTATCCACACATTTTACTTTGGAAAACTGTCCATTTTCTTCAAAGTTTTATGTCATTCCCATTTTAGAGTGTATCTCACTTTGAAGTTTCCATTTAAACTGTTTAGCTTTAACTTGATGTTTTTCTGACTGTGCATCATAGTATAGACTTGTTTCAATTACCAACTCAAAGCACAATTCCTTTATTCTGTAACAATATATATGTTACATTATAATACTTGACATGTTTCGAGCAGTACTATGCTCATCTTCAGGAGGTCATATTGTGCATTAAGTTGGTAATTGAAACAAGTCTGTTTAGCTTGAAGTTAGCATTTTTCATAACAAAGTTGAATGTTTATAATATTACTCCTTCAGCAAAGCATCTCGGTATTGATTTATCTTATGATTTTATAATCTGATGGTAATGTGAGGTTATTATAAGTGAATAAGATGTTTAGCTATACATTGCAATTAGATGAACAAGATTAAGAATAAGTTGTGATTAAACTTATAGGTTATAATTGTGAAAGTACTGTTGCTAGAAGTAGTTTGAGAAATTATCCTGATTTTCTCTTTTCAGTCTTCTGTCTAAAGGCTTCTTGCACTACAATTTTCCTGTACACTTCCACTGCCTGGTTTCATACTTCACAAGTTTTTTATGAATTTACTGTCACAGGACAATTGTGTGTTCAGCGTTGTGCCTTTGCCTTTTTACATTCTTTGACAATTCTTCTGATGGCTTGCATATGGCAACAAAAGGTGGCAGGAGTTTTATATATTTGCATATCAGAGTGTCTCCACACCCCTGACCCTCGCCTCCTCTGTGTGGCTTGTGGTCCAGCAGTAAGTGGCTGTGTCCGCTTGAAACAATTGCTGGCCCGTTCCTTTCTGTGTGCCTGTGATGAATTGATTAACATGAAGTGAGATGTTTGACAGCAGGATCCCCAGTTCTCAATACCTAAAAGCTGTGTAACACTGTTGGCATTGACAGTTTTTACTACCCTAAAATCCATAATTTGCTAATTGTCATGCAGAATAATGTCAGATATGACACTGTATGCAGTTTATAGGTGATGTGGAAATCAGAGTGTTTAGTAAACAGAATACTCAGGTTTGTAATCCACACATGTTTTTAACAAAGGGTGTAGGTTTTCAGTGAATTCATGTAAGCAGTTCTGTCTGTGATGTACAGTTTAAGGAATGGTCTACATTGGTCTGGTTATATTTTGTAACTTTTTTTTTTTCTGAGGTATTGACTGTCTCTGAGTCTAGTTACTGTACTTTATAGCATTAGTTGTCTCCAGAGTCTACTTGGTTGTACTGCAGGTACTTGACAAAATATGCATAATACAAAGAGGATGGGGAAGATAATTTATGAACTTGACTCACCAAGGAGATTTTACCACAGCCGACTATCATCTTCCTGCTCTGATCACGTGGCATGTGTTATTCACGGTAACTGTTAGGAGGTGGATTTAAAACCAGTTGTATCTTATGACCCACTGAGTTGTTGTGGTGTAATGTGGACATTGAAATTGCTACCAAGAAAACACAAAGAGACCTTCTTGTAGCATGGTAGGCGATTTGCTATTCAAATTTACAGAACAATGTATATTCTCATAGGACCATAAAAGTTTTAGGAGAAACAGACTTTATCTTTTCTAGGATTACTCATATTTCTTTTTTGCTTTATTTTATGTTTGTCATTGATGCAGCTTTGTATGAAACTTTTACAGCCATATTATTGTATAAATGTCAGCAGGTAACCTGAGTTAAATAATGTGTGGTGGGTGACTAGGGAATTGGGGTTTTATTCCTTGGGGAGGTAGGGGCCTGAGATTTTACGCATACCAATGTGCTCAGACTTGCACTGGAGACCAACCAGCATCCATCCAGGTACATACCATTGGCACTTTTTCAGGTGTTAAACTGGTTGGGACTTAGTGCTTTCTATTCACTGTCATTTAAAGACTACTGGAGCTGTGGTTCCACTTACCCGTGCATTGTGCCTGATATTTGATAGTGGACATCCCAATATGTTAGTAGTAATACGACAACAAATCAAAGGTACGTCAAACACATCAATGTTTATTATATGAGATTGGCTACATATTTAGACCCTTATAGGATCATCATCAGGCCTTCCAGTTGAATCAAGTCATTAAAACACTGCGTACATTATTGGGATCCCATTAATGTGTACAAACAGTAGGGCTGATGTCATGTCTAACTGAGAATTGTACAGGTAAAACTTTCATTAAAAAACTGTACTATATAAAAATGGAAGAGTCTTATTTATGAATTATAATAATGTAGGTATTATGGATAAAACAAGATTGTAGATATGCCGTTATTTGTTATTCCCATATGTGGAGGTAGATGAGTTGGCTGAATAAGACTCTTCTTGAGATTGGCATATTTTGGGACAATACCTCATGCTAAACATTGACGGCTAAATGTAGCCAATCATATATAATAAACGTTGATGTGTTTGACGTACCTTTCATTTGTTGTGCCTGATGTGTTGCTTGAGGGAGCACAGTACATGTTTACTACTAATGTAAATGACCACAGAGTGAATCGTCAATTGGAAGATACCTGTGTGAAATTT
>JGI24700J35501_10929987_pt1 | contig 10887 bp, 5 predicted proteins | sample TergutTh196P1_FD_35501 | JGI IMG/M metagenome (IMG submission 35501) | reverse complement strand
CCACCACCACCACCACCATTTGAAAGGGAGTTTGGATAGTGTAGTCGGTGTGGTGACTAGGCTATATACTGGCTGAAACGGGGTTCGAATCCTGGCAGGATCTAGATATTTTTCCTTTCTCTACAATTTCCAAACCGCTTTTGGGGTAAATTTAGCTTCCTGTTTGATGAGTATCGGGAGGAAAGAGGTTGGGACCATAATCTGAACATTCAGGCCCACCTAACGCCAACACCAAGAATAAGTGGAGTTACGTCTCCACATCTATGCATTTTCATGGATTGCACAAGAAGCGCTTTACTTTTACCATCATGTAGGATATTATCCGATGTGTTAAATAATTGACAGTTTGTAAGAAAAGACGTACTCAGACTCCGAAAAATACTGTTTTTATATATACAATATAGTAAGATTAATATCAATGAGGTAGACCTATATAAAACGTGTAAAGATCATTTGGAATATTCGCGTAGTTCTGTGGAGTACATATTGAATACAAACTTTTACCACTAACTAGGTGCAAAATGTTTCTGTATTTCCTACATGTTTCGGCCATATATCTTGGCCATCTTCAGGGAGTTCCAAGTATGGTCGACGTGTAGAGCAAATAAGAATGACTGCGCTGTAGAGTGCACACTCGGAGTGCCTAAACAACGGATTATACGAGCAAGTCTAAAATGAAGGAAACATGCCAGAACCACACATGTTTGATATGTAAAATTACTTTTAATGTTTTAAACACCTCTGAATTTTTAAAATAAATTAAAACGTAACTTTAACATTACAAATAAATTTTTATATATTGACGTCTTAAATACTAATAATCGTCATTGTATTCTTATTACATTACGTTATAAACATGTATTGTCTGCCAGTTATCTATGACAAGCTGCCATATACGCTGTACACGTCGAGAAAACTTGTAAGTTCCTGAAGATGAACGGCATGAATGGCGGAAACCTACAGGATTTTATATAATAATAAATCAAAAATATTGTGCAAATAGTTGTTAGTGCAATTTGTGTGCATTAGGCGGTTGAACGGAAGATGTACAACATAAAAGACATGCTTCCATATTCGTCAGTTTCAGAAACCGGAATAAACAAATAAAACACTCATAAATTTGAGAAGGTTTTGTTCTGACAAGCAACTTTTATACTTTCTTGTGCATAAGATTTGTTATTTTTCTCCTTTTGTACCAGCTCTTTCTTCTATTTCTGAGAATGTACACAGAGAAATGGCCAGGAGTCTCTCTTGAGGAATTTCGAGATATCCCACAATTCAATCCATTTAGAAATATCGTAAATGGAGGGAGAAACAGAGGCACAATTCGATTTATGTCTCATCCTGGTACCAATTTCTAACATTTCAATTTCGTCTTTTAGACAATTCGCTTTCTTTTCTGAGTGACCAATTTCGTTGAGCACACGGCATATCTGATTCGCATTTCGTAAACCTCGTTTAGTGCATTTCTCAAAATAGTCCATTTCAATTCAGTTCAGTGTTTTATTATTAATGTGCTGGTACAGAAGCCATAAGAACCATTACAGACACAGCACAGGAACTACAAAGAATAAATCCAGTAATAAATTATAAACAAAAACACATACAAAGAGAGAAAAGAACAAATCATATGTGGTGTACTTGTTAAAGTAAAAGAAAAGGGATAACTAATTTTTTCCCAGCTATAATGTCAATAGGGTTTCATTCAATTTAGTTTACATAAATACAACACAATTAGACGCCAAACAACAGACAAAGAGATATCAGGCGAGGTAAGTGTTTGTGTTAACTCAGCACCATAATTCAGTAAAATTCGATTCGATTCAGTCCTGTTCTTTATGATTAATATGCCAATGAAGCGGCCAAAAGTCAACAACAGGGAGAGCAGGAACGTGAGGGACAATGTCATGAAAGGACTAATCGCAAATATATACAGACAAAAAATAACGCAACAAAGGAAAATATCCATAAAAACAACAACAAATATTAGTATCCATAATTATCATAGTCAATTTAACAAATCGCTAAGCTTTAACAGGAACAGTTCAATTAATTTTAATGTCATTGCATTATTCTCAACACATTCTCCAACACATGTGAGACATCTGTCGTGGGAGAAGCTCTTCTCTTTCCTGGTGATAGAATTCCATGTTCTTTGTTGTCAGCCATTGTGTCATAGATATTTTCACCTCTCGCTCTTCTTTGAATTTGTAGCAATCAAGATAACCCTTCAGAGTTAGCAAGAGATGACAACCGCAGAGCGACGAATTCCGTCTTTACATTCACAGTCAGAGAGTTTTTTTGCCTGCAGATTTATCAAGCCACGCAAACCCATTTTTGACAGACCCCAATTTGTAGTCGCCTTCGCAACAATGCGAAAAGCGTCTATTAACTTCATCACGTTTGTCTGTCCGCATGCAACAACTCGGCTCCCATTGCACGGATTTTCATAAAATTTTATATTTGAACATTTTTCGAAAATCTATCGAGAAACTTCAAGTTTCATTAAAATCTGACGAGTATAACGGGTAATATACACGTAGACCAATAAAGACTTTTCATCATATCTCGCTCAGTTCTTCTTAGAATGAGAAATGTTTCGGACAAATGTTGTAGAAGAAATCAAAACACATTTTACTTTCAATAACCATTTTTTCGAAAATCGTGCCCTTTACGAGAAAACGTGGGAAAATATTCAGATAACAATATGGCGCAAGTGCTTTGCATGCTGGATACCTAAGGCTACAAAATCACATTCAACATAAACATGCAATACTCCTATATATTGCTTTTCCACTGCAACAGTGGTTGAACCCACGCGCCTCAATGTTACGTTGTACTTACATTGCCTGTCTTGTAAGTTACTTTTACAGTTCCTTTCTGGAAATTTTCAAAAAGCAACAACCCCTAGATTATTTAGAATGTTTCAATTACGTGCATTTTTAGATCAATGTAATCAGTTTTTTTTATAAAACAAATTCACAGTGTTAAATATTCGTAAATATTGAAGGCGTATCTCCGAAATATTTCGGTACAAGTTCACCGTCTTGGTTTTAAAACTGACATTTTGTTCACCCTCAATAGGGTATACTTGTACTGAAACACGTCGATGATACGCCTTTAATATTTATATATAATTAATATTGTGCATTTGGCTGGTGAAAAGAACTAAGTACATTTAACCCCAAATTATCGTTTCACCACGTACCCAATTATACATTCACTAAACATTCATTTTCACGCAATTGTATTTCGTGGACGTAGTAAAGTAGATATTACCTGATGTGGTCATACCAGGAAACTTAAAAGATTTTACTAGTCTATAGGAGTGAAGAAGTTTCGAGGTTTAATAAAGCGTAACTCGAGGTCTTCGATCTTCCGGAATGTTGTGCAGGGTCAACGCTTAGTATGTAAACTACACACTGTAACGCAACTCCTGTAACCAATTACCCACTAACGTTGGCCAAATTCAAAAAAATTTAATACCTCGAATAAGCCGCTGAGCAAATAACACTTCACAAACTGTAATTTCCTGGAATCACAGGATAACCTGCTTTTGAGCCCCTCCTTCTAATACACGTTACATCAAATCATATAGCAGCATTTTTAGGAAACAATAACATGTCTTATTTTCGTAATAGGTCTAGTCATTGCTATTTAACTTGAAAACTTCAAAAACAGTTTAAGAATATTCATAGCTCAGACTAGTTTATCGTGGGTGGGTCTACAGATTTGAATCACTCCGCATTCGCACGTGAGAAGCATATTCCTGAGCTTCATCCAACTTGCTGTCCTGCTGATATATAGCGGTTTGCAGATATTTAGACGTGTCTTCCGAACAAAACATAATTCACTAGATATCTCTGGGGGTAGGACTAAAAGCCGTACAAAAAATTGCAGTGTCCCTACCTCGGTAAAACTAACTTGAATTTATAAAACTCAGTTGGCCGGAGGTTGAGACAACAGTGCTGGATTACAGAATTTGTAAAGTTTGTTTGGGAGATATAGTAGAGAGTTCCTGTTATCATTGTCTACCTGAGCGTACTAACTTTCTCTCAGGGAGCAAAAAATAAAAATGACACCAGAATATACTAAATTTTCCAGCTGCACCGAAATTTGTGTTGTGATTTTAACATTAGTTTCTGTTGATGGGCACAGAGCCTGCTACCATTTGCAGTCCCCACAGATTCATCCATGTGTTTGGAACATTTTTAGCTACAAACTTCTGTACATTATAAGCACACATTTGTAATTCAAAAGGTCCCTTGTGATCTACACAATTTTATTCGAGTTGACGAAATATCGCTATAATTCAAATTCAAAACTGTCTATCATGTTAACATCAATTCAAATGCGATATACTTTACATAGTATTGTCCAAGCTTTGGCTTTAAGCAGAAAATAGTTTGGTAATCCAACTAACTTGGGTTCAACACGTCTCTTTGAATTGGTATTTACACGCTTAAATTACATAGGTGCAGCGCATTTAACCTCTTCATGTTTGCCTTTTTTTTAAAGTGTGTCTATTAACATCTGTTTCTATAAAGACTACTACTTATAACTTCTCGTTATTAACAACGAACTTACTGGGGAAAAGTTTTCTTGCATATTTTAGGGTTTGGAATGAGACTGTAATGACAGTTTTTTTTTCTCGGTGTAATGCTACCTGAGCGGCTTCGGTGGTCTAGGGGTAGAGTGCTGGCTTTTAGTACCCAAGTTCGCGGGTTCAAACCCGGCCGAAGCCGTCGGATTTTTAAGGGCGAAAATATCCTCAGCCGTCGGTCCCATGGCGTAGATTTGGGGCATGTAAAAGATCCCTAATGGCGTTAATTGTGACGTCATGTATTACCGGACAATTCTCGCCCGTAGTTCCACCTCTCGTTGCTGGAATCTCTCGCGTCGTTGAGGACGTGGAGGCACCTGGCGGCAAAAGTGGGAACGTCTAAAGGCGGGGGAAAGTAATGGCAAAGTACGCCTAAGAACTTGCCCAGGATGCAGCGTATCAGAGCCATACCATTCACCTGAATGGGCTCTGGTTCTTGCCAAACCGGCCCAAGGGCTGAATACCCATTATTATTATTATTATTATTATTATTATTATTATTATTATTATTATTAATGCTGCCTGGACTGCTGCCTGTCGATGTTCAGAATGAGTGTAGCTCCACTTTCATACGCCTTCATGATGAACACAGACGCAACTTAATTTACTTTGCACAGCCAACTTTTTGGATCAGAACTCTTTAAGGCACGATAATTGTCCCTCATGTAGTCAAAAAATGTAGTCCACTGTGTCACGGGATGAAAGAATCTAGTCCACACTGTCACACTTTACATTTTCGGTATACATTTTAATAATATACACACTTAGGCTTGCACACTAGTCTCTACTTCCGTACTTTCCAACATAGACCTTGTGTGTATCATTCGTCTCCCTTGTGCGTGCTACATATCCCGTTTCTTGATGTGACAACGAGCTAATATTAGGCGAAGAATACCAATAAATTCTTCCTTTTGTGACTTTCTCCAGTCTCCCATTAATTTCTGTACAGCCCAAATATTTTCGTGACTAATTAAGCTTACATTTTAAGGCAGAAATAATGCAGATCTCAAAAAATGGAAGTGTTTTAAGGAATGTCGCGTTGTACAGGATTGAATAAATTTAAAAATATATATAAATATATTTAGTCCACCCCTACGTAAATGAGAGATGAATAAATGCAGATTGTTGACGTACTCAAACGTAGATGACGAGATGTGTGTATCACTGGACGTTTTACGAAACTTTGATGCACAAAATTTTCGGAGTTTCGATAATTGCAACCTGAGATTATGAGGCAATAATAAGTCAGAATAGTGGCCGTGCGGTCTAAGGCGTGGATTTTCGGCCGCTCGCTTACTGGGATTGCGGGTTCTAGTGCTGCAGGTGGCATGGATATCTGTTTCTTGCGAGTGTTGTGTTTTGTCCGGTAGGGGTCCCTGCCTCGGTCTGATCATTCTTCCAGAGAACTGCTATCGAGTGTGGTGTGTCTGAGTGTTATTTCGAAACCTCAGCCATGAGGATAACAACCAGGGTTGACAATGTGTGAGAAAATAAATTCAAAATAAAAATAATGATGATGAAGATAATGATTAATAATTTTAATTGCTTTTTACCTCTGTGCTGACTTAAAAGCACTGGAGTAAATTACACAAATAATAAAACAAAAATTAAAGCAAAAATATTAATAATAACAAAACGCTTTGATGTGTTTAGTGTAAAAACGTCACGTATCTTTTACAATTTCCTTGAGTTACTGGTAGAATACTTATAAAATTATGAATATCTTTATGAAACATTGTTTGACCTTGCCAAATTACTTCTGTTGCCTTAGGCCTAAACATTTTCCCCTATTTCCTGATCCCATGTAAAAAGGGTCCACGTTCTTTCTTTACAAGAGGAAAGGTCGAAAAAATCCAAGTTTCATTAAAATCTGACAAGAATAACGGGTACTTTACATGATGACCTATGTATGTATATGAAGACATCTTGCTTAATTTTTCCCGGAATAAGAAATATGTCAGTCAAAATCGCAGAGGAAAAAAAATGTTCAAAAAAGTCTTCGTTAAAATCTGGCATCTTATGAGATACGTTAAAAATATGGTACAGATAATAAGACAACAGATGAAAATTTAATACGGAACATGTTCTTTGCGTACTGGATAACTAAGGTTACAAACACAAACTCGTAATCTGTAATGCTTACTTACTTACTTCCTTAATTACTTACTTGCTAAATGGAACAGAGCCCTTCTTGAGAAGCTAACTGGTTCTCAGCTAGTCAAGAAATTTCCCGCACTTTATGGAAGCCGAAGTTTCATAACCGCATTCACAAGTGCCCGCCACCTGTCCCTATCCTGAGCCACTTCAAACCAGTCCATACCTCCACATCCCACTTCCCAAAGATCCATCGTTATATTATCCTCCCATCTATGCCTGGGCCTCTTTCACTCAGGTTTCCCTACCAAAACCCTGTATACGCCTCTCCTCGCACACTTACGCGCTACATGCTCCGCCCATCTCATTCTTCTCGATTTTATCACCCGAACCATATTCGGTGAGGAGTACAGATTATTAAGCTCCTCATTTTGTAGTTTACTCTACTCCCTTGTTACTTCGTCCCCCTTAGCCCCAAATATTCTCCTCAGCACCCTATTCTCAAACACCCTCAGCCTACGTTCCTCCCTCAATGAGATCGACCAAGTTTCACACCCATACACAACGACAGGCAAAATTATATTATTCTTCCAACGCAACAGTAGTTACGCGAATGCACCTCAATGTTACGTTATACGAATATTGCTTGTCTTGTTATTAGACTTTCTAAAGGTTATCATTACTGCGAATTTTTGTCTCGCTCCCTTCACCTACCGCAAAGCCTCCTACTTCGCGGCGTAAGGCGCAACGCTAACGGAGAGTCAGATCAACGTTTATCGGTAAAGAAGGGGAAAAACACAGCCTATATATATGATTCGAAACTTTGTAAAATTTGCAGCTACATAGTATTTTGTATATCCTAATAAGTAATAAACAAAAGCAGGAAGTTTTATGTGTTTTTTAATGGACGTCGCATTTGGGAACTAAATTAAAGTTCTTCGTTTTGCTTTCGGGCAGACGAGTGCCCCCATTACTCATCAGGCATTCTATGAAAGGAATTCTAAGTAAGCAAATTTAATTGTACCTGCATGTTTAATGCCACGTGGTTGGGGACGAAATTACAGATACAGTGTACTACGGGAAATTGTTCCGGAAGGCGGCGCTTACTGTATCATCAGCTGTGCATAATTATCCGACCACCAGTAGAATTTGCACACGAAGACTGATTATTGAGTGCAAGAACGAATTAGGTTTCAGTAAACATATTGTTATCAGCCAACACGCGTTTACGTGGGCTCTGATGGAAAAGTGGCCTGAGAAATTGGAATCCATAAAAATAAGAGTTAATTATCATCCGTTTAATGGTACAGTAGCATATTATTTCGACATATTTCCACTGCTAATCCTCACTCCATTTGCATTTCTATGATGTAAATACCATCAGTTTGTAGTGAAAAATATATGTTTAAGTATAAATTGTAACACATATGTGAAACAATGTTACTGCTAATAACCACCATTTCCAGAAAGCAAAATTATTAATCTATTTCAGTCTGACAAAATCATGCCAAGTCAAAGTCATATTGCAAAACAGTCTCTCATTCTGTCAATCAGTCTTGGTGTCCGGCTTCATGACCAGATGTTATCTACGGCCGGAAGTAATTTTTCTGTTCCTAGTCTTTCGTATCCCTCCCTGAAAAGAGGGTAGAATTATCCGCTGTCATATCTTTGTGTTTTCTACATGTAGGTATTCTTAGAGTGACTGTATGTGACTGTACAACACTTAAGGATTTAAATTACACAATACACACATACATACACACATATATACATACATATATACATACACACACACACATATATACACAATTCCTATAAGTCCAGGTATTATTTAGCAGATTTCTCTTCATTTTATGTAACTTTCTTTATATCAGTATCTAACACTCCAATGTAAACTGACGTTCTTATGTGTTGTACATGAAGTTGCAGTGCCTTACACACAACACAGAATGTTCATTATAGAGAGGAACAGATGAGATTCGTTCGTGGAGGAATTTCGCAGTAAGGAGCTCTGCCGTTTGTAGTATTCCAGTCGTAACTGACGTGATGGATAGACCTGATAGATAGCCCTGATGGATAGCTCTGATGCAGTTCGATAATAATAGTTGGCTTAAAATTCGGACAAACTGTTATGAAAAAGCATTTTCACTACTGTCCTTCACAGTCGCACTGAATTATATAAAATTATATATTCAGTAATAAAAACCATAATAAACGTTGCGCTAAACCCAATTTTGTAAAAAGCATTTATAAGTTTAGGCTATGACAAAAAATAACAAAAAAAGATTAAAGCCGATAAAATGTGTCTCCTGAGATCGGTAGACGAAAGATTTTGTAGGGGAATTAAAACAACAGAAATAAATTGTGTGACAACAGAGACTGCCGAACTCTTGAATCTCACGCCTTGCAGGGTGGTAGAAAGTCACTTAAACTTCTAAGAGATACACTAAATCATTTTTCATGCAAGAAAACAGAGGCACTGATTTCCAACATTTTAATTAGTGTAACGTACCAAAAAGCACGGTGTTAACTTTCATTAAGTACGTAACCTGCTCCCGAGATACTGTATATCGAGATCCCACTTCACTGATGCACACAACTGTTCTACAAAGATCTGTCCACATTACACTACTTGTCTCTTGTATAACATGCATAAGACGCTTACTATGTGAAAAAAAACAGCCGAATATGTTATATGGAATATTATTTGATATTGATTTCCAGACGATGATACCTTGTAGGAATGCTAGGTGGTATAATGCAATATACACATCTAAGGCAGAATAGTGTATATTTTGTTGTTGAGTGTTGTGAAATGTTTAACGACAATGCACGGAGTGCATAACATAAAGTAACAAAGACTGTGAACTTATGGCAAATTATGAGAATTCAAATACTAAACATGCAAAAAGAAATTTTATTTTTGTGCATCCGGTCAGCCATTTTTTGTGTCTGTAGGGTAGGCACGTCCGTTCATGTTGCATGATGCATGGCCGGTCTTGTAGATTTTAACACGTCTGCTTGACGGGGTCTAGGCTATCAGAACTGCGTCCAGAACTGCAAGACGGGTCATCAATCCCTTCCTTCCTCGCTCCCCAGGCAGCTGGACTGTCGTATGAATCTCCTACCTTCTTTCTGCTTCTCTACCGGGACCAGAACTCATTGATGGCCATGACACGAAAGAGGTAGGAACTTTTGCCAAGCGATTCGCGGTGTGAACTTGTCACTTACTGAAGAAGAATTCATTGCAGAAACATATTAATTCTATGGTATTCTGACAATTTAGAATTATTCACCCTTTGGAATTTTGTTTATCGATCCAAGAATTTGTGAACAATTTCAGTATTACTACACGCATTATTCCATAAGGGGTATGTTGAAAGTGGGACGCAACCACAAAATAAGACAAGGTATGATAACAGTTTTAAAACAGAAAATATAAAATAGTGCATCTAAGAAAACAATACTCAAATGTATAGAGGATCTAAGAAATAAATAAATAGAAAGTTTGGAAAATTAGGCCCTCACAAAACCTTACGCGGAACGGCAGAAAAACTAAATACAGTAATTCCCTAACAATTCAGGCAATGTACGTGTACGTATAACGTAACAGTGAGGCGCGATTGTTTAACCATTATTGCAGTGGAAAAGCAGTAATATGACATACTCCAAGTGTGTGTTTGTAGCCTTTGGTATCCAGCATGCAATGCGCATGTGTCATATTATCATCTGTGGCCTGCCCGGATCTACAATATTTTTCCATACTATCTAGTAAAATGGCACGATTTTCGAAAAAAATGCTATTGATCATACAGAATGTGTTTTGATTTTCTCTACAACGTTTGTCCGAAACATTTCTCATTATAAGAAGAACTTGAGCAATATATGATGAAAAACATGTATGGGTCTTCATGTACAGTACCGTTATTCTTATCCGATTTTAATGATACCTGAATTTTCTCAACAGATCTTCGAAAAATCCTCAAATATAGATTATCGTCAAAATCCCTCTAGTGGGAGACGATTTGTTCCATGCGGACAGATGTATTGACGGACATACATACATACATACATACATACATACATACATACATACGTACATACATACATACATACATACGTACATACATGCATACATACGTACATACATGCATACATGCATATATGCATACATACATACATACATACAT
>JGI24700J35501_10929986_pt1 | contig 10887 bp, 10 predicted proteins | sample TergutTh196P1_FD_35501 | JGI IMG/M metagenome (IMG submission 35501) | reverse complement strand
TGTGTGTGTGTGTGTGTGTGTGTGTGTGTGTGTGTGTGTGTGTGTGTGCGCGCGTGTGTGTGTATGTAATAGAAAAACAAGAAATGTTAAAATGGTAAAATATGTACGATGTTAATGTATGCTGTTATTTATTCAAATTTCTACTTATAATCAAGAGCAATCATACACCATTGGATCATACCACTTACTTTTGGCACAGAATAACACATGACAGACAGTGAATGTTGGAGCATTTTGTATGGGTTTTGGCAATATACTAATATACAGTTATACTCTCCAATACGTAAGCTGACTTAAGACAATAAACTTCAGTGTGAAGTTGAGTAACTTCTACTTCATATTTTACATGCTCTCTCTGATGATGATCCAATCTGGCTGAAATATGTATATGGAATATACAACTTACTCATTGACACAATCTCCTTTTCTGACTTGTCCATCATCTAAATATTTAAAAACATGATGTTTCAGAGACCAGCTCTGCATAGTCTGAGCCCTACAGTGTTGAATAATGCTTAGTGTTGTTTTTCAGTTACATATTGTGTGTGCTGTCTGTATTGAAGAATGGCGCAAAACATGTAGTGATTTGCGCAGAAACTTAACATTACTTGACAGTATATCAAATTATAAGCAGAACACTGATCATTTAACAGGGAAGGGGGTGGGGTGGGGGGGTGCATATTTTTTACATTATCTTTACAATTGAAAACCTTTAGCATTAATGTCAATGTCCGAAAATAACCTACTGCTTCATCTATATTGCAGCCTCCTCCTCTTAAAATAAAAACCTTCCCTTCCCTACCACCACTCCCCTCCACCCAATTAACCCATACCCTTCATACCTTATTACAAAAAACTTCCAGCGATCGTACAGAGCACACCATAACAACTACAGTGCACAGCAGTCAGCAGCCTTTACCAAACACATCAAATCACAAATTCACATTAAATCATACATAATTGCATCTCAATGATATACTAAAATACAGATGTGATCTATACATCTATTCTGGAAATAAACATACATCTACACTTCAGTGGTAAAACATGTAAGTACCACAGTCTGTGTATACAATCATCTGAAGTTTTAAAAAAAGTGCCTCTCATTCCCTTACAAATTCTGTAATAAAGAATATTCCATCTTTACAGACTATACCTAATAAAGTTCCATCACAGAACCTACAGTCACAATGCTCAAACCATCTTATGATTATCCACCTAACCCACATCTCCATACCCATTCTTAGAGCATTATTACTTTTAAAAATCTGTATAAACCCTTTAAAATCTACAGGCATACAATTTTATATAATCCTTCTGCAAACTTCACATATTTTCACGCACTTGTATGTACTTTTGTACAATCATACAATGAAGTAACACCGAGATCTTGTCCCCATAATTTTATTGTATTGTATTTTTGTAGTTTTCTCTTATGCAAGGTTCTACAACCAGCCTGATGATGGCTACATATGTATAGCCAAAACATGTCACAAGCTGTGTCTAGACTGTAATCCTACTTCTTTTCTTTATACAAACAACCAATTCAGTGGCCGAGAACAAGAATGCAGGGAAGAAGAAATTTCATGGAACTGATCTGCTGACAAACAACTGCAAGATTACTGGATTTCTGAAAACAGCAAAAGCCCAGGAGGTACTGACGAAAACTCGTATTGAGCAACGCAGAACCAGTGGCATCATCAATCACTGTGCAACAACGATGTTACCTGTTCTACACCAAATGGGCAAGCAGTAAAATAATGCCCTGTGCAATACAGGTGATTAACGTACATTTTATAGATGGGTATGTAGAGCCTATGGGCAGGTTCTGCATGTCACTTCACAATCTAAACATTTGAGGACAGTATCTGAGACAAAAAGAATCATATAATATCACGTAGAAGGATGAGACTCTAGTTGAAACCTACAACATTATACATATATTTTACTTGTCTAAAAAATAAGCATAAAACATACATTAACCTCATAGATGTCATCACTGGCATCCACCTTGACCCACTCGGCATCAATGGCATCTGGAGTGGCAACTTTGTCTGGAGTGGAGTAACGGAGCGTTTCAGGGTACACCAATGGCAAGTGCTGTGCTAGCAATGCCAAACCACCCTGCTGAGTGAACACCTGCAGAGGTGTGGGTAAACCAGGATATGACAGCAACTGGTCACTTTCACTCTTTGCTGTACCATCTGAAAGATGAAAATATTTTCTATATAATTCCATAAAAAAACTGACAGAGTACACAATATGTTATGGAGAACAAACATAAATTTAATATTCTTCCTACATGTTTTAGCCTGGCTGTGCCATCACCACTGACAGACATGTAATACACTAAGCAGAAATTGCATAACTACTACATTAAAAATTTTCTTCTAAGTCAGCTAACCTATACATTTTATAGAAGGAGGTGCCTGAGTTATCTGCAAGGCATTTCCACCTTCTACTCTCATAACTAATTGAAGCAGCTAACATAAGACAACTGTTCTCTTCGCCCATGTAAACTCAAAGTAATTTCTAGACTGTATTCAGAAAATAATTACCGTTTCGCTGTAAAAAAAATCAAGTAAGGTTCTGTATAAAATTTTATTGTTATCAGAATCTACATTCTTCAAACTATTTTTCCACATATTCACCGCCATTACTGAGGCACTTATCGTAGCGGGGCACAAGTTTTTGTATACCCTTCTCATAGAATGCGGCCGTCTGCAATGTTAGCCACTTCTGCACTGCATCTTTCAGGTCATCGTCGTCATCAAATTGCTGATGCCCAGGAACTTCTTTAGGTGTAGGAAGAGGTGAAAATCACTTGGTACCAAATCAGGGCTGTACGGGGGGGTGGCCCATTTGTCCCCACCTAAATGAGGTGATGAGGTCTTGAATCTGAACAGCAGAGTGTGGCCGAGCGTTATCGTGCATGTTCTCTCATCCTTCATTGAACATCCGAACCCATTTCCTAACCATGCTATCACTCATTGCATTGTCACCATACACTTGACAGATCTGGTGATGAATCTCACTTGGTAGCACATTCCTAGCATTCAAAAAACGAATTACAGATCGTATTTCACAGTTGGCGGCCCCTTCAATTGTCTTAAAACATGTTTAACGCACAGGAACAAACATAAACATAACACAAATTTCACAAAATAGTGTCTGTGGCTTCTCAATTGATAAAGGAAGTCACTGAACACGCGCAAAGGGACAGTCTCGAGGATGCACAAGAGATATGCGCAGACGGTGCTTACTTTCCGAATAACCTACGTATTTTAAATGTCTCTCCATGATAGTGACCCAGCATGAATATTAAACTTATGGCTGTTTTCCATAGCATACTGTATACTGTGTTGGTCATTACTGATATATTACATATACAAGCACACAGTGAATAATGCAATGACCCAACATCTTCTGTAGACACGGTGGTGAACGGAACCAGCCAAGCATGCGTGCTTGACACACTGTGTTATGTGAACATTCATCAACTGGGCAAAGCAGTCTGTGTACTGTGTACATTCACATACCTTTGGTGTCTTTACTGGACGAAGTTTTGGAATGCTGTGTAAGTGTGAGGGCAATACAAGGGGTGCTCAGGGACATGCCCTGTTCTTGTGCCAAAGTAAGTAGTTGTGCCAATGTCATCTGGCCCGGTAATGGCACATCAGGACACAAATGGTGCTGTAGTGTCTGGTGGGGCACCGCCACTCCTGACACAAATGATGCTGTGGGTGACATTGAGTCTGCAAGCAAGAGAAACACAGGGCTAAACATTAAAATATACATTTTTGTGGCTTGAAATGAAAGCTGTAGTACTTGACCTGTTTATTCATTTACACTTTATTCAATGATGCTGTCAACAGCTTAGACTACACAGCATCATATATACGACATATACAGACCAATGAATTGGCGAGGATGTGGTCACAAAGTGACATGGCCCGATATGAAACACAGTGCTGACAGTTGATTGCACCATGTAACTCATTCACAGTGCGACAGAAATTCATCAGACAACACCACAGCCTACTTCTTCTGCAAAAGAGGCGGTCATATTTTAGAGTATGTGAAATATTCAAATTTCCAGCAGGTTCTTCTACGTTAACACTTACAATGTTCTGAGCTTAGAGCAAAACTCTGACTCTCCACTTTCAGACTCAAGTGTTATTCCTGCTGTTATGCCCTTTCCAACCAATCCTTTTCAAATGCCCATAAGAACTATGTTAAATCGCAACCAACATTATGTTTTCTCAAATTCATGTGTTTCCACATTTCCCCCCCAGTTTTTGGATCCTACAATGAAAATTTACATAGCAAGTCAAATGAAAACCATACAAATGAGGACAAATAAAGGGTGAGGGGGAGTGCAACTACAGATGTACCAAGTCCCTGGCACATGTCACAAGCATGTACCGTGTGCGGTAAATCTCGAACTGTGTTAAAAATTAACAAAGCTCTACCAACCTATCTGCAGAAGTGGCTGGTAAATGTTTTTTCAAGGTTTTCATCTTACACAGCAACGTAAACACTGTCTCAGAAAATTCAATGAAACGCCACCAATCTGCCACTCAAGTACAACTATTATTTGTACAACAACCATATCTTACTTTCAAGATTCTGAACCTCTACCTTGCAAATGGAAGACACAATCTCACTTCATGTGAATATGTATAAACATGGCAATTCAAATGTTACCTAATTTTTCTTCTAAACTGAAATACGTATAACAAACAAAATGGAAAACATTAATAAGTGATACAATCAGCACTGCAGCTGTCAGACCTATCTGCCCACCTGAACGGCACTTCTTAGCAAAAGACGATCGGGTGTCAGCAGCTGCAGCATTCTTCGCATCCTTCACTCGTTTATCCTTAGCTGTTACACCTGCTGCCACAGACAACTGATCAACCAGCCCCAGGCCTATTTCCCACAACTCCTTACGTGATTCCTTGGTGCCACTAGGACCTGCCACATTCTCACTGACCTTCGTGTCACCCAGCAGAGGAAGCAAGTTTCCTGATGCTGTGAAGAACAGCCACAAATCAATAAAATATAAAGCTGAAATTGCACACAACCAGTCATGTGTCCCTCAGTTGGCACATATACATAAAAAATATGGAGGTCTGAGAATATGGTAACACAATTTTATAAAGAGGGCCTCACTGAAGATCTCAGTTCCCTGGGATATGAAAATGGGTCACTGGGTGAGTAGCTCAAAATGCCAGACACAACATGCCCACTGACAAAGCGTCATGTCCACAACTGGCACCTTCAGCAACAGTGCTGTGAGGGTGCCAAACTTCACATATGACTTAATTGTATGGGTATGACACTACAGCATTCAAGGCAAATAAATATAGCTGTTTTAAACATAATCACCTTGCCAACAAGGGAAATAATTTCAACACTGCAGTATAAGCCCTGGATCAGCTGCAACAGCTAGCACACTTCACGATGAACACAACTGCTTGTGTTACAGAACTTTCACAGGAAGGTACAGCTTCAGCGGTCCAGACAAATAGAAGGTAGGGAGTGACAGATGTGAGCTGTAGGTTGGCCGCATGTAGTAGTACTGACCAGATTATGTGCTAGTTATGGCATCAGGATGATGAGGCAAGCTAGAATGAGGCGAAGCACTGCACGTGCATAGTTTTCTGTTTGTTTAGCAGCAACAAATGTACCCCCAACAGCGTAATGTTTCTAAAAGTGATATAATGTTGCCTGGTCATTCTGAAATGAGCTTAGCAGTGACCACTCTGTACCTATTGTAGCTATGCACAATGTTAGGGAACTCACCTAGCATATTATCTGGCACAGCAGAGCATATGTCTGCAGTGGTTCAAACAGTGCCCATTTTAAAATTACTAGCTATGCAGATTGGAACATTTAATACTGTTCTGATCACTGGTGTTGTAGCCTGAATGGCAAGATGAAAGTCTTGAAGCTTCCACGGAACCAAATTAAATAAAATTTTCTCATGTTGACAACTGCATCAGGTGGTTCAGATACACTCCTGTATCTAAGACAGATTCTGTTTCCAACATCAGGGTTATGATATGACTTGAATCACATTCTGCTCTGTTTAGATGCACTCCTCAAAAGGCTGACTTCAAAATACATTACGAGCCACAGACCCCAGTGAATTATGAACTACTATGAGACCAACTTTATGTGGGTATATATGTGGGACAGACTGTGTGTTGAGCGCAATCAGAACCCCAGTGACAATGAAGCAAGTTGGTCTTTGAAACAGTGGTGTGTATGAATGACCACCTGACACAGCTGCCAGCCTGAAAAGATTTTAACACTTTGACAATGGAATTAATTCAGGGTGGAAATTGTAGGGCATTGGCATTTAAATTAAATAATTTAATTTTTTATGCACTCACCCACCCACTCACCTACATACACACACACACACACACTCACACACACGTGTGCACACACAGCTAAAGCCCAAAGAAAAACTACAACAGGGCCATACTAGAGTGGCCAAAATTGGCTGACACATATGGCGCATCGTATGGAAATTAAACAATTCACCCTGCGAGGCAGCACATGTGTTGTTTGGTGCCAAAGGCTTAACACACAGTAAAGCATCACTTTCTGTCAGAAGATGATACTGTGGACTAAAGAAGAAAATCAACTAGAAGATGCAAATTTTAAGACTCTTCATACATGATTACATTGGCTGGGATAGTGCTACAGGCTGGACGGTCCGGGGATTGAATCCCATTGGGGGCGAGATTTTCTGCACCTGTCCAGACCGGCCCTGGGGCCTACCCAGCCTCCTATACAATGGGTACCGGGTCTGTCCCAGGGGTAAAGCAGCCAGGGTGTAGCATTGACCGCCCACCCCATCTAGCGTCAAGGTCAAGGAAACAGTAGAGCTATACCTCTACTCCCCCTCTGGGCCTTCGTGGCCTGTTCTAGGGTGAACTTTTTAATACACGATTCATAACAAGATGTGAATGTCTGCAGAGCGAAACATGTCTGGTGACTTTGTGTATAAAAATGTGAATGTCTGCAAGGCGTAACATGTCTGGCATGTTTGTGTATAAAGATGTGAATGTCTGCAGAGCTTCACGTCTGGTGTGTTTGTGTGTAAAGATGTGAATGTCTTCAGAGTGTAACTTGTCTGGTGTGTTTGTGTATAAAGATGTGAATGTCTGCAGAGTGGAAAATTTCTGGCATATACATCCTGTTACTGGCCCTAGAACTTAACAGCTCATACCTCGTACAGAACACATCCTGTACCAACCAAACAAACTGTTTCTTCAGCCTCTGCATGTACCTCACAAAGAACACAGCCTGTCCTAACCATGCAAACTGCTTCTTCAGCCTCCGCACATATCTCACAGAAAACATGGCCTGTCCCAACTACACAAACTGTTTCTTCAGCCTCTGCACATACCTCACAGAGAACATGGCCTGTCCCAACTATACAAACTGTTTTTTCAGCCTCCTCACATACCTCACAGAGAACGTGGCCTGTCCCAACTATGAAGATCAGCACTGGCAAGAGGTCATAAATTTATGTCAAGTCTTCCTGTAAAGTTTCCGTTATTTGTGTCTGACAGCAGCCAAAATTCATATGTGGTAACGACTTTTAGTACAAAATCTCAAATATGGGAGTTCACAAAAATCCATCTGGTGGGAGATGTTCAGTTCCATGCAGATGGACATACATGCTGAAGTTAAGTCGCTATTGGTGATGTTTTGCAATTGCACCTACACACTGTAACAATGCTTTACATAATAATAGACACAACACAGAAATCTTTAGATGAAGAATGACTGATGCTTGGAACCTGATAAGTTGTGAAGCAGGCCATGGAGAACATGGTTTAACTAACCTGATACATGTTTCAGTATATCAGCACAGGTTGTTTGTGTGCTCAGATACAGTAGTTGATGCTGGTGACCAATACCATAACGAGGCTGGTATGGAGCATTACTTGTCACAGCCAGGCTACTCCGCTGGAGAGGGAAATTGGACTTCACAAACACAAAAAGTTTCTCATTCTCGAGAAGCAGCTGCAACACCAGGCGACGTGTAAAGCCAGAAATGCCATGCAGAAATGTAACATCTGAAATTACAGGGAGACACAATGTGTAACCAGCCCAGAAGAGTCATGATGCACCAAAATCAGTTTCTCAATGCAAACTTACATGGATACACAGGACAACATCAACATATGCATTGCAATGAATACGTTTCATTTATATTAACTATTATGTACAAATTTCAAACATTACACAGCATTAAATATGATATGGGTGGACAGATGGTGAGTGATGAATTGTATGGGACAAGGGAGAGGCAGACAATGCCAGAAGAATAACAACAATTTAGCATTGACTTCAATACTCTGGATGCAACAGCACTGCCTTTTACTGAAATTCTATGGGAATGAGCTTAATCCTTATTTTAACAGCGCAGTATTTTGAGGACTCAAGTTTCTGGAGACGTAAGGTTATGTCAATGGGTGAGTGATTCTTGACATTTTTTAAAGATCACAGTGCTCCATCTTCAGGATCAAGCAGTCCAAGAATGAAATCTGCTTAAGCTGTGATGACTAAGGCATAAGATTCCTTCAAAATGTCAGGAACCACTCACCCAGCACCATGACATCACATCCCAACGGACCTGAACAACCAGCAGTGCCACTCTCAGAACTTCAAACCTCACAACACATCCTTACTTTGATGTACTGTTTTCTGCTGACTGATAACATCACAGAGAACCCTTGAGAGCAGCTTCTGATTTGATGGATGGCACCAACAGCAGCGAGACAGGAACTTGACTGTAGCAGATTCCAGGGCAGAAAATGACTCACTTGACAGTTCCCACCTGTCATCAACAAAGATACGTACATATTCATTAACACATCTGTAACTGCATCAGTTGCAAAACATGGGCAGGACTGGACTGGTTAACACTACTAGTGTAATACCCTAGGAGGGGGATCAGGCAAGTAGGCAATATACTTTCCTAATGTATCTCCTATGGCACAAGTCTCGTTATTCTGGAGTTTTATCCGATAGTGCGACGATAGGATTCTTTCTACAGTTTCGCGTACTTATAGGGAAAGTGCGAGGATTTAATAGCAAACTCGTCAGAATTTAGTTCTATTCTGTATATTATAAATAAAACTACCAAAACTATAAATAATAGTATAGGTGACCAATAACAGTAATACACTTCAGTTTTAGTTATACAGTTGTCAGTTGGCCTCCTACAAAATCCTCGAAAATTATATAAAGCAGAATTTAAAATAAAAATATATTTAACTTTGCCGAAACTTGACTCACAAACGAAACAATTTAAAAAAGAAAAGGTCTTTGTTCAGTAAACGGTCTTACCTGTTGTCAGCAGCAGCGAACGACACAACATCACGGTGTCTAAATGTCTCGTGCTCTCTCAAAGTAACTGAAATTCGAAGTAGGCGTAGTCTCAAATTCGACGAGTATCTGAATGAAAGCTCCAGTATGAGTCCAAAACGTGAGTGAGTCTTTCATCATTACCGCGAGATTTTATAGGAGGCCGTACAGTTTGTTTTTATCTTAATTACAAACAATTTCTACAATATAACCTAATTTCTATACTCAATTTCTGTTGTAACAATAGTCATATGTCCCTGGGTGGATGAGTATAATCAGCACTTCTGAAGGCTACAAATTTCTACTACTGAAGTCAGAAGTAGATGCGCCTTGCCATGTAACATAAACATTTCATGGCCAAGACTTACAACACTTGTGCAAGAACTGCCTTCCATTTCATTCTTCGGGTTTTCTCAAATTTAAAAAAAAAACTTGTACATTACACTAGCAACACTGTGCCACATTTGTGAGTATCAGCTTATTTAACTGCAATTTTCTCCATCTGATGACTCAAGGAAATAGTGCAATGTGCAGAGTATATATATAAAAAAAGAGCTACCCATCCCTGTATCAGTCTTTGAATATACAAGGGTTGGGCAAATATGAATTATAATTTGTAAATAGAATAAAACATTGATTTATTTTCCGAAACTGAAATTGTTACTTTTCAACATAATCTCCCTGGTTTGCGATACACTTGCGCCAGCGGTCCGGAAGCTGGCGGATGCTGCTCAGGAAGAAGTCTTTTGGTTGCCAGTGTAGGCACTCCAGAACATCCTGTATCACTTCCTCATTGTTGCGAAACCTTTTTCCGCCCAGATGCTCCTTTAGGGGGCCAAAGAGGTGATAGTCTGAGGGAGCAAGGTCTGGACTATACGGAAGACGTGGCAGAATGTTCCATTTCAGTTTCTGAATGGTGTCCATAGTGCGAGGAGTGGATGGGCGTTATCCTGGAGAAATGACACTGATGTTTGTGCCCTTTTTCTCTTGTTCCTGATGGCTGTCTTTACTGGGCCTTCGAGAAGTGCTGAGTATATTCAGCTTTATTGTGCGACACTCTGTGAGGAAATCCATGTACAGTACACCTTTAGAGTCCCAGAAGATCGTGGCCATAACCATCCCAGTAGAGAATGTGGTTTTTGCTTTTTTAGGTTTTGGAGACCCTGGGTGACGCCACTGCATTGAAGAACATTTGCTCTCGGGCATGAAGTAATGCACCCATGTCTCGTCCGTTGTCACGATAGAATTCAAAAAAAGTCCCCCTCCTGCTCGTACCGTGACAACAATGATTGTGGCACTTGCGGCCATGCACTCTTGTGTTCGTCTGTCAATAAACATGGGCTCCATCGGGTGCACACTTTCGAGTATTGAAGGTGTTGTTCGATGATTGTTTACACACTACCATCACTGATGTTCAGTATTCCAGACAACTTGCGGACAGTTATTCGCCTTTTCTCCCAAATGAGTGCATCGACACGGTCACTGTTCTTG
>JGI24700J35501_10929988_pt1 | contig 10891 bp, 5 predicted proteins | sample TergutTh196P1_FD_35501 | JGI IMG/M metagenome (IMG submission 35501) | reverse complement strand
ATGACAAGGTCATGTAAATACTTACTATAAGGTTTGTGATTTTATTTGATTCTCTATTTTATCGATCTTATGACTGTCTTTTAATATCCTGTGTTTAATGTTAATTTAGGAAAGCTATTACTGTAGTTGATAAGTATTGTTCAACTTTAGCTATACTAGTTATACCACGTGCAAGTTGTCTGATGATCTATATTGAATGTCACATTGTCCATTTCCATGGCATGTACCTAAATGGGATATATGGAAATGAAATAAAATAAATAAATAAATACATGATGCCTTCCTCCATTATTGTCAGAGATATGTTAGTAACTGCACTAGTCATATGTATGTAGTTATTTGATTCAACGGTTTTCATCACATTTGGGCTAGATATTGAGTGAAATGAGTTACTGAACATAGCAGTCAAGTGGATGTTATTTCTGCTTTATATTCTGGAGATGCCAGGTTCAAAGTTTGATCTTGAGGCTAGTTCTTTGGTTAGGTTTGTTGTTAGTGTTCCCCAGTGCCTCCAGACATATGTCATGATGGTACCACAAATTAGGCAGTTTTCACAACTTCTGGCATCTTCCTCTGAAATTCATTATTCACTGATCATCCTATAATTGGACAGTTTATAACATGAGCTGCTAACATTGTCATTAACCTCTTAAGTGTTTAAATGAATTGTACAGGATTGTGTGTAATTTAATTTTCATACACATTAATTTTTATTATGGCTTGTTTGCCATGTTTAATACACACAAAACATTTCAAGTGATAAGTCTGTATGGCATTTTACACTGTACTTCTACAGTGCTAACAGTTAAATTGCACATGAACTGTTGAACCTTGTCATCCAGTTGCAAACGTTCAGGACCAGATTATTTACAATGATTACCAGTACCTTCGATACAGTTGACATTTACTGTAACCTTTTTTCTGCAGTTACATTTATTTTACTTACTACAATGAGCTACCTCATGACCTAAGGCTGTGTGATAAGCCAGTTTATTTATTGTAGCTAGATTCATCAATGCACATATCTGTTTAACTGCAGTGTACTGTGCACCCAGCAAACTACTGTCATCGTACTTCCGTCTAGAGACGCATTTTGTTGCCCATATATCAAAATGTTCATGTTTTCCCACAGAGATTGCGTGTAACAGAAGAAACAGATCCTGCAGGCACTGGAAGTAAACTGCAGACACAGAAGAAGGACTGTACAACAAAGGGATGTGACGACACTAGTGACACTTTATTTATTGAGCCAGAGAGTATGCAGATGCAAAAACGTGTTTATTCTAGAGGGCCTCACTATACTTGTGGTGTTTGTAAGAAATCCTTCAGTCAACAGAATTCTCTCAGTAACCATTTACGTGTACATCGGCATCCATACAAATGTGACGTGTGTAACAAATCTTTTAATCGAAAGAGTGAACACAGTATTCACCTACGTCTACATACTGGGGAACGTCCATACCAGTGTGATGTGTGTAAAAAATCCTTTACTCGGCAGAACAACCTTACAGTACATCTGCGTATACATAGTGGAGAACGTCCGTACTCCTGCAATTTGTGTAAGAAATCCTTTAGTCGACAATTTGAAGTCACGGTCCATATGCGTGTACACAGTGGAGAACGACCATATTCTTGCAATGTGTGTAATAAATCCTTTAGTCAGCAGCATAATTTAATTAAACATGTGCGTGTTCATACTGGAGAACGTCCGTACCCCTGTAGTTTTTGTGAGAAAACCTTTAATAGTACAAGTGATCTCAATAAACATTTGCGAGTACATAGTGGGGAACGTCCATACCCTTGTGATATTTGTAAGAAATCCTTTCATAGCAGTAGTAATCTAAATGTACATTTGCGTGTGCATACTGGAGAACGGCCGTACCCATGCGACGTTTGTAAGGAATGCTTTGCTTATAAGAGTGAGCTCAAGAAACATCTTCGTGTACATGAAGGTGAACATCCAGTTAGTTAAGGTGTTGCAAAGAATACTCGTTAACATATTTATTACTGAACATCTTCTTGTAGTTAGTAAAATGTGTTTTTAGTAATGTTAAATAAATTAGTGTGAAAACATATGCAATAATGATACCATCATGGTATACTGATAGTGTGGTTATCATGTGGATTGAGATTATCAGGACAGTTGTAAAATGAACTGTTACAAAGTAATTTTCCTCCATGCCTCCAGTCATATGTCATAATATAGTTCCATTATTTTATATGACAACTGTTAGTCACTTCCAATCAGCTCATGTAACATGCAAGTCCCTTTAGAATTTCGGCCTGCAATGAACAATATGCTAGATCTCATACATGTCTAGAAGCCGATGCAATGCATTGAAGTAAGACCCTTGTACCCCGAATTAGGCACATGGAAATGGCGCAAAGAGCACAATGTTTGCCATCATGTAAAATGTTCCGAGTGAAGACTGATGTTAGTTGTCAGATAAAATTTGTATAAACTGCTGTAAATGAATTCCACACCATAGAGGGTAATTTAATTTACATACTTACTGATTTTTACTAGGAGCTGGGATAGCTAAGTCGGTATAGCGACTCTGTATGGGCTAGACAGTCCAGGCATCGAATCCCAGTGGGGGGGGAGCAAGATACGAGTATTCCGCACAAGTCGAGACCAGCTCTGAGGCCCACCCAGCCTCCTAAAAAATGAGTACCTGGTCTTTCCCATGGGTAAAGCGGCCAGGGTGTGGTGTTGACCACCCACCCCCATCTAGCGACAAGGTTCAAGAAAGAGTAGAGCTATACCTCTACTCCCCCTCTGGGCCTTCATTGTCTGTTCTAGGGTGAACTTTACCTTTACCTTTACCCTTTTTTACTGATTTTTATTATTGCATAGCTGTCATGTTTTAACACACACAACATTTCAAAATACTAAGCTGCCTGTATGCTGTTTTACACTCTACTTTTACAATAGAAACAGTTAAACTGCAGATTAAGTGCTGAACCTCATCATCCTGTTACAACTGTCCAGGACCTAATTATGTGGAATGATTACCCCTGCCTGAACAAAATTTCAACCTCTCTCACCCTCTCTAATGCAGTTTCATTTATTTTAGATCCTGGGTTGAGCTACATCGTTACTTCATGACTTAGGTTGAGTGTCAAGTCATTTAAATTAATAGCCAGACTGCTCACTGTTAACTGTGGTGTACTGTGTGCTCAGCAAACGTATCAAGCTGTTCATGTTTTTTTCACAGAGAGTGATTGTAACTGAAGCAATAGACTCTGCAGGCACTGGAAGTGAACTGCAAACAGAGAAGACTGGAACAAAAGAATGTGAAGACACTAGTGACACTTTACCGCTTGAACCACAGGTTATGCAGATGCAACAGCAAACTTGTTCTACAGGGCATCAGTATACTTGCAGTGTCCGTAAGGCAGTCTTTAGACAACAGAATTTTCTCAGCACTCATTCACATGTACATCAAGATCCATACAAATGTGGTGTGTGTAACAAATCTTTCAGTCAGAAAAGAGAACACAGCGTACACATGCATCTACATACTGGACAACATCCATACCAATGTAAAATCTGTAAAAAATTCTTTACTCGGCAGAATAATCTCACAGTACATCTGCGTATTCATAGAGGAGAATGTCCATATGCCTGTGATTTGTGTAAGAAGTCCTTTAGTAGACTGCATAATTTAAACAAACACGTACGTGTACATACTGGAGAGCGTCCATATCCTTGTACCTTTTGTAAGAAAGCCTTTATTAGTACAAGTGATCTAAGTAAACATTTACGTGTACATACTGGAGAACGTCCATACCCTTGTGATATTTGTAAGAAATCTTTTCATAGTAGTAGTAATCTAAATGTACATTTGCGTTTGCATACTCGAGAACGTCCATACCCTTGCAATGTCTGTAAGGAACGCTTTACTTATAAGAGTGAGCTTAAGAAACATCTTCGTGTACATATTGTTGAATATTAAGTTTGTTAAGATGTTTGTAATAAATATTTTTGCTAACATATTTATTAGTGAACGTCTTCATGTAGTTAATAAAATGTGTTTTTAGTAATGCTGCATAAATTACATGAAAGTCTATGCAATAATTACAGCATGATATGATTATATGAATATTGTGTGGATTATGGTGACCAACAAAGTGTGGTCTGAGGAAGTGTGTGAAGCATACTGGTGCCACATTCATTTGACTTTAAGGTCTTGGGCAGGTAGTGGATCATGTGATAAATACTCTTGTATTATTTTGCTGATGTTTAGTAATTACTTCTGCCAATTATTGGTTTTCCTTTTCATGCACTTCCCCAAGTTTAATCAAATTTTATATTCATTTCCTGTGCCTTGTAGCATTGATATTACAGATTAACACATAAGACTGAATCACAATCTTCACACTAGTAAAATTATTTTGTAGCATAAATCTGATAAGTTGGAAGTTGTTATTACACATGTTTTTGGTGCTTAGAGATTGTATATAATTTGACTGTCTAACACAACCTTTATTGCATAAAATATATGTTAAAAGATAATTGAAACATCATGACAGCTACATATTTCGCCTTTCTTCCTGAGGCCATCTTCAGGCTGGGACTTAGAGGATTTTTGATATACAATTTAAAATGTTTTCAAATACAAGATCTCACTTACAAACATTGTTTTCAGTATGCTAGGATATGAAATATAAAATCTGAAATTTAATTATAAAGTTACATAAGGGAATAAGATAAAATAATACAGATAAAACAGAAATGATTTTGTGGGGATTATATTGTAAGTTGTTTGTCGTGGTCTTCTTCTCACTGATGTATATGAAGTACTTTATCATTGCGTTTTGTGGAGATGTAGTGTCTTATCTGTATTATTGCGTTATGCAGAGATGTACTATCTTTCCTTACGGATCATTAGATGAATGTATTGAATATTATTGGAACGTATGTGGTGTGTATGCTTTATGTGTGTTGGTCTTCAACTGTATTGCACTATATGAAAGTTGGAATGTTCCATCTCTGCATACTCTAAAATGGAGTCAAGTGCCTTACATATAAAGTGATAAATTCCACGTGACTATAACATTTCTAGTTCCATAAAAATTTCAAGTGCTAATGCCAAATCGATATTGAAAATTCTGCACAACTAAAAATCTAATACATCCACTTTCTACAAGAACAACATAAATTATACATGAGGCAGGACTCCAACAAGCATACACACCACATACGCTCCAATAATATTCAACACATTCATATATTGATCCATATTTCCATATGGATCATTTCCAGATACTACATTTCTGCATAATGCAATAATATGGATAAGACACTACATCTCCATACAATGCAATAATAAAGTACTTAATGTACATTTATGAGAAGCTCATGACAAACAACTTACAATATAATCCCCACAAAATAATTTCTATTTTATCTGTATTATTTTATCTTATTCCCTTATGTAATTTTATAATAAAATTTCAAATTTTATATTTAATATCCTAGCATACTAAAAACAATTTTTGTAAATGAGATCTTGTATTTGAAAACGTTGTAAATTGTATATCAAAAACCCTCTAAGTCCCAGCCTGAAGATGGCTTTAAAAAGAAAGCCGAAACATGTAGCTGTCATGATGTTTTAATTATCTTTTAAACATATATTTTATGCAGTAAAGGTTGTGTTAGACAGTCAAATTATATACACTCTCTTAAAGTACTGAAAACAATGGGGATGCCTTACCTGAAAAAAAATGTTTTTGGTGAGTGCTTCCCCCCACACAAGGTATCAAGTGTAAAGTGCTCAGAGCATTACAGCTAGGTGAAAGAAGATTTTTCTGATCAGTCATTATGTTTTCTGGGTTTGCTGTCATATCCAGAAATCCTGTCATTTTAGTGCAGCTTTCTTTGCACAGAGTGTTTGATGCATTTCCTTTTTCATGGGCATGATTCAGCTTTTCAGCTATTGAAAATGTTTACATACCTCCTCATATTCCAAGAAGTAGGACTTGTGTGAGGACTCTGTGATCAAACATTGTGCCTTAATGGTTTCCACTGCTACATAGTATTTATGCAGGTCCTGTGGTCAAATTTGAGTCCCAACACTGGCTTTCATGACAAGATTTTTATGCCTTTCTTCAGTCCTTCAGGCATATGCCATAATAGGCCTTCAAATTAGGCCACAACCAAATCTTTCCCAATTCATTTGCCATCCTGTCATTTGATGTTATACTGTCTTATATTTGACACTGTCAATAAAGTTATCCTTACCTCTTCTACATCACTTAATGGCATCAGCCACATTAAGGTAACACACATTATAGGCAGTCCACCAATTCTTTTTCTAACTAACCTGTGACTTGGGGCTATGAACAGCCATGGATGCAATATTACCAGTAGATGCTGATGTGTACTATGAGAATCAGAGATTTTTTAAACCTGTATTTTTAACATTTTTTAAAATGAATATCCCTGGCTAGTCAAGCTGCTGCTTCATATTCAGAATGTCCCACGTACAATTCTGTGGAGACATGCTACATTGACTGAGGGTTTTGTGGTTTTCCTCAGTCTCTGCAAACACCTGCTGAGATAGTAACCTATAGCAGAATATAACTGCTTCGTGTCATTTCATTTACACTACATTATTGCCACCCTATGATTTAAGACTGTATTTGCTATTGAATATATTAACTCACATACAACTGTTGGTTATGTAACATCCTTAACTGCTAACGAAGTGAAATTACAGTATTAAGGACAGGTAAGTGGAATTCAATTTATGGCTGTGTAGAATTTTTTTTCTTCAGTATTACTGGATCACTTTAAAGTTTCTTAGCCATCTTGATGGATAGGGCAATTGATGTGTGGGCCTGGATTCTGTTTGCCTTGAAGATAAACTCATTCATTACTATAGCCTGAAGTCATATCAAATACCGTATATTCTTGAATCTAATCTGCACTAGTTTTTGCCGATTTCTTAAACGAAAAAAAAGTTAGTTCGCAGTTCTAATCCGCACCTTTCCTTCAAACGCCCCTTGTGCGCAGCTCCTTCAGAAGTCGCGCAGTCGGTGTTGGCTGCATGGAAAGCAATTCCGGAGAGCATTATCGTCAGATTTTTCAAGAAGTGTTGCATAAGTACTGCTTTGGATGGATCCAAAAATGACATTGTGTGGGAGGATGATGGTGAAGATAAAGATGATAGTGACTGGGTGATGGATAACGATTCAGTTATTGGTGATGACGGCGAGTCTGATGAATAATAAATTATAAATATTATATAATATTATAAATAAAGTAATAAGTTATTGTATTGTTCTTACGGTACTTTCCAAAATCCAGCTCTGGACCGTGAATCTAATCCGCACGCGATGCTAATCCGCATCTGATTTTTTAGCCCTCTGAAACTGTAAAAAGGGTGCGGATTAGATTCGAGAATGTATGGTATATTCATGTTTATCTTCCAGGAACATCCAAGGGACAAGTGATCTTTCATGTACAAGAAAATCAGTCATATGTTTTGCTGCTGAGTTCTAGGTAACTTTACAATTTGAGAAACCAAGCAGTATACTGTGTCTGACATGGTAATGGTGTAATTTTGGTCTTGTTCTCGAACTTAAGGAATTTGCACATTTCTGTAGTGTGCTTCAGATGCCTAAACTGATGTGGAGAGACAACAAAAATTGGTATTGTCAATTGTGTATTACAATGACTTCTGCAGAACCTCTGGAGGGTCATAATGAGATCCTAAAGTGTATGTGGAGATGGCCTCATTCATGGTTTGAAGTGACTGCTGATGTAGATTTTCCAAGTAATAATTATAGGAAAATCTTCATTTAAGATTCTTTTTGCAAACAGTGAGCAATAAAACAAAAATTTTAATGGAGGAAATTTATCATTCAGATTATTAACTCAGGTTCATTGAAACTGAATGTTAATACAGGGAAGTTTTAAGTGACGGGACATTAACTGTATGAAGATACAGGTGTTGGTATCTTGTAACATTTTAAGCACACATGAATGAATCCTTATTAAGGATATCTAAGTACAGCCAACATTACACAATACTTCTAAGTTGTGGGAACACCCCACATATCTGGTCTGCTAATGGTCAGTTGGCAGAGTTATGGGCATGGCCTGGTGAATGACTACTGATAGCTGAGGACCTGAAAAGGGCTGCTTTGCTAAAACAGAGAGAGAAAGGAGAAGTGCTGTGATGAAAAGCGGTGCTGCGTGGTTTGGTGCACGGAGCAGATACTGGAGAGAGAGAGTGAGCTGCTGTGAAGAAAACTGGTTGCTGGATATGTGGGGTGTTCCCACAAAGTCATTACAAGTTTTAGTGTAAGCCATCCCACTGTAGATGAGTCAAAACTTGTAGGATTTAATCTTTCAAGGACTGTCTTTTAAGTCACAGCAGTAGTATCACTAGCTAGCTGCCTGCAGACTAAAAGACACAGCCTAGCATAAAGTTGGCATTTCAAGTTGGCCATTACAGAAAAAGTCTTCAGTCCTTCTGAAATATGACACTGTTATTGGGTGAGTTGTTCCCAAGGTTTCAAAGGTTTACAGTACTTGCATGTAAGCAGTCTGAGTTTCCTACTGGACTTATGAGAAAATTAAGGCACCACTGTCCTTCAATCATAAGATCAACAGATACCATTCACCCACTGATAGTGTCATACACCCACCCCAGAAGACTTGAGTCCCAGGTCATCTTGCAACAACAAACTACTATGTTAATTCCACTCTAATCCCACCCTTGGCTTATCTGACCTCATTTTTAAGTCCTTTCCTCAAGCTCACCCCTGCACATCCACTCCATTCCAGAATGTCACCTCCTTGTATCACTGGTACACTTGAGCACTTACTCTCAAGCACACAAACTGCCTTTTAAGACATGCTTGTTCTGAATACAGTTATCATTTCTTGCCTCTTCTATTTTTTTCCCCTCATGCCCTAGCTGTGACCACTTCAACTCAGCTTTCTTTTTACACCCATCAAATCTTTATAACCTGTTTCCATTTTCCTCTATGTTTTACCTGCAACCTACGCTTACAGAGCTCCACCACCCCAGCTGGCCTGCTACTCAAATTACATATCCTGCTCTTGTCTTACTATCCTGCTCTTGTCTTACGTAATGCCTATATGTGAGCAGTTTACTTTTTCGGAGTAGCCTGATGATGGAGGCAGTAAGTTCATCTGAAACGTTGGTATCAGAAGAATAAGATGGTTTATTATAATGTTTTCCATGGCCTGGCCGTAGTTATTATTAAGAATAACAGTTAAGGAACAAAAGTCTGCGACTGAGTACATAAAATTGGTGAAGAAACATAACGTACACGACATAGGGAATCCGTGCAAGTATCTTTCTGGCTGAAAACACATCGGATAAGAGCTACAGCCTATCCTAGATGATCTGCGGCTACAGCTATCTCCTGAACTGTACCAGATTATCCGTGTCTACACGGGTCTGTTACCCGTTTGTAACCACTTTGATCAATGTTTGGAACAGAGACTGATCCATGGAACAGAGTGTCTACTAGGAATGCATCAATGCTTGTGTTGTCATTGATATACACGTTACCAACGTGTCTTAGCAGTCGTGTGTACGTGTGTTTGACAAGGTTGGGATGTGAAGGAAGTAACAGGTTAGAAATGTTATTTATGATATGATGTGGCTGATGTTTAATTAATGGTCAATTTTCACTTGTATTGAGTTTGAATTTACAGTGTTACATTCATGTTCTATCTGATGATTACGACATAACCTTCATTTCGAAGTCGGATTAAATGTACGTAATTCACAAAAGTCATATGTTTTGTGACGTACTGCGGTTCGTACGTTAAAAATGAGACAAGTCGAGAATTACACTAACGGTTATGGATGGAAAGTTCATAACGATCATTCTTTGTAAGTAAATGAACTCAAACCATCTGCAGATTTTGTACATTAGTTACTTGAAGTATACGTCCACTGATTCTTGACCTAAGCACTAGATGGAATTAAGTGGTCATCAGACTCCGACCGCTTTACCCCGAGGCAAGGAACCGCCCGTATCCATCGTATAGGAGGCTGGGTGGGCGCCAGAGCTGGTCAGGACGTTTTGGAGAAGAGAAAATCTTTTGCCTCTTCCAGGTTTCGAACCCCAGATTGTCCGGTCGTTAGCCTAGTTGGCACTGTACTGAATACCTTCTCCTGTCTTTATGATATGAATGTAGGCTTATTGAAAAGTAGTTAGAAGACAACAGACATTTGACAATCCGTAATCCACATGCATGTGTGTCTAGCCTTTTATATGGAAGAACATATTCTGGCCCCTATCTCAAGAATGCCCATAGAGGCTGCTCCTGAATGATGGCTATTGGTAGCATTTTGTAGATTTTATAAGTGAGTGGAGGTGGTGGTGAAAATACATAATATTTTCTCTCTTTTCTTCAGTCTGCCACCTGGATATTTCCAGAATATCTTAAATTAGACTAGGATGAATGTCTTTATCTTTTTTAGTTCATTATTTACTACTAAGCTTACCACTGAAACTTAATACACTTCACTACACTTTTAATTACTCTTCAAGTTGGAACACTTTAAAGTGTGGGGTTCCTCAGGGTTCAGTTCTGGGTCCCTTACTTTTTAATATATACTGAAACTGACACTATATAATATATATTACATTAATAATATATTAATATATACATGTCAGGTTATAATGTTTGCTGATGACACCAGTATACTTATTACAACTAGTAATTATGAGAACTAAATTGAATATCTAATTGTGTCTTACATCACATATCAAAATGGTTTCAGGCAAACCAGTTTCTATTAACCTTTAGGAACCGTGCGTCCTATATATAGGACGGGCACACCGCTACCCTCCAAACACCTCATTTTATATATTTATTCAACAAATATACGTA
>JGI24700J35501_10929989_pt1 | contig 10900 bp, 10 predicted proteins | sample TergutTh196P1_FD_35501 | JGI IMG/M metagenome (IMG submission 35501) | reverse complement strand
GGGACTGCTGTATCAATGCAGAAGGGGACTACTTCCAAGGGGATGGAGGCGAATAGAAATTTTGGTAAGTAGTTAAGCTGTAGAAGAAGAATTTCAGAACTTTTGGGTAGCACCACGTTCATATCTACTCTGATAGCAGGGCAGCAATAGCAGCACTTGCAAAAACCACCACTGAATCAGCTATGGTATGGGAATGTATGCATGCTAGAAAAAATTAACTGCATCTAATACAGTCACTTTAGTATGGATACCTGAGCATCACGGAATACCAGGAAATGAAGAAGCTGATAAATTGGCCAAGGAAGGGACCAAAGTCCCGTCTGATCAAACCGTTGCCATTCCCTTTGCTGTGAGCAAAGAAGTCATCATGAGTCACTTGATACAGGAGCACATGAACAGGTGGAAGACCTGTACAGGTTGCTACCAAACCAAGATGCTCATGAGTGAACCTCTGCAAAGAAGAGCAAAAGAGCTTCAGACAATTCTTAGATCACTGCTTAAAGTGGCTGTGGGACTATTAACAGGCCACACAACCCTCAGAGCTCATATGTTTAGACATGGACTCACAGTGGAAGGACTGCCAACTATGCATACATGGAAAAGAAGATAGTGTGCATATTGTATGTCTGGCACTGGCATGCAAAAGATACAGAAGCCAGGGTCATCATGTTCTTGAAGCCCAAGGACCTAGAAAATGTGACGATGAACAGCCTTATATGCCTAATCGCTAATACAGGGCTTGGCATAATACCTTAGCCCCATTCAAAACAGCAAGGAGATACAATAGAACTACTAAGATTTATGTGTTGTTAGGGTTCGTAACGGAATCACACGCTGTTTCTTACTACTACTACTACTTAAGACAGACTGTATACATTACTGTGGGGACTGTGACATCTCTCAGTAGGTGGCTGTGTGTTTCAAGGCCTACCATACAAAGAATCACTACTGAGGTACTGTCAACAAGTATACGTATCGCATAGTCTATAGAGCACTACCATTCCCTATTCAATTCATACAAAGCAACAAACATGGAAGTCATTTCAGATCAAAATGTAAGCACCTTGCTACTTGTTTGAGTAAAATCTAAATATTCTTAAATACTCATCCTGCATCATGGTATATCCTGGGATAAAATCCCATCGCACTGTGAGGGTTAATATACAGCAACACATGGATTTTATGTTTCTGAAAGGGCAACTTAAACTGACTGTAAAATGAATGCAAGAGCAAGAAAATTAAAATTTCTGTATTTAATGAAATTACATACACAAAATTAATACCGTGTTATACTAAAAATGTAATCTAGTGCCATGTATTTCATTAAAATGTAACACAGTTAAATCATGCCACATGTCTACAGCAGCGACTTCTTTGCTTTCTGCTGAACCCTGTACACTTCATTCTTAGTACTACTAATGACTAACATCAAGTAATATTTAGCATAAAACTGTGTGGAGTACTTCTTCACAGTGTTGACACCCTCAAGTGCCGATAAAAATCTTCCTTGAGGTTCAGTGAAATTAAGTTCTCCAATGAGGAGACAACCTGGTCACAAACTTCACTCTTCTGGGATCTCATGCAGCATAGATTTTGGGACAATCTATCAGTCCCACCTTCAAGGGTCAAGCAGACCAGTCTTTCAAAAATACTGGTCTGCTTGACCCTTTAAGATGAACCCTGTCCCAAAATGTTGGTAACTAACTACCAATCTACACTGCGTAACATCCCAGAAGAACAAAGATCTCATTTCCACCACACTAAAAGGTAAAGCAATCCCATTACAGGCCTGGACAGGCCCTGAGGGTTCCAGGAGGTTAAGGCTCCCAGATTTCAAGACAATCAGCACACGAAGGTGGTAAGGTTGTCAGCCCTACGCACCAGCCGCCTCTACCCCCCAGGAAATGTTCCTGGTACTCATTTCTGTTAGAGGCTGAGTCAACCCCAGGACCATAGTGTGACTGGAAGAATTATGTCAATGAAAAATTCCAATGACACCATTGGAAATCGAACCCGTGACCTTCTGGTTTGTAGCACAGTGCCTCAACCAACTGCACCACCGTGTACCTTGTTTCCACCATGGTGAAAGCCTGAAATCACTCAGAGAACCGGGTCCTCAAAACCTTACATTCACACCAATCCCTGCCAGCCTGGAACTGAGGCCGCAAGTGTGACTGGGCACGTTTCTGTGCTTCATCTCTCAAAACTAATCAGCCCAGTCTTCTCTTTTAAGTCCACAAACCAAATTATTTCTGGTTTTGCTTCCTACAAATGACTATACTTGGGCCCAGTAAAACATTTTCAGGTGTTTTTCACATTTTACCTACTTCTCCCTTTGTTGCCTTCACTTTTGGACACATGCTTCTGAAATTCTGCACCCACTGCTGCAATGTAATCCTTTCCTTTGCATGGTAAATCAGCACTTAGTTTAAGATTTTTATCAAACTTGATCTGAACCCATCTGGAATTTTTTATTGACATAATGAATGGAATATAATTGCTATAGATGCCCTGTTCTCTCTTCAGGCCATACCCATGACAATTCTGTAATGCACAATTTGGTTTGGAGAAATAAGGTCCAATTCAGAGTTTTGTATGTGAATTCAAGAACTACCCCATGCATTTAAATGCTGCCATCTTGCGTTCTGGTAAATATGGCACTTAAAATGACAGCCACAGGCAATTTCATGTTCAATTTCAGTGTATAATCAAGTAACTGGGTAGCAAGCACAAACACATATTTGAGAAAATGTAACATCATTCTTATGGAAGTTTTGAAAGGGCAAATAAAATGTGCATATCAAGGGAAATGTAAAATCCATGTTCCACTGTATATAAAAGCATAACTGTCCTGTTTCCTACTGCACACCTAAGGAAGAACATCCAAAGATATGAAATTTACTCCATAATTTTACCAACATGTGACAGCCACGAGTGTTAACATGATGTGCAAGTACTGCAGTGGAGTTTCTGGATGCAGTTTGAATAATTTTATTACACAAGTGAACTTTACTTATACTATATTGACATGGATGTCTGCTGCCTGAAAACATTTCATTGAATTTTGTTGCTGAGAAAGCTTCAAGATTTACCTTAATGTTCCATATAAGCAACAGTGACAGTCCCATATCAATTTATTTACCCTACTTTCACTCTGTAATAAAATATGAAAAATGTTTTCCGGTAATTCATTCAACAATGAAAGGCATTTAAAAACTTCTGGAATATGGTTGGTGAAAAACCTTGAAATTCACACAGAAATCCTATTACAAAATAATAAATTTTACCTGTTCCATGCCAATATACATTTACATTAATGAATTTAAAGTAAACAACCAAGAAAATTTTCAAACGAATTCCAATGCACACAGTATTATTGTAAGGAATAAGCACCATGTTCACAGACCAAATACAAACCTTTCATGTTTTCAGAACAGTACATTTTTTTGTTGTCATCAAAATTTTCAACAGTTTCCCACACAGAGTCACACGTCTTAAGAATGAACTTTTGGTGTTCAAGCCTTACAGCCAAATGACCTAGATACAGGTCCTGCAGCGAGCTCTTTCAAACTGCTGAAAAACCCATAAAGGGGTCACAAATGATGCATCACTTTGGAGACATTTTTGTCAGGTCTTCTTCATGGAGTCAGAATGACCCCTCTCCAAAACCTGCCAAACCCAACAACCCTGATTTACATGTCAAAACATTGCAAATGAGCAGTTATCTCAGCTGACTGACACAGTTCCATACATAGCACGCTTTTGTTTATCACTCCCACTGGAGTCGAGTGTCGGTTGCATGTCAACAATGGCCTATGAAACAAGCATGACTTAATGACCTGAAAAGTTTTCAGTGGCATATTGTGCAGACCAGACTAATAGATGGGAAATGAATATGTTCAAGAAAATCAATATTTACAGCTATAGGAGGGCTCACAGACATACCTCTTGTATTGCTGAGGCACTCTGTAGGTGTTGTGGTGCAGTAACATGCAACACACAGCTAACATTTTTACTAACATATAAGGCACCCTTGAATAGCAGTAACTGTACACAGCATTAACATGGCAGATTTAGATCTGTTTCGCTGTCACCACAGAAGCAGCCCATATCTTCTGGCAGTAGTTTCTGCAGCTGTGCCCAGTAACACACAGCAGTCTGAGTGAATTATGTGAGTGTAAAATACACCCAACAATTACCATGAAAATAATTAAAATCTATGAAGAAGCCATCAATGAAATTCTGGTTGCAGCAACTGATTCAGAAACAGATGCTGAAGGTACTGATCCAGAGGAGGAGGAAGAGGAGGAGGAGAAAGAAGAAGAAGATGGTGATGATGATGATGAACAGCAGCAGCAGCAGCAATGACGATGACGACAACATCAACAACAAGCCTCAGCAGAAGAACTACAAGCTGCAAAAAGTGGCAGATTATTACCAGTCTGGGATCTGCCTCTAGGAAGGAACACCAATATTCATCCTTTTGTTGGTCCACCGAAAGGTGTGAAAAAAGTGAGGCTCCTCACACCAACAAAGATGGCTCTCCATTGCCTGTGTTGATGCTGTTTTTCACAGAAGTTTTTCAGCTGTTGGTGGAAGAGACCTACTTATACTACCAGTACCACTTAGACAGACAAGCCAGACCTAGCTGCAGGCTGCCTGACATTACGTTACTGGACATGACAACTTTCACTGCATTAGCTCTGCAGAGGGGGAATGACTTGACAACACGCACTACATGATTACTAGTCTAGACACAGATGGCTACACACAATGTTTTATGGTGAGACCATGATACAAGTCAGATTTTTATGCATACTGCATTTTTTGCATTTTCGACACAACGCATAGAGACCTGATCAAGGTGAAAAATATGACTCATTATGGAAAATAGGGACCATATCTGACACAATGAATGTAAATTCTATAGCCCATTGGAGCATTTGGCAGCAGATGAGGTAAATGTAAAATTCAAGGGCACAGTTATCTTCAGGCAGTGTATTTCCAAGAAAAGAAACGTTTTGGCATCAAAATTTACAAATTGTGTGATGAATCAAGGTATACATATGATAAGAAAGTGTACTTGGGTAAAGACTCACGCTCTGCCACTGAGAACATGACTGCAACACACAACTGTTAGGCACTGGACTTGCAAAGTTGAAGGCTTAGGCCATAAAATATTTATGGACAATTTCTTTCTCATCAGCAAGACTTTCTGATGACTTAGATAAACATTAAATAAATTCATGTGGGACAGTAGGAGCCAACAGAAAAGGTATGCCCCCTGACTTTGAACTGAAAAAACTGAAAATGAAAAGGGTTGACAAGGTTGAAGACTATTACAGGTTTGACTATATTAGTTTGAAACAAAAGACAATAAGTTTACACACTGGCTAATATGGACCCACCACCAACAGAAGGAAATTTTTGTGACAACAGTAATCACCATGTGAAACCTCACAACATGGAACAGTATAACTGGCAAATGAGTTATATCAACAATCCTGATCATATGGCCAACAGGTATTTGATGATTTGATGTAATTACAAGTGGATCGGAACGTTTTTCCACCTTCTGGATCTAACAGCACTCAACTCTTGGATTCTGTTACCCTCATGTGGGCCTAAATATACTCGAGATTTCAGACTTTCCCTTGTGAGGAATTTGATCAAAGAAGCTGGAAGAAGCCAAGATCAACCCACTCCCATATTGGTTGGAAGGCCAAGTGAGACCACAACAAATGTTATGCAGCTCAACAGCTGCTGTAACAAGCACTGACCAACAAAATCCAGCAAACTCTGCTGCCGTCTTTGTTCAGCTCATGGCCAGAGCAAGGGCATGGTTTATAACCGTGCCAAATGTGACTTGTGCCTGCGAGTGGTGCCTTGTTTCATGGCATATCACACAACAGTAAATTGGTAAACCACCAGAACTGTAAATAGTCTGTGTAGTGATTAAATAGTGATTCAAGGACTCATGGATATTCTGCAGCACCCAGAATTAAGTAAGTAATAAAATACACTATATTTTATATAATGCATGCAACTGACAAGCCTAAATTTATTATAAAAATAGGTGGGCATTTTTTTTTCCAAATAAATCAATTCATAAACAGACTGCCAAACTTTATTTCCTTAATGTGAAGGAAAGTCTATGAGATATGTTTTTTCCCTAAGAGTAGGCATTAAGAATTAAAATCCCCAGTTAAAAATATTGGCAGGATGCCATTGCATGGAGGGATTTAATTTCAGCATTAAAGGGTTAAGAATGAGTCACAATACTGCATACAAATTGCTGGTATTATTTTGTACTGTATCAGTTCTGAATATGTTGATATTTTGCATTTTAAGACTTACTCCATATCCTACTGTCACTTTGGCATGTGTGATGGATGGAGAGATGGATATGCATGCACATACATAGTACTCTTGCAACCTAATTACATCACTTCTCTTTTCCTTCGCCACTCACGTACCACCAGATGATGAACGCCTATCACTGTTGTGACTGTAACACATCATCACTCCTGACATGTGCTGCAAAGCTTAAGCAGCACCTAGAAAAAGCATGTGGGCTGTCTTGTTAAGCTATCTTCACAACAAATGCCAGTGAGTGTACCACGATCTTGCCCTGCAGTTGAACACATAAGTACGAAGGCTGTTTGGAAACTTCCCACACTTTTAAAATAGCGCAACAACACGAGTGTGCAGCAATGTCTGGCAAGTGGCACATCCTGGCAGTCCCCTTCCTTAGTCACCTGACACCAGTCACATCATTCTGTCTTGTTTAGTCCTCGTGACCTCTCTGCTAGAGTAAACAAGTGTTTGGTGTGTATGGCAATTTTTCTGTTGTTAAAAAAAGAAGTCTGATTTTCATGAGCAGCATGTGTTTGTGTGTGTGTGTGTGTGTGTGTCAAATTTTAATTTAGGGGAAACTTTTTCAGAGGCATCTGCAATGTTAACACAAGTGTTTGGTAATGAATCCATGAGCCAAACTCAAACTCATGATTGTACAAATGGTTTAAATAGATGAAGATGACCCATGTTCTGGATAACCTTCCACGTCAAAAGATTACCAACATGCCAAAAGAGTTCGTGTAGTCATCTGTTCAAACTGATGTTTGACAGTGCAAGAAGTAGTCAATGAAGTTGGCATTTCAAAAGCGTGCCACGAGATTTTGACTGAAAATTTGGGTATGCAGCCTGTTGCAGCCAAATCTGCGCCACATCTGCTGACTGACGAGCAAACACAAAGGTGTCTCGAAGTCAGTCAAGGCCCTTTTGACCATGCAAACGATGACGAGAACTTTTTTTTAAAAACAACACTGCAGGTGATGACACATGGGTTTTCAGTCTCCACAATGGGTCTCAAAAACGTCACCCAGACCGAAATAAGCATGGCAAGTTCGGTCAAATGTGAACGTGATGCTGACTGTTTCTTTGTTTTGAAGGTGCTGTTCACCATGAATTTTTACCACGTGGCCAGACTGTCGACAAAGAGTACTATCTTGAAGTAATCAAATGTCTGCGAGAGGCAGGGAAGAAAAGACCTGTTGTTTGAAGGGAGAAAAAATGGATGCTCCACCACAATGCTCCTGCACATTCCATGCTGCTTATTCATGACTTTCTTGCAAAGCTTGAGACTGCCATCATCCCACTACCACTGCAATTGTTAGATCTCACACCAGCAGACTTCTTTTTGTTCCTGAAGCTGAAATTCACATTGAAAGGTTGACGTTTTGAGCCTGTTGAAAACATCCAAGAAAATTCACTGGTGAAGCTGCGTGCTATTCCACAAAAAGCATTCCAGAAATGCTTCCAAAACCAGAAAAAATGCTGGGAGCAGTGTACAGGAGTGGAGGAAACTACTTCGAAGGGGACAAGGCTGAATAACTCCCAGGTAAATGAAATAGTTTTACTGAAAAATTCAGGGAATTTTCCAGACAGCCCTCATGTTTTATTCATGCAGTGGAGTGAGACTAAGGTAGTCACCAGTCCTCCACCACAATTACACACAGACTACTGTGGGACTGAACCAAGACTCTGCAGTGAGAAGCCAGTAATTAACTACCCCCCTGCCACAAACACATACAACGTGCACCACACAGTGTGACAGAAATTGTTTTATTAGATCCTCCAGACACAGTGCTGTGGGTTCCAACTGCCCTGGGTAAGCTAGTCCACTTCATTTTGGCATAGTAAAGATAAAGATGACTGTGATAATATCTTCCCGGGCTACCACTAGTGTCCATTCAAACAGCAACAGCTATTCTCTATTGAAACAGCTGGTAGCCTGGGGGGATTTTGTCACCTTTAACCACTGTGGAAGCCTCGAGGCATTTCTGAAGATGACTGCTGATACAGCGGACCTGTAGTATTACTGAGCACCTGCTTTTCTCCATTTGTTTACACCTTTTTCCACCAGACTCCCCTGTCCAACTGTATCCTACATTACTCAACATAAACTCACCCTTATCGTTCAGCCAGCATGCCACTTTGTAGTAGGCCTCATCTAGCAATGTAATGACAACTGCTAGCAGGATCTTAGGCAAGTAACTGAGACAAAAGAAGTATCCCCACTCTGTAATTCGCTGGTCCCACCATTCCTGTCAAAAGAACATTTAAGAAAATATTCAAGCAACATAATTCTGAGCTTAACAAAATGGTCTTCCAGGATGTGATGCCATGTAGTTTGGTATATTAAGTACCAATACTGTGAACAGACCATATCATCATGGCAGAAGGTTCTTCTGAAATGGAATCTACCAAGGTATAGGGTACCACATCCCAGAACCCTCACTACTGTGAGAGCCCAAAATCTCACCACATACAGCAGCAACAAGCAACTGACACAAACCTGTAACTGCAATGTGAAGATCATGACAATGAACACCAGCAGGAGGCAGAGGATAATGATGGGGACACTAACCAAGTAGCGAAACACAATCCTTTTCCAGGCAGGGTATGTCGGTTCCAGTCGGCCAGTCACTGGGCTTACCTCCAGCGTGCCCTGCAACCAGAAACACATTACAATGTTTACTGCTAGCATGACCTACCACACAGACTAACTAGTTAATGCTGTTCATAAAATAATCAGTTTATTATTAGATTCATATAAAACATATAATCACACAGCACAGTACAATGCAGATGATCTGAAAACTGAAGCATGTGGCATACACAGTAACCAACATGCTTTAAATGTTCCACATCAATACACAATCTTATAGCTTAAAAAAAATCTGTGTGAATTTAAAGCAAGGCAGCTCTTTCACATATAATAACCTTAACGCAAGTGACCAAAAGGGTGACCAAGTCACACCCAGGTATCACGGTTACTGGTGTTCCATGGTTACAATAGAGCTCGTTCTGCACATGACCACAACTGGGGCTTCCACGGTTGTGGGGTTTGCCTGGTTAAGACAGACCTTGTTTTGTAGGTTATATCAAACGCGGATCTGTAGGGCGAAAGAATTTCATGGTTATGACAATGCTTGATTTGTTTGATTGGTGAGGGGGGTGGGGGAGATAAAATAGACTTAAATGACCACAGTTTGTGGCAGTCCAACAGGTGGAAATAACATATGACTTGTTCTCAATGTCTGACAAGTGGCACTAATCCTGGGTTTCTGATGTCACACCTTTGTTAAGGTCAGTGTGTGAATATTACAGGCCCATTGCCAGTATTTAACTAACCCAATGGAGCAAAGACATTCCTAAGAAGCCAACAGTCACACAACTGTTCAAGAAGTACCCCCAGCAAATAAATAAAAAAGGAAAAAAAAGGGTTAATTACTGTCTTCACAACACCATGCCACTGGACCCTATCTTCAACGAGTCCATATAGTCCTACTTCTTTAAGATATATTTTAGTATTACCCTCCAATCTACAGATGAGTCTTCCAAAATGTTTCATGCCTTTAGATTTTCAACAGACACTTCTTATGCATTTCTCATCTCTGATGTGTGCTACATGCCCCACTCATATCACCCTCCATTACTTAATTATTCCAGTAACAATTGACAAACAGTACAAATCATAAAGCTCCTTATAATGAAGTTTCCTACAGCCTCCTCTTACTTCTCTCTCTTAGGTCCAAATATTCTACTGACACCCTGTTCATACACTCCATCAACTCATGTTCTTCTCTTAATGCAAGAAGCCAAGTTCTAAACCTACACAAAACATGAGGTAAAAACTATTAATTTGTGTTACCTGAATCATGTGTTAGAAGAGAGAGAAAGACAAAAGCTTCTCAACTGAATAAGAGCAGTCATTCACTGCATTCAATCTGCTTGCAATGTAGAAAACGCACGCATAATTAGTAACAGAATTCCTCTGAAAGTGCATAATGAGAAATGCACAGGTAGATTTATGGACATAATATAACAGTGGATCATTTTCAGTAATGTAATCAGAGTGAACTGCCTCGTAATCTACCCAGACTGATTTAATCAATGTGTTTAAAGGCAGAGTAAGAACACTAGAGAGGGCACAGCTGTGGCTCTTGCACCTCAATCATTTCTGATCTTTTTGTAATCCTCTGCTTAAGCATTCAGCACCCCCACACTTCGTATAAGGTGCAGTACCTTGCTGACGGAGATGTTGGCAAAGTCAACTGGTTTCAAGACATGATGGCCCAGATGCCTAAATCTCATTACTTCCAGCGCTTCAGTCACCAAGAATATGCAAGACTGTTACAGATGCCTGTTTGCATCTATCACACCTGTGACTGTATACCAGGCCCAGTTTAAACAGATATCCTTTTCAAGAGTGTACTGTTAGGAACCCTGTCATTGTACTTAGGTGGTTTCTGCTCAAGTTGAGCAACTCCCCAGCCCTTTAAGCAGTGTCTTTGAAGAAAGCTCTTAGCCTGACTTTGTCCATGAATGAACTGCC
>JGI24700J35501_10929990_pt1 | contig 10912 bp, 5 predicted proteins | sample TergutTh196P1_FD_35501 | JGI IMG/M metagenome (IMG submission 35501) | reverse complement strand
GTGGCGATTATGTGGAAAAATAAAGAAAGTTATATAGATTAAGGTGGTGTATTTGGTTTGTCAATAATAAAGCATGTTACTTTACAAAAAATTGTTGTTCATGACTTTCGGTACGACCTACGTATTATATAAACAAATTCAGGCAGGTTTCACAGAATTTTACTAAATATAACGTGCATTAAATATTCCTAGCACGATGACCAGTGTACTTCGAGACGTCATCGAAAAGATTTAAATTCATTTGTTAAAGCGCTTTGTGATTTCAGCGAAGAATGTTACATGACTGTGACTATTTAAAAGAGCTGAAGTATTCTGAGTGCTAAAATTATAATATAAAAATATATAATATATTCGTACACAACTTTATATTTTATTAGATTATATCAGGTTATAATTCAGCTACATGTTTCGGCCTGATTTCAGGGCCGTCTTCAGGCTGTTCTTTGAGTAGGTGGGGTGTACAATTGATAATGTTTTCAATCTACGAGATATCGTATTACAGGAATTGGTTAAAATAATATCTCGTAGATTGAAACATTATAAATTGTACACCTAAACTACTCAAAGATCAGCCTGAAGATGGCCCTGCAATTAGGCCGAAACATGTAGCTGAGTTATAACCTGATATAATCTAATAAAATATAAAGTTTTGTACGACTATATTATATATATTTTATATTATAATTTTAGCATTTCAACACAACGAGTACGTCTCACTTGAGAATTATCCTGGGCGCTGTTTCATATTCATATTTATATTTCATTTGCTGCCTTTTTTTTTGCTTAGTCAACTGTGACAGTCATTGAACTGAAATGTCTTGATTAATTAGACTTACGATAATGACAGGAGCAAATCTGAAGTTTTACTTTTTTACTTTTGACCAATAAAACAAGCCCTTTCTGGGCTTCTTACTGCACTGTAAGAAATTAAGTTTATATGAGAAAATCAACAAATAGAAACAGTTTCTGGTTAACTAGTGCTTACTGCTTAATTGCTGTGAGAAAAACAAAATTCACTTAGCATTTTACGTTCATGTGACCGTGCATCGTAACAAATTTCTTTGTAATAAAACTAACTAGATGCACCAATTTCACAAATTTATTTTGTCATGAAACTCTATATGTTTCGGACAGTTCTTCTGTCCATAATCAGGAGTTTATTCACTGTACACTCAGGAATGGTATATGTCATACAGGTTTGTAGAGAGCTTACGAGCGGGACCATCCTGGTCCTGCTCGTAAGCTGTCTACAAACCTGTATGACATATACCATTGCTGAGTGCACGATGAATAAACTCCTGATGACGGACAGACAAACTGTCCGAAACATGTAGAGTTTCATGCCAAAATAAATTTGTGAAATTGGTGCATCTATTTGGTTTTATTACAAAGAAAAATTCACTTAGATTTACGTTGCTGCTTTCACCAATATTTTGTATGGTCTGCTGTCACTTTCGATATTCATCACTTAAATATTAAATACAGTTACATTGCAAAACAAAATCCAAAATGTTGTATGCTGATAAGCAGTGCTTGAAGCAAAGGAGGATGGATCTATGACATTTTCGCCTTTTATTATTTGCAAATATGAATTAATTTCTCATTACTGAAACGTTATGATCAGCAGTCTCCTTACTTTCGGAGACCCTGGAAAGTGTTTGTTAATTTAATTATGATTATATTATTCACAATTAATCGATACATAATTGTTTGTCATCTGCCCCAGAGTTACGCGCGTATCTCTATCTATCTTAAAAACAAACTGAAACATTTTTACAGCGGCGGGCATGTCTGTCTTTGTGATTATGAATTTGTCTTCTGCTGCTACATTTAGAGCCCGTTGGGGTTGTTTTTTTACAATTGAAGTAGATAAAAACACTCTACTCATTCTCCAGATATTTTAAGTGTAGATCAATTTACTCTCCTTTTTAGGCGCGTTCACAAAATTGCAAGAAGCGACTACGAGCTTCGTCATGTCCGTCCGTCCTTTCGTCTGTCCGCATGGAATAACCCAGCTTCCACTGGACGGATTTTCATGAAACTTCGTATTTTTGTATTTTTCGAAAATGTGTCGAGAAAAATCAAATTTCCTTAAAATCCGACAAGAATAACGGGTACTTTACATGAATACCTATGTACAAATATGACAATATCTCGCATGATTCCTCATATAATGAGAAATGTTTCGGACAGATTTGTAAAGAAAATGAAAACACACATTTTATAGTCAATAACTTTTTTTCCCCCTCGAAAGTTGTGCCATTAATGAGGTAAAGTGAAAAAATATTCTAGAGCCGGGCAGGCCACAGATGACAAAATGGCACATGCGCATTGCGTGCTGAATAACTAAGGCTACAAATACACACTCAGAATATGTAATACTTATTGCTTTGCCACTGCAACAATGGCTGCACGAACGCGCCTCAGTGTTACGTTATACTTACGTTACCTGTCTTATTTATTTCTTGGTTCATTTACAGAAATGGACCTCATGTGGGCCAAGTTCATGCATTAGATGACAGTATATTCTAGAATGTATTACATCGATTTCTGTGGACAGAGAAAATTACAAAGTGCTGGCGGCGAAGTGGGATTCCCATGGAGTTCGAAATTGTGTATCTCCATGTCTCTTCATCTCTTATGGCATGGTAAATAATTTACATACGAGTGTGTTATTACGTATTATCAATATATAGGGAAAGTGAGGCTAGTTGTAACACTTTGTACAGTTCGCTCTAAAATGTAGGTATATTTAATGTGCACGAACAGTTAAAAATGGGTGCATTGACTTTTTGACCCCTTACAACATTGAAAATAATTGCAATTAAAAGTGTCCTTTGTTACTTGTGCATATGTCGTAAAACACTGTAGAGTCCGGGTGAGTTGTGTTGGAGCTTGTGCTAAACAGTCATTCCAGTTTTGTAGGGTCCTGGTGACCCGCACTGTGACCACTGAGAAGCACTTGCCTGAACTTGACAGACAAAATGTGTCTCTTTCCTTCTCAGACAAGAAGTCCGTAAATTTAAAACTCTTACCGAGTTTTTGCTCTGTTGTTATCCAACTGTTTTATGTACAATTTCGTTAATCAACAGTCACTTCTTACTGTCCTTTCTTACATGACATTAATTTTTTTTATTTCTGTTTTTCTTCTTATTATATCGCATTTATTTTCAACAGCTTTCCTCTCGGGTTTATTTATCAATATTTCCTAATTTATTTTCGCCTTCTATTGGAGATGATACGGTTTGCGAATGTCATTCCAAGCATTCCATTTTCAGTGCAACTGAAGTGTACACTTCCTTTAATATTGTGAAACCAGGGGCTTTCGCAAGAGGAAGCACCATGTATTGTAAAGAAAAAGAATTTGGAATCACACTGTGGCAAAAATATCCCGGATATGTTTTGATAGAATGGTGACAGGCGAGTTGACATAAATCCGGGTGTGATATGCGGTGGTGTCAATAAGCTGAAGAAAGCTAGCATTGTGACTTCCGGTCTGTGTGAGAGTTTTATTCGAGGTGACTATCACCCAAGTTACTACAAGGTGTACAATTTTATTATGAATAATTCTAATTTACAACTTCAACAGACTGACAAGAACTTATTCTTTGTTTAAAATTTGTAAACATTTTAACAACTAGTTACAGCTGTAAGTGAAATAGGAACAAAATGTTACAACTGCTCGGCGGGAGATACGTTGTTATTTGCAGCGTTTGTATCCTACTGTGCTGCAGTGCTTTTGCTTAGTCTTGTAGCCTATGAATCATTTTGCTAATGCACGTCATGCAGTCGGCATCGCGTAGAAAGTAGCACAGTAACAAGTATTTATCACAGTTATAAACATTACTATGTACACCACAAATCCTTACGAGACAATAACTGTCTCATAGAAAATATACATTACATAACGTGCAAAAATTGGGTTTTCTACGTGAAAGATGGAAGTGTGCCGTTGTGGTCTTCATGGTGAGTTCACATAGGCCGGTAGTCATATTCCGGCAGAAAAACACATAACATTTTTGAAGGGGCGGGTTTAAAGTAATCTGCATCTAGGCGCCTCTTCCTTACGTAAAACTGAAGATCCAAAATATGAGGATCATTATAGATGTAAAAACTACAGTCCCTCACGTAGTAAGTTTATATCGCATAGCTGTATTTTCGGTTCTTTCTGCACCCCGATAAGAACAGTTTAGGTTTAATTGCTATCCCGCCACTGCTTTCGGATAATCCCCGACACAGTTGAGGCATTCTTCGTATAGTGGGTTGAGCTTTTCCATCTCATGTTCTTGCAAGTGCAGGTCCTGTGTTATCTGCGTGGTGTCATAGTTAGTTCTTTTCATGACTATCTTTAAATTTTAGGCTGCAAATATTTCGCTTCATTGCTGGAAGCAGGTGACAACCGTTTGCTGATAAATTCGCTTGTAATAACGGCAGTGTACGTTCTTTAGTTAACGAATTTATACGTCAGGAAACCCTAATTTATAACCGACTTTGGTGTTTGAGAATTTCAAGTGAAAATAAAATTAAAAGTGCGAGATTTGATATTCTCACACGGTTGTTATTGAGGATTCTGGTCTTCTGGGATGTTACGCTAATTGGCAGGGTTATTGATTCTCGGGGTTTCCAAGGTACGTACTGCCTTCTTCTGAATGGGTCAGAGGGTACGTGAAGGTGGACTGCAGTACGTACCTTCGAAACGGAGGGAAACTTTGACCGTGCTATTGAGCGTAACAAGCCAGAAGACCAGCATTCTCAAGACTAAAAGTGGTCACAACATCTGTTCTAACACCACACTTACACATTCGTGCAGCGTTTGTCACTCTGCATGCGTACATAGCAGTAATTATGTAGACTATTGCTTTGTGACTCTACTCTGTTTCCAACGGTAGGAACATGTCTCCCAGAGGACTAATTTAATGTTTACTACGGTAGACTGAGGATTGACTATTATGTTATTGAACGACATTAACTACAGTGGTTATGTTTTATCGAAAGAATGTTCATTATTGGTTAATTTGAAAGGGCATGGAAAATTATGGGCGGTTGTTGGGCGAATTCGCAAAATTGCGAAAAGAGACTATTAACTTCGTCATGTCTATCTGTCCTACCGTCCGTCCGTCCGTCTATCCATCCGCGTTGAACAACTCGTCTCCCACTGGACGGATTTGCATGAAATTTTATATTTGAGTATTTTTCGAAAATCTGTCAAGAAAATTCATGTATAATTAAAACCTAACAAGAGTAACGGGTACATTACATGAAGACCATTATTCATTTTTGATCATATCTCGGGCAATTCTTCTTAGAATGAGAAACTTTTCAGCCAAAAATTATAAATAAAGTAAGAATACACATTTATGTTCCATAACATTTTTCGAATATCGTGCTGTTTATGGTATAATGTGGAAAAATATTGTTTAGTCGGGCAGGCGTCAGATGATAATATGACACATTCGAATTGCATATTGGGTACCTAAGGCTACAAACACTTACTCACAATATGTAATACTTATTGATTTCCTGCTGCAACAATGGTTGCACGAATGCACCTCAATGTTATGTTTTACGCATAGTGCCAGCCTCAGTCAGGGCAACTGTTTTCAGAGTCGTTTTTCTCAAACTGAACCTCTCGAATAGGCAGCAAATATGAAACACTCATTCACTATTGTCAGTGTGTGTAATGTATTCATTGTTTTCAGAAAATAGCACATCGTATAACAGAAAAACGTTTCAGATTGCCTAAGTGAAGCAAGGGTATTGGCCCAGTACAAATAGGGGTGCTGACCGTCACTCTGCGCTACAGTGAAGCATGTCTTGCCCTGCGGGCCGATAAGTAATCATAAGAGAAGTCAAAATAATGCAGCATGTGACTGGAACTCGTGCTTGGATCGAGAGTGCACCTTCCACACCAACCAATCGTAAGGGGGATAGTGTCTAATCTGAGGTGTTTGCGGTATTAGACGACTGGCTACAGGGGACTGAAACCTGTCATGTCTGTGTTGTAACAAGGCAGGAAACGTGCATTTAGACAACAGTCTCCAGTTGAAAATTCCGTGCACGGAGTCGTGATGTTTGTTTACTGCAGGAATAGAAAAGCTGGAAGAAGTTAATAAAAACATTGGGTCGTAAAATCTTATTGCAGAATAAACCAAAGTTCAGTTGTCTGTACCCAGGCTTTGAGGCGATATGTAATAGTTATTCAAAGATACGTTTTTTATGCAGACTTCGTAAGAAGTTAATGTACGTGGAGGACAATAAAGTTCGCGAACTCGTCGCCGTAAAAGTACTACATACCTCATTGCTGAATACCACCGTGGTCGCCTTCAAAGTACTCCCCTTGGGAAGCTACGCACCGATGCCAGCGCCTAGTCCACTCTTCAAAACAATTTTGGAAATGGTTTTGTGGAATGGCCTTCAGAGCTGCCGTTGTATTACTCCTGATGTCACCAATGTCATCAAAATGCCTTCCTTTCAATATTTCCTTTATCTTCGGGAACAGAAAAAAAGTCACTGGAAGCTAGATCCGATGAAAAGGCAGGGTGTTCCAACACATTTATTTGTTCAGTAGCTAAAAACTCCCTCACAGACAGTGCCGTGTGAGCAGGTGCATTGTCGTGATGCAAGATCCATGAGTTGTTGGAAAAAAGTTCGGGTCGTTTCCGTCTAACTTTTTCATGCAGCCTTTTCAGTACTTCCAAATAGTAAACTTGGTTGACTGTTTGTCCAGTTGGTGCAAATTCATAATGAACAATCCCGCTAATATCAAAGTTCGCGAACTTTATTGTAAGACTAAGTATGTAGGATGCGATTTGTGGGACGGACATGACGCCTCGTTGCTGGAAAATCGGTTCTCGGCCTTTTCGAGGCACATAATGGCCACATCTGAAAGTTTCAAGGTTTCTAAAAAGAAACCTCAGCTACACCGCTGCGAAAATCTAAAAAATCTTACAGGGTGTGCTGGGTTAGGCAATGCGTTAATTCCTAAATTCAAATTAATGTCTGTGACGAAATGAAAACGATTAGGAAGGAAGCTTTGGTGGTCTAATTTTACGTGCTGTCGCTGTATTCGGCTGGAAAAAAACTGCGAAAAAGTGCGAAAAATTTAAGTATAAGAAATATCAGTCGTGACAGATGATAGTATGTCGAGATTCGGACTCTGGACATTTCAGTTACGGAGCCGCTAACTCGCCACGTTCAGTGGGCACTATTACCATGGACAGCAGACAGTTGCTCTGTTTTCCATATTCTTTTGATATAATTTAGCCATGGTCAAGGCCCGGGATTGCAATTTTGTTATTTCGAAATTTTCCGATATTTCTCCTGTCATCGTCGTAGTCAAATGTACACAGTAGACTGCTGACCTGTTCGCCTGCAGGGGTTTAAATTATTTTATTCTTTGTGTTCGAAGTCCCAAGAACCCTCTGTCTTTTGATAGTTTAGCAGGTTCGGGAATCACATAGTTTCCAAATGTTCTATGATTCCCCTTGTTAACTTATGTCTTGTTGACTTATTTCATGTACCAACTTTAATGCACAATTCTTTTATTCATTAACAATATGTATGTTACACTACAATCCTCGACATGTTTCGGGCATTAACATGCTCACATTCAGGAGGACAATTTGTATTATCACAGCATCTGGTATCGTCGCTCTCTGTACACGGCTGCACAGTAGGCTGGTTGAGAGCAGTCTGCTCTCAACCGGCATACTGTACAGCCGCTTACAGCGAGTGACGATACCAGATGCTGTGATAATACAATTTGTCCTCCTGAAGATGGGCATGTTAATGCCCGAAACATGTCGAATATTGTAGTGTAACATACATATTGTTAATGAATAAAAGAATTGTACATTAAAGTTGGTAAATGAAATAAGTCTATACTATGATGCACGGTCGAAAAAACATCAAATTATATCTTATTGTATTGGTATCTGCTATTCCTAGTAATTCTATGACGCCTTCATTACACTTATATTCCGTACCCAGTACCTACTCAGCAGAAATGGTTTAATTATCTGTGGGGAAATTACCTTAAAGGTAAAATATAAATTGTATTTATATTGACCAGACATTTAGGTGCTTCTACTGTGGGGATGTACTAGGAACTCTGACATCCAGGTGCCTCAGGCTTTCTGACTAAACAACCAGGTAATTCAGAGAGTTGAGATTGGGTGGGGGATACTGCTTGTAATAATTTGCATGTAACGTCACTTGACGTGTGATTTTAATGGTATCGTTTTATCCGTGAGTTCTCATGCAGAGTAACCAAGCCAGAGGCGACATTTGATGCTCTCGGTGATGATGATTTGAAGGATATGGAAAGTAGTTGAATCAAATCAGTTTTATGTATCATGTTGGGAGGTTTTATGTCAGGGTGGGTGGAGTACCAGTCGACAGTTGAGCTCCTTGATTTTGTCTATTTTCGTATCTTAAGCTTAAGACAAATGAGAGGCGGCGAATTCTTTGGCATCTTCTACAGTAGTTCCACAGAGATAGTACGTTAACACAGCGGCTTTCAGACCGGTATTAAGTAAAAACATGGCTTAGATTTTGTGTTACAACACCACGATAAATTTGTTATTGTCGATATATAAGTGTTCAGAGGTGCTGGTAGTTGGTATACTGTCTCAAGAACTAAGCACCTCAGTGCAAAATCGGATAAGGTACATTTCCAATAACACAATGATACAGAAACGTACTCTGTGCGGCATGTACGGTTTGTGCTAAATGGCAAGGAGAATAATCGGGAATATAAGAAGATGAAGTAATAGGGATTTTGAGACACGCTTTTTAATCTGTTACATTTTAAATTCACGCGGCGTTGGCTGTGAAGAATGCTGTTTTCTGAGATGTGAATATATGCGGTATGGCAGAAATATATCCTGAAAGATGGACGCAGCACGTTTTTGAATGATTTTGGTAAGTAACTACAAGACTACATGGCGTCATTTTTCAGAAGGCATTTTTCGTGGTTTTGTAATATGTTCGCTGTGCGTAAGTTGGGCTTGGATAGTCCATGTAGCGACTTGCTACGGACTGGACTGTCCGGGGTTCGGATCAAGGTGGGGGAGAGATTTTCCACACCCGCCCAGACCAGCCGTGGGACCCACCAGCCTCCTGTACAATGGGTACCGGCTAATTTCCGGGGATAAAACGGTCGGGGCGTATCGTTAACCACATACCACGTCTAGCATCGAGGTTAAAGAATGAGTAGAGCTAATGCCTCTACTCCCACTCTGTGCCTTCACGGCAGGTTATAGGGTGGACTTTACCTCTTTATCAATACGTAACATTTTTGAAACAAGATGGAAGGGCATACAGCGCTCTGAAAGGAAGAAACGTGAAATTTAAATTGAAAACATTGTGGGAAATCTTAGGTTCTGTCTTCAAGGCTGTCACAGCGTGTTGTTTGGCATTTGGTTACCATTCTGGATGTATGTGTTTTCCAGCTGTATGATAGCAGTGAAAAATGGGGCATTTTGTTTTTTTTCTGAAAAGTGGGAAACCATTCACAGTGGTACTCGGTCTTTTAGACCACAAGGATGCACTGAAAATATTCTACGCCTTGATAAACCCCACGTATAATATTATAGGAAATGAATAATTAGGAAGGCAAGTGTATGTGTGAGGATAATAACAGGCGTCCTGTAAAAATAATTTCGGAAGTCACGAGACGGATGAAACAGGGTGGGGGGAGGAGGATTTTGAGATCACTCTTAGGAAATTCTGGTTTCCAAAATGAATTTTTCGAACAGCTGATAGACTGCTGCTGAAGGTTTCCTATTAAAAAAAAACCTTGCTATGAGTTTTGTTATGTCGCTTACCTAATTTGAAACTGTCTGAAGGTTTTCTCTCCCCACCTACGTAAAAGATGTGGTTAAGTATAAAATTTCGATTATTCTATTTCGTACATCTCGTTGTGCTGAGAATAGTAAATGGTAAAAGATTACAGCTGGCACATCAGTGTTTATATACTTAAGATATTTAGAGTTTTTCTATGTGTTTCGGCTCTTTAGTACGCCTTCGTCAGGCTTGTAAGTTCTGTTAGTAATGGTGTCGCAATTATTATGCATATCCTGCTACAAATTTTACTAGTTTGATGATGGCCCTGCAAAGAGCAGAAACATGCAGTGAGTTGTAAATGCTAATATAATGTAATTACAGTCGTTTATCAATATTTTTGCTCCTGCTGAGATTTTTTGTCATATGTTATTTATTTATTTATATTGAATATATGCACTAAATTTGTCCTTTAAACTTTTGTTCCGTTTCTATCGATCCACTTAAACCCTTTACACGAAGCTTCTAATCGATGATATCGGCTCTCTCAAAAACCAATCGTACATAAAACGTGCACTATTTCTTTACATCTGTATGAATATTTTAAAATGTTTCGGAATGTGTTGCCTATTTAATAAAACAAAGGAGGAAAAATTTGTGTCTTTGTGTAGTGCATTATTTGCAGTGTAAAAGTAAAGCTGAGGTTGTCCCTGCGCACGTCATGCAGGAATAATAAAAGAATATGGAGGAATTACAGTATAAAGCACTACTTATTTCTAATATTGACGGTGGATGGTGAGTGGTTATTCTCACGCCCAGGCCGCTTTATTCCCAAGGAAAGGTAGACATTTAGTTGGAGGCATGTGGGTTCATGAACTGGTCTGGACATTGTGGAGAAGAGAAAAATCCTATTACCCTGCCGATAATTGAACATTGCTCCTCGATCGTTTAGGTCTGCTGTTGATCTGCTGATTTATATCATAATTGTTTTTCAACCCTGTACAACTTTGTTAATTTATGAACTCCAGCGTGGAAATCTCAATGTGTGTGTGTGTGTGTGTGTGTGTGTGTGTGTGTGTGAGTTTGCGTGTGTGTGTGTGTGTTTGTTTGTGTGTGTGTGTGTGTTTGT
>JGI24700J35501_10929991_pt1 | contig 10916 bp, 12 predicted proteins | sample TergutTh196P1_FD_35501 | JGI IMG/M metagenome (IMG submission 35501) | reverse complement strand
CGGTCGGGCGTTGTTGTAGGGGCGACCGTCCTCGGTCGCCCGTTCCGTCAGGCGGGTCGGTCGCCCGTTCCGTCAGGCAGGTCGGTCGCCCGTTCCGTCAGGCAGGTTGGTCGCCCGTTCCGTCAGGCAGGTCGGTCGCCCGTTCCGTCAGGCAGGTTGGTCGCCCGTTCCGCTAGGCGGGTCGGGCGACCGTTCCGTCTGGTTTACAGTCGAGATATTTGGATAACCATAAAAAATTTTAACCCGCCGAAAAAATTTTTATTAATTTTTTTTATTGTGTTGCAAAATTACTACCTTTGATGTATAATAATGGAAAAGGGGGTAAACTTGTGAAAGCAAAGGAATATTTTGTAGGTATAGCAATGGTTGTGGTAATTGTTTTTATAGTAATACCACTACCAGTTTGGCTGATTGACTTTTTACTGATGACTATGGTGGGTATCGGTCTTCTTATCTTTTTGAATGCCCTTTATGCTAAAGAAGCGCTGGATATGTCTATGTTTCCCACAATTTTGCTTATGACCACTATTTTTAGACTAGCACTAAATATCTCCACAACCCGCTCTATTTTAGCGTTCGGCGAGGCTGGACAAGTTATTGATACTTTTGGGCAGTTTGTGGCGGGTGGCGATATGATAGTTGGTTTAATTGTTTTCATAATTATTGTTTTGGTAAACTTTTTGGTTATTACAAAAGGTGCAACCCGTATAGCCGAAGTAACCGCTCGCTTTACATTAGATGCTATGCCAGGCAAACAAATGGCTATAGATGCCGACCTAAATTCGGGGCTAATTGACGAGCAGGGCGCAAAAGAACGCCGCAAAAAAATTCAAGATGAATCCAACTTTTACGGTGCTATGGACGGTGCCGCTAAATTTGTGCAAAACGAGGCAATCGTTGGTATTCTTATAATTTTTATTACCATTATCGGCGGCATTGCAATGGGTAGCATACGTGATGGCTTGCCAATCGGCGAAGCAGCCCAAGTTTACACATTGCTAGTTATCGGCGACGGCTTAACCAACGCTATACCAACCTTGCTAATATCAACTTCGGCGGGTATGCTGGTTACAAAAGCTACCCTGGAAACGGAAATTTCCGATTCGCTGGGGCAACAAGTGTTTAACAAACCCATGATTTTAGCTATTGTTGGCGGTGCGTTGCTAGGAATGGCAATAATTACACCATTGCCAGTTACGGTATTTGGTACAGCTGGGCTTTTCTTGCTGATATTTAGCTTTGTTATGCGAAACCGCCAAAGTATAACGGCAATAGAAACCGAAATTACAACCGATAACGTCGAAGCGGAAGAAATCCGCCGCCCCGAAAATGTGGTTTCCTTGCTGAATGTTGACCCTATTTTGCTGTATTTTGGCTATGGCTTAATCCCGTTAGTGGATTCTAGCCAAGGCGGCGACCTGCTAGAACGGGTTGTTATGATACGCCGCCAAATAGCCGTTGAACTTGGTGCAATAGTGCCAGTTATCCGCCTAAAAGACGACATTAAACTGCCGCCAAACCATTATTCTATTCTAATAAAAGGCGTGGAAGTCGCTGGCGGCGAAATTTTGTTCGACCACTACATGGCAATGAACTCGGGTTATGTGGAAGAAGAAATTGACGGCATAGAAACCATCGAGCCGTATATGGGTTTACCCGCTTTGTGGATTTCTGAATCGCAACGGGAACGTGCCGAAATGCTAGGGTATACCGTGGTTGACCCGCCCGCGATTATCGCAACGCACTTAACCGAAGTTGTGCGGGGGCATCTGCACGAATTACTATCTCGCCAAGATGTGCAAACGCTAGTCAACAACGTACGCGAAACCCACAATATTCTAGTGGAAGAACTTGTACCAAAAATGATGACTATCGGCGAAATTCAAAAAGTGCTGTCAAAACTGTTGCGGGAGGGTATCTCGATTCGCGACTTGGTTACAATAATGGAAACCTTAGCCGATTATGCACCAATTACCCGAGATATTGATATGCTAACTGAATACGTACGCCAAAACCTGCGCCGTGCAATTTCAAGGCGGTTCTTTAACCCAGGCGTAAACACGGTTATTACATTGGATCCCGCCCTGGAGCAAACGCTAACCAGCAATATCCAAAAAACCGAGGTTGGCAGTTTTGTGAACATTGACCAAAATTTAAGCAACCGCATTTTTGACAGCCTAAAAAACGAGGTCAACAAGCTAACATCTATGGGCGTTATGCCAATTATTTTAACATCGCCTTTTGTACGTATGTACTTTAAGCAGCTTGTAGAAGAAATTGCACCCGATTTGGTTGTGCTAAGTTACGGCGAAATTGACCAATCAGCAGAAGTTCAATCTATTGGGATGGTGAGTGTCTAACCATGAAAACGAAAAAATTTGAAGGCGCAACCGAAAAAGAGGCGCTAGAAAAGGTTCACGCAGAACTCGGCTTGTCCGCTATTGTGCTTAATATTACCAAAAATCAACGGCGCGGTATTAAAAATTGGTTCAAAAAACCAACTATCATCGTAACCGCCGCTTACGATGAAGAGGGTATTGAAAAAGATAAATTGCTAGATGTCGCAATGGCGGCAGCCCAAGCAGCAAAAGATAACGAGCCAACTTTAACAGAGCCAGACGGCGAACATTTTAGCCTACAATCTAACCTGCCTAACCTGCAATCGAACCAGCCCGAACCATCTGAAAAAACGTCCGATATTGGTGCTTTGCTAGAGGCCATTAAAGAGGCAATGCCAGCACCAGACGAACCCAAAACTATACCGCAATCGGAAAACACAGCCAACACAGCCAACACAGCCAACGAAGAATCTATTATTGCCGAACAACAGAAAAAAATTCAAGAGCTACAAGATGCACTAAACAAGCAAGTGCCAAAAACGCAAATGTACGACCCAATGATAAAAATATTTTACGATTCGCTTATATCGCAGGGTGTAGCCGCTGAAATTGTGGAAAACGTGCTAGAAGATGCAAATATCGCTGTTGCAAATGGGCAACAAGATATTAACTTACTTGTAAAAATAGTGTATAATAAAATTATAGCAATCTTGGGCGAGCCGCGCACCCTTATAGGGCAGGAAACTGGCGCTGGCTACGATGGCTCAACACAAGTTGCAATATTTATTGGCCCAACGGGCGTTGGCAAAACTACCACTATCGCCAAACTTTCTTCTATATTACTGCTAAACCGCCACAAACAAGTAGGGCTAATTACCGCCGATACATACCGTATAGCGGCAGTAGAACAGTTGCGAACATACGCCGAAATTATGGGGCTTAACTTGCGGGTTATTTACAGCGGCGAAGAAATTGTTGCAAACATCGAACGGCTGCAAGAAACCCACGATGTAATACTAGTAGATACCGCAGGCCGCAGCCACCACAACCGAGAAAATATCATAGAGTTGCAAGCCATGCTAGAACTAGTGCCAACTAGTGCCAACTTCCTAGTGCTAAGTGCAACCACCAGGCAAGAGGATATTCTTAGCACCATCAGTGCCTACGAAAGTATATCCGATTTTGACCTGATTTTTACTAAACTAGATGAGGCGGGTTCTATGGGCGTTTTGTTAAATACTTGCTACCTAACCAATCGGAGAGTGTCGTATGTGTCTTTTGGGCAAAGTGTGCCAGAAGATATAGAAAGAATACAGCCGGATAAAATTGCCAAAGCCCTATTGGGTACGGGTTTTAATAGCTCGGCTTGGAGGGAGGCTTGATTTATGGATCAGGCCGAAAGGTTACGGAATCTGGTACGTAAACAGCGAACGGAGGCTATAGCGGAAGCAGTAAAAGCCAATATGCGCGTAATAGCCGTAACTAGCGGCAAAGGCGGCGTTGGCAAAACTAACTTTACTATAAACCTTGCCATAAACCTAGCACGTGCCAAAAAACGAGTTGTTATTATTGATGCCGATTTTGGTCTAGCTAACGTGGAACTGCTGTTTGGTGTTACACCCAAATATTCTTTCCGCGAAATACTTAAAGGCGAAAAAACCGTTGTTGACGCACTAACTAAAGGGCCAGAGGGTACTATGTTCTTATCGGGCGGCAGCGGGCTAACCCAGCTAGGTAATGTTACCGAAACGCAAATATCGCTGCTTATTAACGGCTTTACTAAATTAGACGATTTTACCGATATTCTGCTTATCGACACGGGCGCTGGCGTTTCCAAAAATGTTACCAGCTTTCTAAAGGCGGCACACGAAATTATCGTTGTTACCACTAGCGACCCAACCGCAATAGCCGATGCCTACACCATAATAAAAACACTAGCCGAGGGTAACGCCGAGCCATCGCCGCTAAAAATAGTTGTAAACCGTGTAGAAAACCACAAGGAAGGCTTGGAAGTTTTTAACCGATTAAGCAGAGTTTGTACCCGCTTTTTGAACGTAAAACCCTTTAATTTAGGCATTATACCTTACGATAAACAACTTACACGGGCTGTTAAAGCCCAAGAACCTGTCGCCATCGCTTACCCCGATTCCGAAAGCAGCAAAAGCATCGAGGCAATCTCGCGCCGCCTGCTAAACGAACCAGATATTGCTCCTGTTGGGATAGGAAAATTTATTGAAAAATGGCTAGGTTTTATGAAAAAATAACCAAAATGTACCAAAAACGAAACAAAACGAAACAAAACGAAACAAAATGAACCAAAAAGAAACAAAAACAAAAAAAGAACAACAACATTAAAACAAAACAGTAAAATCGGAAAAAGTAGGAAAAGTAAAGGGGATTTTAGTTTGCTTAAACGTATAAAAACAGGCGACCGCGTGGAAATTGGCTTTAAGGGCGACCATAAAAGTGAGCGCCGTAGATTGCCCACCACAGTTGAAGTTGTGCCAAACGATAAAGAAGTGCTGGTTGTTATGCCAGTATCGGCGGGCTCGCTAGTGAAACTGCCTATTTCACGGGCTTTTGAGACTAGGTTTTATACAAGTTCAGAGATTCTTGTATTTGACGCTACTGTACTGGAACACCCTATTATGAATGGTCTGTATTTAACTAAATTCAGCATAGATTCGGCTGGCGAACGTATACCTATTAGAAACTACCACAGAATTGACAGCCGCATAGAGTTTACTTTTTCCACCGTTAGCGACGATTTTAACATAACCGAAGAAACGCTTGTTATGCACAACGGTGTTATCGAAGATTTAAGCGGCGGCGGTATGCGCTTTGTTTCCGATTTCCTTATGAACTCTGATACCAATATTTGTGCTAACTTTATGCTAGAGGGCGAATACATCGTTTTAATGTGTCGTGTGCTAGGCTGGCAGGGGCTTAAAAGCGGCGGTCATTTGTACCAATACCGTTGCCAATTTTTAGATACGCGCGACCCCGAGCAAGATAAAGTAATAAAATTTATTAACACCCAACGGAATAAATAACGTGCAATGCGTAACGCGCAATGTGCAATTAAAAACCTTGTGGGCTTTGTCCACATTATAACAATGCTAAAAGAAAAATTACGCATTGATAATGGAGGGATTGGTTTTATGTCGCTGTTTAGCAATTTGAACGATATGCACTTAGACGTACTAAAAGAAATTGGCAGTATAGGCACAGGAAATGCTGTAACCGCTGTATCTAGCCTGATAAACAAAAAAGTACAGATGAATGTGCCTTCTGTTGAACTTATTGAGTTTGATACTTTAGCCGATTTTGTCGGCGGACCAGAGATTATCTTGGTCGGCGTTTTAATTGGTATCTCCGAAGATATTTCGGGTATGATAATGTTTTTAATGGATATTGACACCGCCCACAATTTGTTAAGTTCGGTTTTAAGCGGAATGGGTATAGAATCTTCAGGAGACAACCTTTCCGAACTGGAATTATCCGCTATAGAAGAAATATCTAATATTATGGCTGGTTCGTATTTAGGTTCGCTTTCGGGGCTAACAAACTTGCGGATCCGCCAATCAGTACCGATGCTTGCAATAGATATGGCGAATGCGCTACTTTCTGTGCCAGCTATTGAGTTTGGTAAAATGGCAGACCACGTACTGTTTATTAACTCTTCGTTTTCGGTGGAAAATGTCGCCGTTAATGGCTACTTTATTCTAGTGCCAGATGAGGAATCGTTTGCCAAAATTATGGGTTCTTTAGGAGTGGGAGTATGACGAAAATTATAGTGGGAATGGCAGACCTAAAAGTTGAACGCGCACCCGCTATGCTAACAACTTTAGGGCTAGGCTCTTGCGTGGGTATCGCCTTATACGACCCAGCATCCAAAGTAGCCGGACTTGCCCATATTATGCTACCAGATTCCACAAAAATGCAGAATAACCAAAACCTCGCAAAATTTGCCGATACTGCAATGGTTAAAATGATTCAAGATATGGCGGCGAAAGGTGCAAACAAAACCAGGTTGCGGGCAAAAATAGCTGGCGGTGCACAAATGTTTGCATTTAATTCCAAAAATGACGATATGCGGATAGGCGACCGCAACGTTGAGGCCACTTTGCGGCTACTTAAACAGTATTCTATTCCGCTTGTTGCCTACGAAGTTGGCGCTAACTATGGCCGTACTGTAGAACTTTATGCCGATGACGGCAGGTTTTTAATTAAAACCATTGGACACGGTAACCGTGAACTGTAAACCAAATATAACCTAAAGTACAAAAGTACACAAAGTACAAAAGTACAAAAGTACAAGTATAAAAAGTACAATAGAATGTGGGGTTGTAAAATTGACAAAGCCGTTGGGAAAATTGCCCGCATATATTAGCACCATTGCGGCTATAATAGTCTTGTTGGCTTGTATTGCTATAGAGGCCGAGCTACTTCAGATGGCTATTTGGCTTTCTACTACTATAGCTGTGTTTTACGTAATTGGCGCTGTGGCACGCTTGGTACTACTAGCAAAAGTGTTCCCGCCGCAAGAAGATGCCGCTGAAACAGACGAAGACGACGACGACGATGATGACGACGAAGAAGACGAAGACGAAGACTACGATGAAGACGACGAACAAGCGGACGAAGATTTAGAAAATACGCCTGTTGAAAACGCTTTTTTAGATAGTTAAGCAAGCTAATAACCTATGCGGCTGATGGGAGGGACTTTTTGGATAATTTTGAAAATATGGAAAATTTAAGAGAAGTCTGGCAAACGTACAAAAAAACCAAAAGCCTAGTACTGCGCGAAAAATTAATCCTAGAATACGCACCGCTAGTAAAATACGTTGCAGGCAGATTAGCCGTTCATGTTGGCAAATATGTCGAACTTGACGATTTAATTGGCTATGGCGTTTTTGGGCTAATAGATGCAGTTGATAAATTTGATGTTAATAAAGGCGTTAAATTTGAAACCTATGCCTCTGTACGCATAAGGGGCACAATAATTGATAGCATACGCAAATTGGATTGGATACCCAGAACGTTACGCCAAAAAAACAAAGAATACGAGCAACTGTGCATGACACTAGAAATAGAGCTAGGCAGAGAGCCAACGGAACCCGAAATAGCACAAAAATTAAACATGACCCTAGAAGAGGCCCGCAAACTTATCCGCAAATCTACGGTACTTTCGCTTATTTCACTAGACGATTACCTGGAACAAGGGCACGAAAAAGGCTCGTTCCTTACGGCTTCCGAAATGCAAGAAACGCCAGAACAGCACTACGATAGGCAAGAACTGCAAACTATGCTGACACAGGTTATAGAAAAGCTGCCAGAACAACAAAAACTAGTGGTTAGCTTATATTATTTTGAAGACTTAACATTAAAAGAAATTAGTGGTATTATGGGAGTATCAGAATCTCGTGTATCGCAAATACATTCAAAGGCAATTATGCGTATGCAAGGCAAATTAGGCAAATTTAAGTCTGTGCTATTTTCATAAAGAAGCGAGGGTGGATTGCTGTAATGAAAAATGTAAAAATCACAAGAAAAGAAGATGGCGTGTATTTGTCCATTGGAGTGATAAATCCTGAAGATAACATTTCGCGTAAGGACATTATTACTCTTATCGACTCTTATAACGTGCAAGATGTGGATTTTGTCCTCTTGAATGAACAACTTAAGGGGAATATATCTAACTTGGAACTGAAAATTTCGGATAAATCGCATATATACCAAGTAGATGAAAAGGTTGACGTTGACGTAAGCACCGACCGCATGGAGGCTTTTGTTATCTTCCAAGCACCAATAAACGAGGGCAACCGCCTTGATGCACAGGGCATTATTGCTGTGCTAGAAGCGGAAGGTATTCTAAACTATAACATCGAAATTATCAACACGCTTGTTTTGCACAAAGTTTACGAACGCAAATATTCTGTCGCCAAAGGCGTTACGCCTATTAACGGCACAGATGGCTATTTGCAATACCATTTTAACAACGAAAACCTTAAACCAAAACCAAAAATTTTAGAAGACGGTAGCGTGGATTTCCGCCAGCTAGGCACTTTGCGCCTTTGCGAACGTGGCGATGTTCTTGTTACCTCTGTACCGCCGCGCGCCGGCGTTGACGGCCGTGATGTTACTGGCAATATTTTGCCCTATACCGAGGGGCGTGCTCCGCAACCTATTCCAGTAGGCAAAAACACCTACGTTTCCGAAGATGGTATGCACCTAATAGCAGATGTTAGCGGACAAATAGCAATACAGCAGGGCAAAATACATATTTCACCTTGCTTGGAGATACGTGAGAACGTGGATAACTCGACAGGCAACATTGACTTTAACGGGCAAGTTGTAGTAAATGGCAACGTTTTAACTGGCTTTACCGTTAGAGCACAAGGTAGCATAGAAATACACGGCGTTTGCGAGGGTGCTACTATCCAAACGGACGGCGACATCGTTATCGGCCGTGGCGCGCAGGGCATGGAACGTGCCAAACTAAAGGCGGGTGGCAGCATAACGGCAAAATTTATCGAAGGTTGTAGCGTTAGCGCCGAGGGCAACATAACCGCCGATTCTATAATGAACAGCACCATAAACTGCGGCGGCGATGTTATTCTTTCGGGTAAACGGGGCTTGCTAACAGGCGGCAAACTTATTGCGGGGCAAAAACTAATGGCAAAAACCATCGGCAGCCCAATGGGTACAACAACCATTATCGAAGTTGGCAACAACCCAACCGCAATTTTGGAACTTAAAAGCCTTAAAGAAGAATACGATAACCTACGCAAAGATTTTGAAAAGGTTGACCAAGGCGTAAGTGTGCTAACTGCCCAGCAAAAAAAGGGTACTTTAACCGAGGACAAAAAACAAATACTAGTAAAAATGCTGAACGCCAAAATGACATACCGCGAACGGCTTAATAAACTACAGCTAAAAATTGACGAGATGAGCCAATCTATTATGTCAAACGCTGGCACGGTTTCGGCAAGCAACGTAATTCAGCCAGGCGTACGCATTACCATCGGCAACGCACATATGGCTGTTAGAGATAAAATGTCCCGCTGTACGTTACGCAATAATGGCGAAAAAATAGCACTTGGCCCCTTCGCTGGCTAAATATAAAATGTAAACGCTTGCGGACTTATGTCGGCAAGCGTGGCAAAGGGTAACAAAACCAACCAAAAATAGAAAGCAGGTGCAATTATGTCAATAAGAGCAGTTGATATGGCGTTGCCAATACAGCGAGCAACCGAGATGACACAAAACCAACGTGGCGAAAACAGACCAGAAACACAAAGCCAGCAATTTGCGGCACGGCTAAACAAAGAAGCAAACCTACAAGAGCAACAAGTGCAACAAGCACCACGCTCCGAAGATGCACAAATACGCAAAGACGGACGTGGCAACAGCGGCTACGGCGGCAACTCTGGCAAAAAGAAAAAACAGCAACGTCAGCCAGAAAAGCCCGCCAGCCCGCTAAGTACCAGTATGTTTGACATTACAATGTAACCAATATTAAAAAAAAGAGGACAAAAAATTGTTTGTAGAGGCGGTAGTGTTTTTAGGGGCTATTTTGGGCATTTTATTGATTGTAAGTTCCTTTGCTTTCCATATAATAACCCGTAAAGATAACCCTGCAAATGTTGATATTGAACAGCTAGTTGACAACGTTGCTGACGAGGCGTTGGAAGAAATAAACAAAACAGCTAAGCTGGTTTTAGATGAGCTTAACGAAAAGTATAATGCTCTGTTATTTGTGTACCAACTAATGGACGACAAGCAAAAAGAACTAGAAAACCCCGAAAATGCCGAACGTTTAGCAACTTTGCTAAGCCAAATAAACCAAACCGAACCAGCAACCGAACCAACCGAACCAACAGGGCTAGATATTACCATTGATAACGATTTAGATTTTTTTCAGCTAGAAGAAAAATTATCAGAATTATCAGAAGAATCCGATTTAATAACAGAACTAGCAACAACACTAAAATCAGAACCTGAACCAGAACTAAAACCAGAATCAGAATCGGAACAAAAATCGGAACAAAAAACAGAATACGAAAAACCAGCCCCATATAGCCCACCGCAAGCGGTAGTAATACACCCCAAACACGCAGTAATAAAGGAACTGCAAGCACAGGGTTTATCTTTATCCGATATAGCACGGCATTTAGATATGGGGCAGGGCGAAATACAACTAATTATTGGACTAGGCGGACGGTGATATTATGCAACTTAAAAGTGTTTTGTTTGGTCTGGGCTTGGGCATGGTGCTTTTATCCGCTATTTTTTTATTTGCCTATAATTTTGAACATGGCCAAAACAACCAAACCGACAGCCAAATAATAGAACAAGCCAGCCAACTAGGCATGGTCTGGCCAGAAGAAGATGCAGTAGAGATAGTTCGTAAAGCCCTGGAAATGGGCATGGTTTTTGATACTATTGACAATGACGATGTAGACGATATAGACGAATAATTAACCCCCAACATTAAAAATTTTGCGGGGTCAAGGGGAGAATCCCCTTGCGGGTCCAGGGCAGCGCCTTGGCGGGTGTGGGCAGCGCCCACGG
>JGI24700J35501_10929992_pt1 | contig 10928 bp, 13 predicted proteins | sample TergutTh196P1_FD_35501 | JGI IMG/M metagenome (IMG submission 35501) | reverse complement strand
TGAATCTCCAGTTGATGTTAGGGATTATAACGACAAAAAGGTAAAATTTGGAGCAATGGCGATGCTTTTGGGTATGCACGATAAAACAATGTCGGAAAAGGAACTTGCAATCGCCAAAAATGCGGCAATGGAAATATTAGGCGTTGACGAAAACGGTAAGAAATTAGTAATCGAAGGTACGTGTGAAGTTGTAGGTACAGTCGAAAAGACAAATAAAATATCGCCTAAAATACAGCAAATATCACAAAAAGATGTTAAAGAAACTACACAACCTGTTCAAGATACCATACAAGAACAAAATCAACCTTCAAAAACGCTGAATTTACCACCAAAAACCAACAATAACACAGTAACTTTCGGCAATAAACAAAAAAATAAAATTGCCGAAAATCCAAGCAAAAATATGGTTGGAAGTAATAGATAGCTAAATTTTACAAGGGCAAAATTACCCGCCTGTCAAACGGGCAGAGACGGGCAGACAAAAATTTTGCCCTTGTTTCTCTTGAAAGGAGATAAAAAAATGAAAATACAAAAAAATTCAAAACGGGGATTTATACGCACATCGTTAAGATTCGATGTCAATGATTATGTGCAACTAAAGGCACGGCAGGAAATGGCGGAATATCCAACTTTCGCAAAATTCCTTAAAGATATGGCAATGCACGGGCAAATTCTTAAAATTGATATATCTCATGCACAGGAAAGCGTTCGACTTATTCGCAATATTGCCAATAATATCAACCAAATAGCAAAGCGAGTTAATACGACTTCTGAAATCTTTTTGGAAGATATAAATGTTTTAGAGGGCTATTTGCAACAAATTTTGGAATTGGAAACGGAAATTGTTGAGGGGGTTAATGAACTAAAATGACGATTATGAAAAAATTGCGGTCTGTTAATATGCACGGATTTATATCAGAGCCTAAATTGTTCAAAATTGCCCACGATAAAATCAACGAAATTGTGCCGAAAAATCCTGTATATAATTTTCAAAATGAATTGGAAATCGAGGACAAAATTGCCGATTTAATCACTTTTTGTAATAATGTCGAATATTTGCAAGCAATGACATTTATCATGCAACTTGCCCAAAATACAGACTGTGTATCAAAAGATTACAATCATTTAAGTTGCCAAAGCATTATATATAATGGGCTTTTATGCGAAATTTGCTATAATAACTACAATATGGGCTTTATGGAACGTCCGCAAGATGATTATTGCAGAGCCGAATACTGCGGCGTTTGTCGCCACAAAATATTAGCACTCGAAGAGGAACGAAAAATTAACTTTTGTGGTGTGTGTATGATAGTCCGTGTGCTTGAATCCTATAACAGTCTTGCACGAATCCGTCATGATAAATGGTTTAGCAAAAGAAACAAAAATTTTAATTTGGTTAATACTGGACAAAAACACTTTGTCGCGGTATACTTATCCGTGTTAAGATATTACTTGAACAAAGCGGAGGGTGGCTATGGGCTTTTTACAGCGAATTAAAGAGATTTTTAGCGGAAACGACAAACATATCATAGCGGAAAATGCTAAAAAATTGAGGAATATTCAAGCAATGGCGTATTATATTGCTTGCGAGAAATTTGATAGGACGTTATATCCAGACTTTACAGCTATTCCACGAAACGATCGAAATTACGACCAATATGGTATATTTTATTTGTCAAAATTATTTGCCAACAGAATAATTCTTGAAGACATTACAGAAACTCTAGTTGGTAATGAAGATAGACAATCTGCCTACTTAAAAAGGTTTTTTGAATTTAATGACGAAAATAGACACCGTTGGAAATATTTAGATGAAAAATTTTATCAACCATTTAATTTAGCCAATTCTATAGTTGTCAACTTGAAAGATGTTCCTGCCATTTCGAACGTTTGGCAAAAATCAAGGTTGGCACGTGGCATAGCTGAAATTGGTACTCCTAAAAATCCATGGAAAGAGCAACACAATGATAAGCATCGGGTTTCACTATTTTTACCGATGAGTTTACTTGTTGTAACCGAAAGCGGAAATCACTCTATCGCCACGGGCGTGTTAAAATCTGTTGGAAGCATAACAGTTGGCGGAGACAGTCGACATAAAATTTACGATATGTCAGAATTATACCAATTTATGTCTTTTGACGGCACATATTACCGTAAAAGGGCGGACAATAGCATTATTTGCAGGGCAAAATCATTTGATTTTGGGGCTATATTTGAAATCGGCAGAATTGTAAAGGAATACAATATTTCTTTTTTGGAATTTTGCCTGTCTACTGACAGGCAGGCAAGCGATTTGAATAAAAAATTTTTTACTTGACACAAAGGCATAAAGCACGGTGCGGGAGGGGGGAAAATGCTGAGATAATATCAAGGCATTACCTATCCTCAAGAGAAAAATGGATATAAACCTAACCGAGCAAGAATACGCCGAAAAGACAGGCAATCTAGTTGTAACGCACGACAAAATTATTGAATATATTTTTAGCCTACCTGTCGGCAGACAGGCGAAAACAAAAACAACGAACTCTATACCGACATGATGAACGCAGTACGAAAGCCCCACAAATTAAAAAAAGTACCAATAGTAACGTCCACAACGGTGCAAGAAGTCGCACCCGCCAAAGCCGTTGACGAAAAAAATATGTATGCAGACGTTACAGGCACAAGCCCTAGCAAGCCACGCTTAACTAAAATGGGATTAGAGGTGCAACGTAGCAAACAAGACGGTTTCGCTGAACGAATTGTTTTAACTTTTGGCAACCTCTTTAGAGTAGGCTTCAAAGCTGGCAACACTTACGACAACGCTCCAGATGCTATGCAATTAGCAATTTTAGGCTTTAAGTTACCTGCCAAAATTGCCGAAAAATAGGGATAAAGTCCCCAAAGAACAACTAGAATTGTGGGAATTGTGCATGGTGTTAAAAACACCGTACAAAAAATTGAAAGGAATGATGGAAATGCAAGTAATACAAACCCCTGTAGCCGTAAAATTAGCAAGAGAGTTTGAAAAATATGCAAGCACACCAGAACTTGCACGTGAAGCGGTTGACTGGGATGAACGGGCAAAATACGCCAGAAAAAAGTACATGGAACGTGGTAAAAAGCAGTTAGAACCGAAGATTAAAGCACTAGAGCAGGCGTTACAAAAAGAACAACAGGCAAGGCAAAAAGAACAACAGGTAAGACAAAAAGAACAACAGGCAAGACAAAAAGAACAACAGGCACAAAACAACTTAATAGCACAAATGCAACAACAAATGCTCGATGCGGGTTTAACGCCAATAACAATGCAAACCCAAGAATCAACCCAATCTAGCAATACTACAGTAACCTTTGGAAATAAAAAGCCAAGCAATGACGACCCTACTAAACCCAAGAAAAATCACAATGCAAGCTATTAAACTAACCTATGCAAGGGGCTGATAAAGCTCCTTGCACTATTGTTAAATAATCAAAAATATTTTTTTGGAATCTGCTTGACGCATAATCATAAAATAGGTACAATAAAGACGGAGTCAAGGAAAATAGAACAAGTAAAGCTGAAAAAGGAACAAGTAGGACTGAGTAAGATTGATACACGGAGATTATCCTCTTGTGTCAATCCACAGAAAGGAACAACAACTATGGCAAACATAGCACTTGGCACAGACAACAAAATCCACCAAGCAAGCGACTTTGCTGACTCATACAAAGGCGATTATTTTTGTGCTAATAATGCTTGCCGTGTCCCAATGTACTTAAAAAACAGAGGAATGACTGGAACGCCTTATTTTACTGCTTTAGGCTCTAATCCACATATAGCAAATTGTGAATATAAATCAAGTAATTCTATCACAAGCCTAGACGTATCTAATTTCAACCTTGACGAATTTTTCGCAACTGCTATAATTCCTGCAAAGCAAGTTAAACCCAGTAAAAATAATCCTATAACGCAAACAAAAGAAGAAAACAACACAACTATTAGCACAGTGAACAAACTATACAAATATTGCTTGAATCATGCAGATAACACCCAACTTCCCTCGGGTGAATATATTTGGCAGATATTTCAGCATGAACGCAATCAAGAAATCTCACGCCAAATCCGCAATAATAAACGCATTATTAAATTAAATTTCAATAACTGTAACTGGAAACCTAAAGATGGATATATTGGTATTTGGGGCTTTTATCCGTTTCCTACAACCTCGAAACCGCCAGCCTTTTCTGTTTATGAGTTGAAAATAAAACTTTCTGATAAAAAAGCAATATTTGAGCCGCTTTGTTATCGTTTAACCAATCTAAAAGAACGCCAAAAAGAAGTACCGATAGCTGTAATTGGAGAATGGACTGCTACAAAGTGTGTAATCACAAGCACTAAACAAATTTCAATATTAAATGAATAAAAACAACCTATAAAGATAGGAGAAACTTATGATAATACAAAAAATCGCCAAAACTGGCGAAACTTGGGACGATCGTTATGCAAAAACTGGCAATATTTCTGACCTAACAAGCGTTATTTCTCACGAACAACAAGGGTTAATTCCATTGTTAGACATATTGCACACGCCCACAGAAACTCTAATTTGGAACAAAACTGCAAGCGGAGCAGGTCAATTAGGTATAAAGGCAATAGTCGACATTCTAGCAGGACACATAAAAGCCATAATTAACGCTGAACTTATGACCGAAGAATTTTACAATAAGCACAAAAGTATAATTTCCGAAAAAATGGGGCTTGTTGTGGATAATTCTATAACTTTTGAGCAATTAAAAGAATTATCTGACGATTATCAAACTTTGATAAACACATATCTTTATCAAATGGGAAACGACAGATTTAATGAAAACTAAGGAGGTCAACAAAAATGTCAAAACTAATAATATGCGAAAAGCAAAGCGTTGCGAAAACTATCGCAACCGTAGTAAATGCAACTGCCAAAGAGGACGGTTACATCGAGGGAAACGGCTACAAAGTTACATGGTGTGTGGGACATCTTTTGGGGCTTGCCACCGCCGACAAATATGATGAAAATCTCAAAAAATGGTCTGTTGCAAACTTGCCCATTATTCCAACAGATTTTATTCATGTACCCAACAAAACTACAGCAAAACAGCTAAAAATTGTAATTTCTCTCATAAAAGATAGCGACACAACCGAAATCATAAACGCCGCCGATGCAGGACGTGAGGGCGAACTGATTTTTCGGCTTGTATATAATCATGCGAAATCTGATAAACCTGTAAAACGCTTGTGGATTAGTTCCATGGAGCAAGAAAGTATTACAAACGGCTTAAAATCCATGCAACCACAGGAAGAATACGAAAGTCTCTACCAGTCTGCAATCGCACGAGAGCAAGCGGATTGGCTTATTGGAATTAACGCAACTCGGTTAATGTCCTGTAACTATGGCAATGGCAACGTATTAAATGTTGGAAGAGTTGTAAGCCCAACTCTAAACATGATTGTTTCACGAGATTTAGCTATCAAAAACTTTGTAAAAGAGCCGTTTTTTGATGTCGAATTGCTCTGCAACAACAATTTCAAGGCAAAATATGGACGAATTGACGACAAAGCACAAGCAGAGCAGATTGTAGACGTTGTAAACCGTACACAAAAAGCCACGGTTGCCAATGTCGAAAGCAAAGAAAAATCTGCCAAACCGCCCGAGTTATACGATTTAACCACTTTGCAACGTGAATCCAACAGGCTTTTTGGCTTTACTGCACAAGAAACTTTGAATATTGTGCAAAATTTGTACGAGGAGAAAATCCTAACTTATCCTCGCACCGACAGCAAATATATTACAACCGATATGCAAGCCAGCACAGCTGATTTAGCAAGCAAATTAACCGCAAAACTGTCGTTTCTAAACGGTCAAAATTTAGATATTTCCAACATCAAAAACGTGGTCAACGACAAAAAAGTAACCGACCACCACGCAATAATTCCCACACAAACTGCATTAAATACAGATTTAAGCAAACTGAAAGACGAACAAGCGAAAATATTTACACTTGTGGCTGCTCGCTTGTTAAAGGCAATTTCCCCAGTTATGAAGTACAAGGAAACCACAATAACTCTAAATGTTGCCGATGTGGAACAGTCGTTTAAGGCACAGGGCAAAATCATTTTGGATGAGGGCTTTAATCTGATTGAAAAATGCTACCGAAATAGTTCAAAATCTGCCAAAACCAAAAAAGTCGAAACAGAAGAAACCGCCGAACTTCCCACTCTTGCAATCGGCACAGAAATATCAGCCGTGCCAACCTTAATCAATGCCTTTACAAGTCCGCCGAAACCTTACACAGAAGATACTTTGCTTGCAAATATGGAAAAAGCCAATGCGGACGATAGTAAAATTCAACTCGGAACTCCTGCAACACGTGCAGGAATTATCGAAAAGTTGATAAAACAAGGCTTTGCAAAACGTAATAAAAAGCAACTAATAGCAACGGAAATTGGAATAAATTTGATAAAAATGTTACCCAACAGCTTAAAAAGTCCACAATTAACCGCCGAATGGGAGCAACAACTAACGGAAATTAACGCTAGAAACTTAGCTTACACAGAATTTATGACGAATATTTCCGAATTTACAAAGGAGTTTGTTTACGAAAATAAGCAACCGAAAGCCGAATATAAAGCGTTAATTCCACGTAAAGAGAATGCTAATAGCAAATTTATTGGTAACTGTCCTCGATGCGGCTCGGATGTTATGAATTGGGATAAAGTGTATTCCTGTTCAAATAAAGAGTGCAATTTTGCAATGTTCAAAAGCAACGGAATTTTTGACAAACGTAAAATTAAATTTACGGAACAGGTCGCAAAAGATTTACTTGAACACAAAAAAAGTTGGGTAAAAGGGCAGTATACCGAAAAAACAGGCAAAACCTATGATGCGTATATTACTTTAGTTGACGAAAAGGATGATTCGGGAAATTACAGCAAATACGTAAAATACGGCACAGAGTTCAAAAAGTAATCTGTCAGACGACAGGCGGGTCAAATAAAAATTTATTTGACAAATCCTAACAAAAGTGTATAATAGGATTAGGAGTTGAGGAAATGAGTAAAATACTGACTGAAGAACAATTAGCCAAAAAACGCGCTAATTTCGTTATAACTCACGATAAAGTTACCGAACAAATTTTGAGCGGCAAAAATGGGAAAAAGATTTTCAAAGGACTTGCCAACGCCGCTCGGAAAGTCTGCGATTTGAACGAATTTAACAAAATTGTTGGAATGGTTGTACAAAAAGTAGCTGAACCAATAGCTTTCGACGGAAAAAGAATGGTAACTGATGCACAAGGTAATGGCGTTGAAGTGCCAGAGGTACAGGCAACAGCTGTTACAAAAAATCTTTTGACCGAGATTATAACACAAATTGGCTTAGAGGTGCAACGGCGACCGCAACAAGCCTTTGCGGAGCGGATAGTGCTTAGCTTTGCCTAACAAACTAAAATAGGTTTCATGGCTGGCAAAGAGTACGAACAAGCCCCAAACGTAAATGAAATTGCAATATCTGGTTTCAAGCTGACCGACATAATAAGCGAAGACAGCAAATAATTTTTTTATCGAGTTACTTTCGCTACAGAACAAAACGGCATTTTGAAAAGAATGCTCGAAGATAAGTATAACATTTTTATTATTGAACTACCAAAACTTCCGAGAACCGTTGATAAAGTATCCAAAAATCAGCGTGAATTATGGGAAATTTGCAAGGTGTTAAAAACGCCCTACAAAAATTTAGAAAGGATGACTAAAATGACAACCCTAAAAAGTCCAACTGCAAAGTTAATGGTATCAGAGTTCAAAAAAACGATGGAGACACAACAAACGTTACGAGCCATAGTAAATTGGGACGATGAAATAGCCCGAATAAAACGCCAACAAGAACGCGAGCAAGCACTAAAGTTTGAAGAGGGTAAAGCCGAAGCAACAGCAAAATACAAACCCCAAATAAAATCGTTAGAGCAAGCGTTACAAAAAGAACAACAGGCAAGGCAAAAAGAACAACAGGTACAAAACAACTTAATAGCACAAATGCAACAACAAATGCTCGATGCGGGTTTAACGCCAATAGCAATGCAAACCCAAGAAACAACCCAATCTAGCAATAAAACAGTAACCTTTGGAAATAAACCTAAAAATAACGACCAACCAACTAAACCCAAAAAGAACCATAACGCAAGCTACTAACCCAAACTACACAAGGGGCTTTATTATCCCCTTGTACTACTGTAAGGAGTAAAATAATGTTGAAAAATTTTTTCGCAATATCAAAATTCGCCAAAGAAGAAATACGACTTATGGTTTGCCGATTTTACAATCTATTTGAAAATAATAAAATAACAGGCGATTACTCTATCTCTCGCTTTATTTTGGTCAACGTGAAATTAGGTCTTCGTTATGATATTTGCAAAGCTCAATGTACCGTAAAAAATAACGAAATGGAATTAGACGATATTTTTACCGTTGCGGATTATCAAAATCGTGGATTAGCTAGTTTTTTGTTGCAACATATAATTACGTACGCTCGTTACAGTGGATTAAAAACTATCAAAGGAACTTTACAACACGGCAATGAGAAAACTATGGCAAAACTCCGAAAATTTTACATAAAAAACGGTTTTACTTGCAGTAAACATTACTTTTTTATCAACCTACAAAAACCAACGAAAGGAGAGGAATAAAATTTTATACAAGGAAATAATTGCTATAATCTGCCAAAATTTACGGTTCAGAATTTATTTGCGAGAAAAATATGAAATCGATTACAATTTTTCTAATGCACTTCCTAAAACTCAGGTAAATTTCCAAAATGCCAATAAATTTGTTGACGAAATTTTACGTAAGATGTATGGATATACTTTAGCTGACGAAAGTTATGTTGCAATAAGCAATCTTGATATTTCGTATAGCGAGCTATTTCGCAAAATTTTGTAGATTACATAGGTTGCTAAATTTTGGCAACCTGTTATTTTTTTACAAAAAAATTGACATTTACGGTTAATCGTGATACTATAATTAAAATGCAAAAGCCAAATTAAAATTACACAAAAAGGAGTAAATTTTACAATGTTTATAGACAAATACAACTTAACATTATTCGAAAATATTTTTGTAGCCAAAAAGCTAATTTCGGAAATCATCTACAACACCGCAAGATTAGAAGGTTGCAACGTTACATTTCCGCAAACAGAGACAATATTACAAGGCGTTAGCGTGGCGGGTTTACAAATGAGCGATGTCGAAAAAATCCTTAATTTGCGGGATTCTTGGAGATACACGCTTGACAATATTGAAAAGCCCATTTCGTTGGAATTTTGGAGCAGGATAAATGGATTTGTCGCTCGCAACGAAAGTCTTGAATGGGGCGTTTTGCCTACCCGTCCGGCAGGCGGGCGATACGGAAATGTTGGCATTTCTGGCACGGACTACACGCCGAAAATTCCAATCGCCGCCGAGGTAGAAATTGCCTTAAATCAGATGTTGGATTTACCGATAAGCCACACCGAAAAAGCGTTGAATTTATTTTTGTATGGCTGTCGTTCACAACTATTTTGGGATGGAAATAAACGCACAAGCACCCTCATTGCAAACAAATATCTCATACAGAGTGGAGCAGGTATATTTTCTGTGCCTAACGCTAAATTATCCCAATTTAACAAGCTACTAACTGATTTCTACAACACAGGCGAGTCGCTAAAAATCAAAAAATTTTTGTACGAGTTTTGCATTAAGGGCTTGACAAGAGGATAGGATATTTTTTAGTAAAAATATCGACATATCTATTTTAATATGATATAATAAAATTTACCAAAACAAAAAGGAGTTGATTTTTTGGAAATTATAGAGCAAGTAAATGAAATTATAAGCGAAATAAATCGTATACATCTTCAATATTCCATCGACTACTTTGAAACAGGCAAAGTGCAAAAAGTAAATTTATCTCGCACGATTACAAACGTACCAACAGAGCATATTTACAGCTATCGCCTTAATTTACACGAAAGTATAAATGATTATTTAATCAAAAGTAACATCAGCATACGATATTTTTACAGAGTCAAAACTCGTGAGAGCATAGACCGCAAAATAAAAATTTTTCGCACTAATACAGACCAATATCCTGTAAATAACTGGCTAAACGACATTTTTGGTGCTAGAATTATTTTAGATAACGAGACAATAAACGAAATACTAAATCTGCTAGACAATTGGCAAGAAGAATTGGGATTAAAAAATTGGTATTTGCGTAACAAAGACGGCTACAAAGGTTTGCATATTTATTTCAAAAATAAAAGCAATTTCTTTTTTCCTTGGGAACTGCAAATTTGGGATAAAGTAGACATTGACAGTAATATTAAAAGCCACGAATTGTACAAACGAGATTTTAGCACGTAGGAAAAGGCTATTGTAAAATAGCCTTTTTGTATAAAAATTAGAAAGGAGCAACCCAAAATGCCAATAACAAAAATAATTACAATACACAAAAGCACTGCAAAATCAGTAAAACAAACCCTAAAAGATACAATAAAATACATAACAGACCCCAAAAAAACAACTCACACGCCGCAAAATGGTAAACAATTTCGCTTGATAGAAACTGACAACGGATTTTTAGAACGCCAAAATTTTGAAAAAATAACCGCCACCGAATGGGATACGCTCAAAAAAGAATACGCACAAACCACAGGAAGAACGCAAGGCAATAGCGATATTTTGGCATATCACGTTATCCAATCTTTCGACCCAGCTGAAGAAATCGACCCAGAAACTGCCCTAAAAATTGGCAAAGAATACGCTGAGCACATTACCGAGGGCAATTATAATTATGTAATAGCAACCCACATTGACAAAGGACATATTCACAATCACATTATTATCAATTCAACTGCCATCGATGCAACGCAAAAATATCGAAACATATACAACAGCT
>JGI24700J35501_10929994_pt1 | contig 10929 bp, 9 predicted proteins | sample TergutTh196P1_FD_35501 | JGI IMG/M metagenome (IMG submission 35501) | reverse complement strand
GCGTCCGAAACATGTAGAGTGATCTTGCAGTTACTAATAAACAATACTGCCAAAGTTGCATCTTGTTGGTTCTTTACATAATATAGACTTATGATGCTCGGAAACTCAAACATAAAATTTTGTGCATAACGCTTATACTGAATTTCTTGAAAATGTGACAGGGTTTGGTTGCTATTACAAGGCCACAGAGATGGCTGTGTTCTTCACATAAAACATTCTTCTCTTTTATTTAGTAAGGAATGTCTGAAAATGGATGTTGATTATGATAATTTTAAGAAAGGCAAGAATGTTCACAAATTCCATGATTATGTTATTCTGAAAACACTGACAATGCTCATTGTGCTTGTAAACCATGTGAAAAGCCTATTTTGTATCAAAGTTTAGAATAATCAAAGAAGTGTTTGATTAACAGCATGGTGTGTAACGTCACAATCCTGTGCACTGCTAGAACGTCAAATGAAATTCAGCCACAGTGTTGCATCACTCTAAATATTTCACTACAAAGTGTGGTGAATAAATCAGTCTAACATTCAGCTTTGATCAAAAATAAATTTCACAGCAGAAAAGTAATGTTATAAAAACTTTTCTTCATCTGTGGGAGAGCACAGAAATGCATCATAAATTGTCTACCATACTTGGAATCCAGGGTTTCTGATTATAATTTTCAATAAGTTTTGGGTACTGACAGGTGCTGTTAGTGGGGTGTAATTGAATAATATCAGTATAGTAATAATGATAATGATGGTAATGATGATGATGGTAATAGTAATTATAATAATTTTGTTCAATTCTTTATTATTCATGTGTTGGCACAACAACCATCAGGCCAATTATAGTGGCAGTACAGGAAGAAAAATACACACATAACAACAGAATACATAATATTCTTATAATAAAAGCCAATGAGATGCACGATTTCTCAAATTTATTTTTATAAAGTACTCTACATGTTTCACACAGATCTGCTGTCCATCATCAGGAGTCTCAACACTGTATACACAGTAATAGGTATTTGTCATGTTAGTTCTGTAGACTGTCTGCCAGCAAGGTCAGAATGGAACATCCAGTCTACAGAACTAGCATGACAAGTATCTATTGTTGTGTATACAGTGTTGAGACTCCTGATGATGGACAGCAGATCTGTCTGAAATATGTAGAGTACTTTATGAAAATAAATTTGAGAAATAGCACATCACATTGGCTTTTATTATAAGAATATATCACAATGCACGGTCCTCTGAATGTCAAAAAAGAACACATAATACTAATAGTAATTCATTTAGTTCATTGGGTATTTATTAACATGCAGGCTTAACAGCACAAGTGCCTATTATAAGCCAGCACAAAACAGACAAAACAAAAACAATATGACAGGAAAAATGCATTATACAACAGGTACTAGAACAAAAATCGTAAACCTGAAAACATGTAAATAAGTGGATATAAAAATGTCACACATTAGCACAAAACTTGTTTTAAAGAAGTAATAGGTTTCTTAAAGATATCGACGCCTTTGCACACATGATTAGCAGCTAGAACACATCTAGCAGACAGAGAGTTTTTGCAAGTAGCAGTAAACAGGGAGGAGTTGCTAAAATTACAAGAAGGAACTCAAATACCAGTAATAACCAAATGATATGGGCAACATTTTAAATGTGAATTAACAGAAATAAAAAATAGTGCAAGATAAAGGTTTCTGTTGTGCAGGGTATGAATTTTAAAAAATTTAAGGAAATCCCCTTAAGTAACATGGTCGAGTAAAAAAACGATTTTGACATTGGTCTACAAACTTGTGTTGAATACATTCCAGCTTTTTGGCATCAAGAGTCATTTAGAGTTCCTCACAATTGAGGGACACTCAAGTTTGGGTCTTAACCAATATGTACCATATTAATTAGCTCTCAACTTTAGAAAAGGAATTGGTTATAGTTCATTTAAGCCCAGCAACCTGACAGATTGGGAGATAATGTAGTCTGCATGTGCGTGGAAATGCAGTTTTGAATCTAGTTGTATCCCAAGGTCTTTGATAGTGTCCATACAAGTTATATATGAGTCCCATATTTTGTATGTGTAATAAAGAAGTTTTGTTTTCCTAGTGAAAGCAATCACTCTAGTTTTGCTAATGTTTAATTTCGCAAAGTGGCAGCAGCAGTAGTGAAGGATACTGATATTAATAATAATAATAACAATAAAATTTGTATTAGTTTTAATAGAAATAATATTAAGATGAATATATAATATCAATGTAATATGAGATCAATATTAATATTATCCTACCATCTACACAGAAGTTTTCTAAGCTGTTTTCTTCCTTCAGGTTTTCTAAAATTCTGTATGAATTTGGTACTCATCTCGATAACTGCTGAAAAGTGCCAACTGTTCAGTTGATTGTGCAGTTTTCTCAGGACTCCTGTTACTTACTCGTGTTTAGTTAAAAATATTGCCTTTAGCAACCTCTTGTCAAACCTTTTCAGCATGTTCCTACTCTGTTAGGTTGACAGAACAAACTTCATACCTATATAAGACAACAGAATTATAATTACACTAAATCCAGTCAAAACAACAATTTATTCTGTTGCTCTCAGCTACATGTTTCAGCCTAAAAGGCCATCATCAGGTTGAAGATAAGAATAAAAGTATATGTATAAACAGTTTATATGGAACTGAGACCTCACAATTTGTGTTTTTATGTGGTTATACCTAACATGGGAAGAATAGCCTTGGGAATAGAATACTATACAGTTTTTAAAATGCCAGATCAAGAATATATCAATATAAAAACCTAATGTGACAGTGTAAAATGGTACAATCATTAGAAGTGTATGCATTTCTTCAGAGGATGGCCTGTATAAGTTTTTAGTGGTCTCGCACATTTGAATGTGAGATTTAAGTGGGATGTTCTTGTTTTGACATTTTAAATTGTGTATATCAGAGAATATGATTATTTCCATAGCTTTTCACTATTATTTGTAAAGTGATTCTTTCCTGCTATTGATTCATGTGGTTCTTATACATTTTTAAAATTATTATTATAAGACAAACTTGTATAACATGTAGAGAGTATGCCACATGTAATGCTGTTGGTGGCTGAAGGCTTTGGAAATTTTTGCAAACTGTGATACACCTCATTTAAAATGTCAAAACAAGAATGTCCCATTTAAATGTTGTATCTTCAAGAACACCCCACCTTCAAGTATGCAAGACCACTGTAAACTTATGCAGGGTGTCCTCTGAAGAATTATCTACGCATTTAATGATTTTACATTTGGACATTTTTATTTATATTTTATACTGACTTATTCTTGATCCTGTCTTTTGAAATCCGTAAACTTAATTATACAAATTCTATTCCCATGGATATTCTTCCCTTGTTTTGTATATCCATATTAAAATCCAAAGTGTGGCTTTAGAGATCTCAGTTCTATATAAACTGTGGTGTGTAATATGCCTGAATGCTTGTGGTCAACCTGTTGATGGTCATTTAGGCCGAAACATGCAGTTTAATTAACAGATTATAGTTCTTATCCAAAAATATATAAATAACTAACAAATGCACTTTAATATTTCGCTATGTATTTTAAGGTGCATTTAGTTCATTATTTATACAGGAGCGGAAGAACTCCATGCGATGGGGGGACCAAATCACAGATTTATTGTCAAGGATGTGTCTGTGCATTGCTATGGGCCATCAAATTGGGTCTGACTAAGGTTGGAAATCAAGCAAAACCACTGAAGTATTTTGAAAAAAGTTGTATTTTGTACCAATTTAGAGCAGATGTTCAAATTTACGGCCACCGATCTCGATACACAGCCGACAACGATGCAGCAGAGACTGATGTGTTCACTCAAAAATGCCAGGTTGCTGTCTGATGGTTGCTGCTGCCTCAACGATAAGGGAAATGAGATTCTCTGCAGAATCAACACATCACCACCACTTACAACAATCGCTGGATTGGACAGGGTGGGCCAGTGTCTTGGCCTCCCAGGTCACTGGACCTCACATCAATGGACTTCTTCCTGTGGGGGCCACATTAAAGCCCTGATTTACACATCACCAGTTGATTCAGAAAAGGATCTTATTGCCCATATTGTTGAGGCAGCAGCAACCATTAGGCAAGCAACCTGGCATTTTTGAGTGCACATGTCAGTGGCTGCTGCATTGTTGTCAGCTGTGTATCAAGCTCCAAATTGGTATGAAATACGACTTTTTTTCAGATTACTTCAGTGGTTGTGCTTGATTTCCAACCTCAGTCAGACCCAACTTGATGGTCCATAGTGCAGCAAGAACGCATCTCCGACATATAGTTCCTTGACAGTCAATCTTTGTTATGGTCCCCCTATCACCTCACAAAGTTTGGGATGGAGTTTTTCCACACTCTGTATATTTTTGGATCTGATAAATGCACAGAATGTGGAACATATTAATATAATTCTTATATTCTAATCTTCCTGTTATTAGATAGCAGACAGGAAGAAAAAGATTCTGAACTAAGTGGTGGGAAGTATATCATGAACTCATTTTCATCTTGATCATGTCCTTCATTTTTGCTTTTTACCATTAACATGTTGCATCAGAGTGGTGGTCTGGTCAGCATGAATCGGGTAAGTCAGCTCAGGAGCCTGCCTAGTGTAGTTCTGGTGCATTATGTGATAAAGTCTCCAGTATATGATTTCAAGGGCTGGTATTCCTTTTACCTTCAGGTGAGCCATTCATCATTGATGAGGATGTGAAGGTGGTGCCTACTCCAGGCCACACACTGGCAGATGTGTCTGTTCTGGTAAACACAAAGGATAAAGGCCTTGTATCTATTACAGGTACCTTGGAATAAGGCAATGCATGTTAGATAAAACTGTCTTCCTGGTAGTAAGGTCTGAGTGTACAGGTATGATGTTAATATGGCTACTTCTATTTTAGAAGTCTCACGTTTGATTCTTGCTCCAGCAGCCAACCATCCCGTTCCCTAATATAGGTATAGACTTTTTGAAGTCCATGCACCTATGAAGTCATGTTCTTCTCTTGTTTACCCAGATATAACCTATTCAACTGAAAAAGCATTGTAGGTTGTATGTTGTACTCATTGTTGTCATGAATAATAAGATGGTGGATGTGAGGACTTGTGAGGTAGAAGCAACATGAGCTCCACTGATACATTCTAAGATGATGTGTGGTGGTTCCATCTTCAGAAGTTTTTCCAACAGACCAGTGTTGTCATCTTAAACATAAAAACAGCTTGGAAGTAATTCGGGTTTTTCTTGATACCAGTTTTCAGGCTTTTGTGGCAATTTTTCATCAGATAATGGTCTTCCTTTGGTTTTATGCCCCATATAGTGGTTAAGTGTTCAGACATTTGGAAGAACAGGCTGCCTCCATTGTCATCATGACTGAATTGATATGGTTGGCTGCACAAGCACTGAGGAAAATTTTCTGTCAGTTATAGCAGATTTTTCCAGGTAATTTGGCCACTCACAGCCAATGAGGATGGGAAGAGAGGATAACTTTTACACTGTTGGAGAATGTCTGCTTTCTTGCTGTTAGTGAATGCATTAGGGGTTTCTGTGATCTATTCAGGAAAAAACTAACTTCCTTCTCCATTCTTTTTTAACGCAGTTTGATTTCTACTGCTTCCCTTGTGAGCCATTCCTTGCAACTGGATTTTCTGGCCAGGATTCAAGTGTTACTAGGGGTCAGTGTCATGTTCTGTCACAGTTGACTCGTCTCCATCACTTCAACATACAGTCAGACGAATTCAGTCACCCTGATGGTGGAGGTAGTACGTTCCTCAGAAATGTTCAAACATTTAACCAAATGTGTTCATTAAGATTGAGGTTATGCATAATTTTTGTCATTGCCTTTTGTCCAATATACCCTGAGATATTAATATTTTTATAAAACTTGGTCTAGTTTGTTAAAAGCCCCAAATTAAATCAAGTCTTTCTGAATTGCACAAGCAGGAATGAAATCTACTACAAAAGGCTTAACTGACAACCTATGTATGTTAGGACATCTTTGAGAAATATATAATTGTTAGTTGGATAATTTTTTATAGAACATGAACAGCATGGTGAATGCAACAAAGATTAAGACTGCTGCCCTCTGGGATGTGACAGCTTGCAGTGTGGCAGCCATTTACCAACATCTCAGAGACACCCTATGTTTCCATCCTTGTGGTAGACATTTTCTACCCTGAAGGTGTAAGGGGTAGGTGTCTCTGAAATACTGGTAAATAATTACCAGACTGTGTGGTGTCATATCACAGAAGACACTAATCTTCATAGTAACCCAGCAAGAAATTAAAATCTTGATTTAGACTTAAATTTGTTAGCAGTAAGCAGTTGTGCATGGGAGCTAGGAATGTAAAGTTTTGTGTGAAAATAGATTAATACAAATTATGTATGAAATGTTTTTAAGTCAACACTCACAAAGTGATGATGCTAAGCTCACAGGGTATATATGACAAATGTAATACAGAAATAACCTGTATTTGGTATAATAAGTATATTCCAAGAACGTAATGATGACGACGACAACAACAACAACAACCTGCAACACTTGTGTTTAGAAGCAATGAAAATTTAGGGTGTTAGACAGATGTTGACTGGTCTGACTGGTGTGAAAAGAAGCTGTTCTTTGTCTCACTGTGAGGAAAATATGGTCCATCATTACTACATTTTTGTGATGTAAATGTAGGGAGAAAGGAAATTGGGTAGTTTTTTTGTAAAGAAATTCTTATATGTTAAAATTTACATGAGAAATTAAAGAAAATGTAGCATATGTGAGCTGTGTTGTAATTGGTACTGAGCTTGTGAATTTATCTTCTCAACTAGGTAACCCATTTCTGCTAAATAAATGAGGGCTAACTCACTCGTAAACAGGCTGAAGCTCCCTTAACACTACCACAGAGGAATAAAATTGTCTCTTATTTGGTTTTTACTTTAAATTTGTTCCATTTACTTTCTCTCTTATGTAGTCATATTCACAGAGTAATGCAGCATTATAATCCCTTAATAATATCTGAGTGTGGCAGTGATTACAGTTGAACAGGCACTCAGAGACCCATGTGTACATGGTATGGTAATAAAATTGAACCTTAGAAAATGGTTTGGAAGATGTAAATGCAGTTGAACTGATTAAGACATGGGCTGGTTGTAGGAGTAAGAACAGTGATAAACCTCCATTTTCTGGAGAACACAGTGTATTTCCATTATTAAAACCAATCAGTGAATGCTGTACAAGGAAGTAATTGTTGTGGGAATCATATGAAATAAATAAGTACACTACGTGAGCACAGTGCAGAGTGTTAAACGTGGCCATATATATGCTAACCATTAGGCTTTAAAGGGTTAATAAATTGTATTGTAGGAAATTCACCTTGATGACTGTGGGTAAAAGGAAATGTAAATATATATGACATTTGGCTCTGGGACCCACTGAACCTCCTAGACAGTGGGTTCCAAAGTAATTTTTTTTCCCCCAGGGTAAATTGACCTTGACTTGAAGCTGACCAATCTTCACCATCTAGGGCTGATGTTAAGAATGGGGCTTCAAAGGTAAAAAGGTAAAGTTAACCCTGGAACAGGCCATGAAGACCCAGAAGTAGAGTAGAGGCATAGCTCTAGTGCTTTTTAACCTGGCGCTAGATGGTGTGGGTGGTTAATGCCACACACTGAATGCTTTACCCCTGGCAGTAACTCAATACCCATTGTATAGGAGGCTGGGTAGGTCCCAGGGCTCTTGTGAATGTGGCAATGGACCTTTGGGTTCCATAAAATGTGAGGAATTTCTTCGCTAGCTGAGAACCTGATAGCTTCTTATGAAGGACTCTGCTGCATGGAGTCAGATACCTACTCCATTCCAGATGTAACCAATTAATGCTGTGAGTTCATCAGTGTGTTATATTTAAAGCTTTACGCATCTTCCTTTTTAGAGAAGCTGAATGTGGTGTGAAGGTGTGACTATTGTGATGAATTATCTTACTGTTATATGGAGATCACAACAGCATAGACTTGCTGCAGGGCATGTTATTATCCGAAAAAAAGCAGCCAAGATTCTGTGTTTTGAAAATAGAAGAGCATGTGTCTCAAGGATAGCAAGTGTTGTGTTGAGAGAAAGACTTTTGTTGGAATAGAGTGATATCCTAGCCACAAGAAATGCGTGAAATTGGATGCAGTGATAAGGCTGACATTGATTGCATGGATCAAACATGGGTAAACTACAGCCATACCAAAACAAGATGCTGACATAACAAACAGTGGTTTTTGTGGCATGCAACTTCCTGCTGGCTGAGGAAGTCACCTTATTTAATTAATGTCATGCTGGTTCAGCTTTCACAGTGCAAGTTAGTTTTTTTCTGCAAATCAAAGGCCTAAACAGATTATCCATGGTGAGATCAATTCAGGGGGTTTTGAAATGTGTTTCACTAAACAGTTCTATCATGCATAGCTCCTGATTGTGTCATTATAGTGGATAATGCCATCATCCACTCAGTTTTTATGGTAAAAGTTTTGTGTGCCAACACAAGAAAAGCAGACATTATGGCATGGCTATCCAGAAATACATTCCTTACTCATCCTCACAGGAACTCCTGGAGTTACTGCAGTAGCTTAAGATGCATAAGCTGCATAAATACTATGAAGTGGACACCATTGCCATGCAGTATGATTATATAGCAGTGCAATTGCTGCCATATGACTGCCACTACAACCCACTGGGCACAGGTGATGTCATGTGGCAGACAAGAACACCACCTTCAGGATTGCTGACATTGAGAAGTAGGCACCTGATGCAGCAGACAAAATACAAGCTTCCGCATGGGATGATATTGTGCAGCATATGAAAGGCTTGAAAGAGTGGAATTTTCAGTGAGAAATTTCCTTATTTAGCTGCTAGAATCTGTCACTGGAAAACTCAAGCGATTCAAACACAAAATCTGTTGTTCAAGAGGATTAAAGTGTTTATATCATTTATAGTAAATACACATTAGTACCTGACATCCTTAGACATTTCTATCACACTACTTTTCTTCTTCAGTAGTGGCACAATAGACTACATACTGACTGTCCTTTTCTTACAACAGATCTCTTTTGGCAATGCCAAAGCACTCTCTCCTGTGCAAAACTTTCACTGGCCTGCCTGTGTTCCTACATTTTACACTAAGAAACTGTAAGATACAGGCATGAGGTGTCTTCATGACTCTTAGGTCGAGATGATGTTACAGTTGTATGTAAACTATAAATTTTTGTTTGTAGGTGACTTGTTTGAACGGGAAGAGGACATTACTAACCCCACATTGTGGCAGCATGTAGCTGGTAGTGATGACCCACACAAGCAACAACAGAACCGGAATATGATACTGAAAATTGCAGACTGGATTGTTCCTGGTCATGGACCAATGTTTAAGGTTACAGAGGAAATGAAAAATGGTGTTAAATAAATTCTAAACAGAGGAACACATACTTTCTTAATTCCACCTTGTTACCAAATATTGCATTTGAGTGAGTGGCACTCATGTTGTCTATCCAGTAAAGTCTAATATTCATATCTTAGGCTGGGAGACCAGAGAACCTGATTAAGATTTTTCATAGTTTCCTTTATTCCCTTCAGGAACACGATGTGACACAACTTAAAACAGATCCTTTCCATTTCATCATTCACATTCATTCTGCCATTTGAAACCAAAGAACTTCTGCAGTGTACGCTAAAATTTTGGACACTGGAATTTGGTTGCATAGATGCTATAAATATTAGTCTAGACTTTTGATTGCAGACTGTGCAAGTGTGGTCAGGTGTGCATTGGGCACAGTGGTTGGACTATAGAAACTAGAGGGAAATAGCCTGACTGGCCCATATGGTTTGGACAACCAGACATATTGGCATTGGCTGAGCATAGCTTCAGGAGAAAACATCATATCCAACTCCAGAAGACCAAAATTCTCTCCACTAAATCCTGTTACATGAATATCACTAGGGAGCCAACTGACACTGAATTCCATCCCAAAAACATGAACAGGTAGCATAGCCTTTTCTCAAGCAGGTCCTGGAGACCTCTCATTCATTCACTGAAGGAATGGAGTAAGTGTCCCCAAGAGGAGACACCTTCTCATTACGGACTTTTTAAGGGCCACAAGCATCCATGTCACCTCTAGTAACTATCTGTGGGAGCACTTACTATGTTGTAGATCATCCTTATTATGTTGCCGGCTCCTTCCTACCCATTACACCGTAATGTAATGCCTTCCATACAGGACATTTTAACACCTGACTGTTCCATAGGCCCTGCCCACTGAATACTTGGTAACCAATCTGCTTTTAAAGAACTTTTGGTTTGCATAATATGCCTTAATACCAAGAGCCTGAGATCAGGTGTTTGGGCTGGGTGTACATGTTGTCTGTAGTAGACCAGACTCACTATCTCAGGCAGATGTGACTTGAAAGCACTGTAACTTTGTGCAGGGGAATTACATGTGTATGGCCCAGACATCTGTGATGGCTGTGCTGAGCAGTCTGGATGGGCCATTTATTTTCACAAGTTTAAAAACTGAGTTCTTATACCCACAGGCCTGCTTTCAATAAATTAATTTTGGAAATTTCACTTTAGCTTTTCCCAAATCTGGTTGGGTAAAATCATGAAGTGAAGTATACACAAAATAAATGTACATTTTGAAGTTGTCCACACCATCCATTACACTCATATTAGCTATTTTTCTAGCACCCCTTTAATGCACAATTCTACGAGGGGGTGCTGATAAGTCCTTAGCCTAGTCTACTTCCCGATGTCATAGGACAGAATCGATAGTGTCGTTGGAAAGAGGGCTCTGTTCATATGCCAAATTGCAAATATTTTTTGTTACAGAGCTGAAAGGAAGCATGTGAGGCGACGCGCGCGATTTCAACAACATCGAGACGCAAGCTGGCATCAAGTCCCCCCCCCC